>Ga0209178_1000412_pt1 | contig 12504 bp, 11 predicted proteins | sample GAAS200_FD_187521 | JGI IMG/M metagenome (GOLD analysis project Ga0209178, IMG submission 187521) | Agricultural soil microbial communities from Georgia to study Nitrogen management - GA AS200 (SPAdes) (version 2) | ecosystem: Environmental > Terrestrial > Soil > Agricultural land | place: USA... | reverse complement strand
TGCTGATTCTGATGCTCGGTATCTTCTTGAATCGTTTCTTCTTCGTTCGTTTCGGCCTTCTTCGTCTCGTTGGGAATGACGGCGTCCTTGGTGACCTCGATATAGAACTGAAGAACCGTGTCCTGCTTGGCGAGCTTCAGTTCCTTGATGGGAAGATGCTGGGCGTCGTAGGGGAAATTGGTGAGGGTTGAAAGTTGAGCAGCAAGTTTGGCGTTGTCGAATAGCGGGGTTTTCGTGCGGCGCAACGGATCGACGACCCACCAGTGCGTGCCGTCGGTGGTTTCATAGCTATACCAGAAGCGGTTGGAGAGTTCGAACCAGTGGGCCGTGACCGAGGTGTCAAAAATAAGTTTATCCACGCGCGAAGGGACAAAGCGGGCGGCGAGGTCGTAGTTAGGGGTTACGGGCTTGGCGGAATCCGGCGGAGCAGGAGCATCCTGCGCGAATAAGTTGATGCTCAGTGCTCCGGCCGCCAGGAACAGGACAGCCAGGCAAAATCCTGCGGATTTTACGAATGAGACGGACTTTCGCGTTGATCTGCTCATTTCAAGACTCCCATTCGAAAGAGAATTCCAATGAATCAGTCCAGGTGCATATGATTTTGGAAGGCGCATCATATGCCAAAAGACTCGAAATAGACATTCCCGAGACGCCCATTCTGAGGAACGGTGCACCAGCGCAGCTTGGGAGAGTCCGCAGGCATGGAGCATTGACGATGTGAGGCAGTCTGGGGTTACAAACGGAGATCCGGAGGAGTGGAGGGGCGCTGAATCTGGCAGCGCCCCGGATTTCGATTCTAAAACTGCTAATCGCGCAGGACGAATTCCAGCTCAATACCGGCGACTGCGATGACGTCGCCCGATGAAAGCTTCGCCGGATGCGCGATGGCCACACCGTTTACGCTCGGCACCTTATCTGCTGCGCCGACGTAGAATGAATTGTCCTCGCGGCGGTTGATCTGCGCAGCCGACTTGGGCGCGAACCACCCACGAAGCTTCACTGTGGCCATCGCGGACTTGCCGATGACCGTGAGTTTGTCCGTAAGCGTGTACTCGCGCTGGTCGGTCTTGCCCTTGCGGACGACAAGCGTTGCGACTTTCGTGCGGCTCGGGGCAACCTGAGCGCTTTCGCCGACCGAGGCCACTTTCTGCAGGAAAGCGCGGCGCTCTTTCGTATCGAGCATGACCGTTTCGTTGATTTTTGGCGCGGCCGCTTTTGGCCCGGCCGCTGGAGCGAAACCGAAGCCGGAATCGGGCGAGTCGGCGACCACGATTGTGTGCTTCCCGATGGCGACGGAATCGCCGTGCTTCAGCGTGACCATCTTCACGCGCTGGCCATTCACGAATGTGCCGTTCATGCTGCCGAAATCTTCGAGCATGAGGCGGCCCTCTTCATTGAACACGCGGGCGTGATAGTGAGATACGGCCGGATTGTCTATGACCAGGACGTTCTCCGGTGAACGGCCGATGCTCACCTCCGATATGGAGACCGGGACTTCCTTCAAGATTGAATCTTGGAATTTCAAAACCAGCTTCGACATGACTTCCCCCTCCTCACGCGAATATCAAGACTGGCCCTCGGAACCTTTGAACCAGCGGCCGATCCGCGCAAATGCGCCCTCCAGACGGTTCGCCTGGCGCAGCACGATAACTGTGATGTTGTCGCCGCCGCCGGCGCGGTTCGCCGCATTGATCAGGTGGTCCGCCGCTTCCTGCGGATCCTCGTTGTCCTTGAGAATGCCGGCGATCTGAGCGTCGGAAAGTTCGCGCGTCAGTCCGTCGGAGCAGAGCAAGATCGTGTCGCCCTCCATCAGGAGATGCTCATCAACATCGGGCTCGACTTCCGCTTCTATGCCAAGAGCGCGGAGGAGCACGTTCTGCAGATTGCTGTTGCCCGCTTCTTCCTCAGTCATCATGCCCTGGCGGACTTGCTCGGCGATAAACGAATGATCGTCCGTGAGCTGCTCGAGCTCACCATTGCGCAGGCGATAGGCGCGGCTGTCACCTACATGCGCGAGAGCCAGGCGGTCGTCGAGCAGCCAGACGGCGACAACCGTAGCGCCCATTCCGGAATGGCCTGAGTTTTTCTTAGCAGTCTCGTGAACAGCTCGATTTGCCAGCCGGACTGCACTGGCAAGGCGGTTTGAGAATTCCGCGGCGCCAACAAGAGAGTCGCCAACGAGCGGGAGTGCGGGATTCGATGCGCCTTCGCGGCAGTGGGCAAGTATGGTGTCCGCAGCGAGACGGCTGGCGACTTCGCCGGAGGCCTGCCCCCCCATGCCGTCGCAGAGGATGTAGAGATTCAGTTCAGGCGCAGTGCGGAAGCTGTCCTCATTGTTCTCGCGAACACGGCCCGTGTCGCTGCGCGCTCCGTACTCCATTTCCATGTCGGCCGCTGCCCCCTTCGACCTTTTCGCTTTTCATTGCCCGCGACGCAAACGCAATACGCAAGTCCTGCGAATTTCCGTTTCCCTCGTAACAGCCCCATTCCCTGAACAACGCCTAGAACCGCGGATTCTGGTTTTGTCTCCGCTCCTGATTTGCTTCCCCCGGGCGAACCGGATGGACATTGATGAAACCTTGCTCCTCCAGCTGGCGCTTCACGTTCTGAAGCCGGCTCCCCTGGTACGGCCCTGTCAGGACAAAAAACGCCTCGCCCTGAGGCGTTTTTCTCGGAAGCACGATTGCGGGCAAATTCAAATCCTCCAACCTTTTGGAGACTCCCTGTGCGCGATCTTCACGGCCGAATCGCCCGACAAGGAGGTAGGCTGGCTCATTCGCCTTCTGCGCCGATTCCTGCTGCTGACTGAATTTCTCGCCGGATTGCTGAGCGCCGGTTTGCGCTGCCGAATTGGCCGCCTTTTGCTTTGGCAATTTGCCCCTGCCGTATTCGACCCGAGGAAACACTTCGGGTGGAGGCGGTAGTGATGGTTTGGCAACTGCATGTTTTGCCGGTGCGGCAGGCACTCTAAAGGCGAAGGCCGGAGGCTTCGGAGTTGGAGATGATGGAGGCGGAGAGATTCGATCCGCGGCTTTCTCTACATTCAGCGCGCGGTTCGCCCCGAAAGTGGCAATCACAGCAAACGCGCCCACCAGCAACCAGAGAATCGGGGAGGCGCGGCGTGATTTTGACTTTGCGGCGACCGCGGGCGTGGAACCGGTTGTGTGGGTCACGCGCGAGGTCGTGGTGATATTCCGCGCGGGGACTGGCGTCGATGTGATGCTGCCGGCGGCGCCGGATGTGCCGATGGCGGACGGTAAGCGCAGGCTATGCTCCAGATCGGCTATCGACTGGAAGCGTCGCGCGGGCTCTTTTTCAAGGCACTTCAAAATGAGCCGCTCGATTCCCACGGGAACCGATGGATCCACTTCATGCGGAGGAGCAGGCGCCTCTCGCATCTGCTTGAGAGCCACGGCCACGGCCGTGTCCGCACGAAATGCCTGAGTGCCCGTGAACATTTCGTAGAGCATAAGGCCGAGGGAGTAAATATCCGTGCGGTAGTCCACGGGCTTTCCCGCGACCTGTTCGGGCGCCATGTATGCGGGCGTGCCGACCATCGAGCCCGTCAGCCGCGTGCCCGCGGCTTCCATGGAACGAGCAATGCCGAAATCCATGATCTTGACGTTGCCCTGCGCGTCGATCATCACGTTTTCAGGCTTGAGGTCGCGGTGAACGATGCCTTGTGCGTGCGCTTCCTTAAGCCCTGAGCAAATCTGCAGTGCAATGTCCACCGCCTTGCGAACCGGGAGTCCACCGAAGCGGTTGAGAACGGAGCGCAGGCTTTCCCCTTCGACGTATTCCATTGAAGTGCAGGCCAAGCCGCCGATGCGGTTGAATTCATAGACGCGGCAAACGTTCTTGTGCGTGATTTTTCGCGCAAAGAGAAGCTCGTTCTTGAACCGCTCCATCATGTCTTGATCGGAAGCGATCTCAGGCTTGATGAGTTTCAGCGCAACGGTTTCGCCGGTTTCGCGGTCGCGGGCCTTGTAGACGTTGCCCATGTTGCCGTGTCCCGCTTCGCCGAGGATGTCGTAGCGCTGCGAAAGCGCGGTCAGGCTTGCCGTGTTGAGGGTCGGGCTAGAGAAAGGAACAGAAGTCGTGGAGCGGCCGGACGGAGTGCCCATCGGATTCGTGAGGAGCACCGTGTCCTGGTGCGAATTGTTCTTCCTCGCATCGAGTGGCCGGGTCTCGTCGGCAGACGGGATGCCCGTCTCAGTTTTAGTGGGCTGGCCCATGTCGCAATCTCTAAATTAGGCATAAAAACCCGCCCCAAACCATGGGCCATCTCGCCAAATGTAAATAAAAAGTATCTGGTACTTTCGCGCACAATTCCTGGGGAAAGATGCGGTCATGGCCGGCCTCCATCGCCCGGGTGCGACGGCGAAAGCATTGCATGTGACGAAGGTCACAGCACTTTGCAGAGAGACTTGCGAGCATAGTAAGCGCCAGCAGGCCAGGTTTCAGAACGGGAAGCGTAACGGTGCTAGTGCTCTTTTGGTTCAGCAACACAGGAGGTGCCGGATGGTAGCAACCTAAGTTGCAGAAATCATTTGACTTGCAATCAGACTGGGGAAGTCCAAATCACAGAGTTCGGCAGAAACATTGCGAGGGATAGCGGAAGGAGGAATCTTCAATGACACGCAAATGGGCACTCGGTGCGGGGATATTGCTAGTCGCGGCAAGCGTCGTTCCGGCGTTCGGCGCGGGTGATGCCGCGGCGGGCAAAGACGTCTACATGAAGAAATGCAACATGTGCCATGGACCGGACGGGGCCGGCAAGGATTCCGTCGCGAAGATGCTGAAGGTGGAGATGAAGGCGCTGGGATCGAAAGAAGCGCAAGCGGTCTCCGACGCGGACATGAAGAAAATCATTGATGAAGGCAAAGGAAAGATGAAGCCCGTAAAGGGCCTGAGTGACGCGGAAATCGCGAATGTAATTGCGTTCGTCCGCACGCTGAAGAAGTAAACGATAAATTTCTCGCCTCTGGAATGCGAGGCGAAATCTATTTGTGGCTGGTGAACCGTGGAGTATCCCGATGCGAACCGGGTTCGTCCCGGGATTTCGGACGACCCGGGACGCCGCCATTTCTTGGAAGTTTTTCTGGACACGAGTGTCGTCGCCTCACTCGTGTCTTTCTTCTATCCAGTACTTCGCTACCTGATACCGCCGGTACAAGCAGAGCTCGCAAGCGATACGGTCCTGGCCGGTCACGTGGGAGATCTGAAGCCGAATTCCGGAGCCATTTTTCGCTTCGGCAGCCGCCCCGGTTTGTTGATGCTGACGGCTGACGGCCAGTATCACGCCATATCGGCCGTCTGCTCGCATCTGGGATGCACGGTGCAGTACCGCGGCGACCTCCACGAAGTCTGGTGCGCCTGCCACAACGGCACGTACGACATCAGCGGCAGGAACATCAGCGGCCCCCCGCCAAAGCCTCTCGAGAGCTTCGATGTCTTCGTCAAGGGGCAGGATATCTACGTCCAGCGAAAGAAGAATGCCTAGATGGGCGCGGCTGCCAGCATGCGGCACTGGCTCGACGAACGTTTTGGCTGGAACCAGCTCATGGCGTTCGTCGAGCACAAGACGGTGCCGCGCCATCGTTTTTCCTACTTCTACTTCCTCGGCGGAATGACGCTGTTTCTCTTCGGGCTGCAAGTGGCGACGGGAATCCTGCTGCTCCTCTATTACAGACCAAGTCCCAATGAAGCGTTTGAGAGCGTGCAGTACATCATGACGCAAGTGCGGTTCGGCTGGTTGATCCGCTCCATTCATTCCTGGGGCGCGAACGTGATGATTCTGACCGCGATTGCGCACATGTTCAGCGTGTTTTTTCTGAAATCCTATCGCAAGCCGCGCGAGCTCACGTGGCTGAGCGGGATGATATTGCTCTTCCTTGTCCTCGGCTTTGGATTCAGCGGATACCTTTTGCCGTGGAACACGCTCTCCGTATTCGCCACCAAAGTCGGCACGGATATCGCCGGGCAAGTTCCTGTCATCGGGCACTGGACTCTGATTTTTCTGCGCGGTGGCGAGGATGTCACAGGCGCGACACTGACGCGGTTCTTCGGTTTTCACGTCGCTGTGCTTCCCGGCTTGGTCACTTTGTTGATTGGACTGCATTTGCTGCTCGTGCAGCGTTTCGGCATGAGCGTGCCGCCGAGCGTCGAGGCGGATTGGAGGGCGAATCCTGCGCGAGTGCAGGAAATGCGATTCTTCCCGAATTTTTTTCTGCGCGAGCTGATGGCCTGGTACATCGCGCTGGCGATTCTGGGGGCGCTGGCTGCATTCAAGCCCTGGGAGCTTGGAGCAAAAGCCGACTTATTCGCTTCGGCGCCGCCAGGAATCCGGCCCGAGTGGTACTTCATGTTCATGTTTCAAACGCTCAAGCTCTTGCCGGCAAAGATTGGCCCTGTGGCAGGCGATTTGCTGGGCGTGCTTGGCTTCGGAATCGCGGGAGCCGTTTGGACACTCCTACCATTTCTGGACCACGAGAAGCCTGGCCGCCGCAGCCGATGGATCGCAGGCGCAGGGGTGTTCGCGCTGGCATATTTTGTCGGCATGACTCTAGTCGGCTACGCGGCTAAGTAATGGAGCAAGGCGACGCAATGAAGAAAGAGAAGGCAATTTGAATTGGCGACGTTAGACCAAGTCGGAATTCACCTGAACAGCGCCGAATCGCGCAGCGGCCGGCTGTTGGGATTGCGCATGGTACTCGCATTTTTCTCGATGCTGCTGCTCGCGCCCCTTTCGCTGGCGCAGCAGACGAAAAACTCCTGCCTCGACTGCCACTCGCAGCTTGATCCTCCGCTGCACGCCAGCCCGGACGAATATAACGCAAGCATTCACACGCAGAAGGGAGTGACCTGCGTAACTTGTCACGGCGGCGACGCGACTTCGGACGACGTCGACAAGTCGATGGGCGCTGCTGCCGGATTCAAGGGGCATCTGGATCGGAAACAGATTCCCGGCTTTTGCGCGAAGTGCCACTCGGATGCCAGTTACATCCGCGGCTTCAATCCTTCGCTGCGGACGGACCAATACGCGCAGTATTTGACGAGCGTGCACGGAAAATTGCTCGCCAAGGGCGACACCAAGGTCGCCGTCTGCATCGATTGCCACGGCGTTCACGACATCCAGGCGCCGAATGATCCGCGAGCGCGAGTCTACCCGTTGAACGTGGCCCAGACATGCTCCACCTGCCATGCGAATGCGGAATATATGAAAGGCTACAAGATTCCCACGGATGAATTCGCGCTCTACAACTCGAGCGTTCATCATGCCGCGCTTGTGGACCAGGGCGATCTGAGTGCGCCCACTTGCGTGACATGCCATGGAAGCCATGGCGCCGCGCCGCCGGGTGTTGCGTCGGTGGAAAATGTTTGCTCCACGTGCCACGTATTCCAGGCGCAGCTATTCGACTCCGGCCCGCACAAGGACGCTTTCACCTCACTCGGCGTGCCCGGATGCATCACATGCCACAGCAATCATGGAATTCAGCATCCCAGCGACACTTTCATCGGAACTGCAGAAGGCTCGGTCTGCGTGAAGTGCCACTCCGCCGGCGAGCCGGGATTCGACGCGGCCGCGAAAATGCACGAGAGCCTCGCGAGGCTCGATTCCGCGATTGGCCGCTCCGACGCGATCTTGAATCGCGCCGAGCTTTCGGGCATGGAAGTGGGCGAGGCCAAATTGGCGCAGTCAGAGGCTCGAGATGATTTGATCAAAGCGCGAGTCTCCATTCATGGGGTGCAGACCGCAAAAGTGGATCAGGACGTTCAGGCCGGGCTCGCGGTGGCGCAGAAAACGTATCAAGCCGGCCTGGCGGCAATGGCGGAACGCTCTTACAGGCGAACCGGACTGTTCATTTCGCTGGGAATCACGCTGATTGTGCTCGCCGGGCTTGCACTTTTGATTCGAAAACTGGAATCAGGTTCCGGCAACTAATCTGGGAGGCTCAACCATGAAAAAAGCAGCCGCACTTATGACAATTCTCGCATTTCTGGCAGTACCTTCTGCTCTTGCAAACGGCGGAAACGTCGCAGCAGGCAAGGACGCGTTCATGAAGCACTGCGCCACGTGCCACGGTGCCGATGGAAACGGAAAGGATGCGGTCGCCAAGCTGCTCAAGGTGACTTTCCCGCCGCTCGGGTCCAAGGAAGTCCAGGTGCTTACTGACGCGGAAATGCACAACGTGCTCATCAACGGCAAAGGCAAAATGAAGCCAGTGAAGGATCTCGACAGGTCGGAGATCCCCAATCTGATTGCCTTCGTCAGGAGCCTGGCGAAGAAATAGTCAATCTGCGCTCGGCTCAATTCGGCTAATCGGCATAGCCCCGAATGCGGGGCGACTCAGATCGTGTGTGTCCCTACTCTCTTAGGTATGTGGAGAGTGTGAGCCAGAGCAGCACGAATCCCGTCAGGACTGCAGCTGCACCCACGAGCCGGCTGATATTCTTCAGCCACAAGGGCGGCGCACCTGTTCGAGAGACCTGGAGCCGCCCCTCTATCAGCAGGCGCTGGTGCTCTTCCGGATGCTTCTTCTTGAACTCTTCCTCCGCTTCACTTCCAGTGAATATGACTAGATCCATAGGGAAACTGCCCGGCCGCAAATGCGTGTTGAAGAAGTGGATGGCGAAGATGAACCAGACAGCTAACAAAGCTTCCTCACCATGGAGCAGAAGAGCAACATTGAGCCAGGAGCCCGGCAGAAACTTGGCGAAGAACGGCGCAAACCACATCGTGTATCCCGAGAAACCAATGATCGCCATGCCCCAGAAGACTGCCCAGTAGTCTACTTTTTCCCAGTAGGCAAAACGATCAAACCGGGGCTTCGGACCGAGCCAGAGAAACCATCTCAGATGCGCCCAAAGGTCCTGAAAATCCTTGAGGCGTGGCACCAGCGAATCTGGACCCCAAAAAATTCCTTTCTCGCCCCGGATGAGTCCGCGGTACAGCACGTTGCCAACGTGATAGAGAAACGCCGCGGTAAGGACGACAGCGAAAAACTTGTGAAGGAACAGTATGGCCCCAAACCCGCCGACAATACTTGCGATGTGTACAGCCCAAGCCGCGCTGCTGAATCGCAGCGGCATGCCAGTCAACGCAAGGCCGAGGAAAGTGGTGAATAGGACGCCATGGAGATAGCGCTGGCTCAGAGTGAACCGAACGTGATAATCCGCGCCAGACGCGTCATGATTCATCGGCCCTCCTCGATCATTTCCGCTTCGATTCACCGCCCTGCTCGCCAACGAACTGGACAGTCCCCTGATCAAACGTGGAACGAATAAACCACAAAATGGTGTGCAATGCGAAAAATCCCAGGACGCTAAGGAGCAGCAAATTCATAAATTGAGCCGTGAAATAAAGAGCGGGATACGATTTCCGGTCGCGCGGATTGGCGTGAGGCATGTAAGTGGCGAAGCTGGGCGACGCGCCGGAATGGCATTTCTGGCAAGTGGTCACGAGGTTTGCCTTCGCGACAGGCGAATGTGGATCAGAGGCGGGAAGGATGTCGTGCTCGGCGTGGCAATCCCAACAGCGCGCCGTCTCCACGTACCCCAGCGCCGACACCTGCGCGTGAAAGGTATCGTGGTACGTTGCATAGCGTTCCCGATGGCAATTGCCGCAAGTAGCTGTTGTTCGCACCTGCCACGAAGTCAGATGCACATTCGAAATCTGATGCGCCGTATGGCAATCCGAACAGACCGGCGCTTGCGTGTTGCCCGCCTGCGTCGCCTTGCCATGAACTCCGGCAAAATACTGAGCTTCCGGCCCTGCATGACACGAACCGCAAGTCGCCGGAATGTTGGCGCGGTAAGTGCGGCTCTCGGGATTTGTGCGGCTCAGAATCTTGTGCGTTCCGTGACAGCTAGAACAAGTTGCAGCCACGAGGAGTCCATCCTTGGTCAAAGCAAAGCCGTGGATGGAGTCCATATACAGTGCGTAAACGTTGGGGAGATTGTAGCGCCTCGCGATTTCCGGATTCCCGTGACAGGCGCCGCAGGTCCGCGGAATATTCAAAGGATACGCCGGTGACGCGGGGTCTTTCACTGGGATGATGCTGTGTGGATCACCGTGGCACCCAACACAGGGCTGCGCGCTAACCTTGGCATGTATGCTCTTTCCGAGGTCTTCCGCTTCGCTGCTGTGGCAGGACCCGCAGTTGACAGCCGCGGGATGCTCCGGATGAGGATACTCCTTGATGTCGGTGTGGCAGTCGTTGCAGCCGAGACTTCCGTGGACGCTGGCCCTCCGCTTGTCTTCATCCACGTACACACTGTGTCCAACCTGATCCTGAAGCGTCTTGTCGCTGTGGCACGCGAGGCAGTCGGCGGACTGCTGAGTTGGCAGAGCGAACCCGAACAGCAAGAACGCAAAGAGACTGAGCGCCATAGCTTCTCCCATCCGTTCTGCCGGACGTCTCCTCCTCAAAGGGGCGTGCGTGAAGGTTTTCCGCTCACTTTATCCCTAACTCCTGCAAAACCTTCGGATTGCTCTCCTGCATGGCCAGAACGTCGTGGCAGGTGTCGCAATCGTTTGGAATCGTCTTGCCGTCAGCAGAGGCGTGATTGCCGTCATGACATCGGAAGCAGCCCGGCGAATTCACATGGCCCAAATTGTCGGGATACGTCCCCCAGGTGATATCCATCTCCGGGAAAATATTTCGCATGTATATGCCCTGCACGGCTTGAATGGCCGCATCCAGCTTTGCGCTGTCCTTCGCCGCAACATCCGGATAATTCGTCCGGTAAAAATTCCTGAGCGTCTCGGCAATGCGCGAGCCAGCGACATCCCGGCTGGGATAATCCGCCTTCAACGCTTCGAGCGCTTCTTTCTTGAAGAACGGCAGATCCGCGCTGATGTAATGCTCGGAGATCGCGGTGTCCACAGCCTGGTCGGGCAATTGAAATTTGTGCGTCGGACGATTGTGGCAATCCATGCAGTCCATGATCCGGTGTTCGCCGCGAGCGAGTTCGGCGGCAGTGGGCTTTTCGTCGGTCGAATTGTAAATCGTCGTCTTGCCATCGGGATCCGTGTAGGTCACTTGAGGAATCACCTGCCGTTTGCGGTCGGTCGCAATGTATGTGATCTGCACTCCAGGATCGAGATGATGCCCGTGGATTCCGATCATGCCGTCCGCGTTCCGTCCGCCGACCTTCATTGCGAGCACGGTCGTCAGCGGAGTATTCGCCTGGTCTGGCGAGTATTCCGTTCTCACCAGCATGATGTTTCCTTCGAATCTTTGCGGCCAATGGCACTGTTCGCAGGTCGCGCGCGCGGGCCGCAATTGCAGCACGGGAGATGGAATGGGCTTCGGGTAATCATGGAAGGCGACTGCAAATACCTGGCGCACGCCCGACAGCTTCGAGCGCACAAACCAGGATGCCCCGGGACCGATATGGCAATCGACGCAGGCAACGCGGGAATGCGGAGAGTTGGAATACGCTGTAAATTCAGGCTGCATCACACTGTGGCAGGTCTGTCCGCAGAATTGGACCGAATCCATGTACTGAGTGCCTCGGTACGAGGCCGTGGTGAAAATGACGACGTTCAGAAACGTGAATGCTCCCACGAGCACAATCGCGCGGCGGAGCGGAGGTTCATTCAAATCAATCCGGGGGTATTCCTCGGGAAGTTCGCCGCGTTTGCGCAGGCGGCGCCGCCGCAGGAGCCCTCCCACCGGCATAAGAATCAAGCCGAACACAAAAATGCTGGGAAGAATCAGAAAAAACACGATGCCTGCGTAGGGATACGTCGCCGCTCCGCCGCCCAGCATGATTTCAAAAACCCAGAAGGAAATAATGGTCAGCGCCGAGGCCGTGGTGAGTACCGCACCTGTGAGGGTAATGGGATTGCGGCCAAGGTAGGCGGCGGGACGGACCCAGGGAGCCATACGGTCAAAGCGCATCACGCAACTTCCCCGTTCAGATTGGTCTGTTTGCCTGCTGCAAATACCCAATCAGCTAAAGATCTGCCTAAATAGCATCTCTCGTCTTTAGAGCGTGATGCAGACCCTGCAACACCTTACGGCGGCGACTTCGAAGTGTCAATGTTCCGCGTCACAGCGTTGCTTTAGAGGAACTGTGGGAATCCGGTTGGGACTATTTCGTTCTGTAAGTCTAGCCGAATCATGCATGCAATTATTTGGTGCCCAAGAGAGGACTCGAACCTCCACTCCCTTGCGGGAACTAGCTCCTGAAGCTAGCGCGTCTGCCAATTCCGCCACTTGGGCAAAGTGTGGGGAAAACGGAGAAAACTATTCTGGGGCCAGCGCGAACGAATGTCAACGCGAGCTGGACTTCCAGCCCGCCGCGATGATGTTATAATCCGCCGCAAATATAGCCTGCAGGGGCTGGGGTGGGATGGAGTGATAGGCTCCTCGGCATCGGAGGCGGCAATGGACACCGGGAACCCTGGAATGGGTATGGGGCTCTTCATCCTCTTGATCGCGTGCGCTGTGCTCATCGCGGCTTGGATCGTCATGCTCATTTACCGTTCCACTC
>Ga0209178_1000411_pt1 | contig 12509 bp, 12 predicted proteins | sample GAAS200_FD_187521 | JGI IMG/M metagenome (GOLD analysis project Ga0209178, IMG submission 187521) | Agricultural soil microbial communities from Georgia to study Nitrogen management - GA AS200 (SPAdes) (version 2) | ecosystem: Environmental > Terrestrial > Soil > Agricultural land | place: USA... | reverse complement strand
TCTTCCGCCGGCGATCAGCGACGCGCAGGCGATTCCGCTGTGGCGGCGCACGTGCGATCGGACCTTGAACACGCGGTCGAATGGCATCTGATTGCAGATGTGCCGGTCGGCGTGTTCCTCAGCAGCGGCCTGGATTCCACGGCCATCGCTGCGCTTGCTGCTAAGGCGCATCCCGGCATTCACACGTTCACTGTGGCCTTTCCGGACTTGGAATTCAGCGAGGCGGCCGAAGCCCGCCGCACTGCCGAGCGGCTCGGTACGCAGCACTCGGAGTTGCAGCTTTCGGGCGACGAAATGCTCGCGCGTATCGATGAGGCCATTGCGGCATTCGATCAGCCGAGCATGGATGGCATCAACACTTACTTTGTGTCCTGGGCCGCCCGCCAGTCCGGCCTCAAGGTGGCGCTATCAGGACTGGGCAGCGACGAGATTTTCGGTGGGTATCCGACGTTCCGCACGACGCATTCGGTGGCGCGGCTTATGTCGATCGCCGGAGTCGTTCCTGAAAGCTTCCGTCGCGCCGTGGCTTGGACGTCGAAAGCTATAAGAGCCTCCGCAGCGAGCCCTGCGCCCGAAAAGGCTTTAGCAAGCTGGCTGGATCCGACAGCTTTCCCGCACGCGTACTTCTTTACGCGGGCACTCTTTACTCCCGACCAAGTCAGGTCCGGCGGCGTTCTTGGCGGGGCGCAGCTTGAGGCAGAAGGGAACGGGCACAACATTGCGTACGGTGCCGGCTCGGATGGCGCTCGCTGGCGCAGTTGGATTGGCCAGTGTGCGGATGAAACGCGCGACATGGACCCGTTTACAGCGGTATCGTGGCTCGAACTACGTTCTTACATGCTGAATACGCTTCTGCGCGATACGGATTCGATGAGCATGGCCAATTCGCTTGAGGTTCGGGTCCCGTTTCTTGATGCGCCTTTAGTGGAATATGTGCTCTCGCTGCCTGGAGCACAAAAGCTTGGGCCACATGGCTCCAAATCGCTTCTGATCAGCGCGCTGGGCGATCTTCTGCCGGCCGAGGTTGCCAGGCAGGTCGGAGGCCGGAAGAGGACCTTCACGTTTCCCTGGGAAAAGTGGCTTCGCGGCTCGCTTCGCGAACGCGTAAGCTCCTGCCTTTCCGACTGGTCCCCGGCGCTGGCGCCAATTCTGAGCCGTGAATTTGCGCTTCGCGTTTGGGATGATTTCCAGCAGGGGCGTACCACGTGGTCCCGGCCGTGGAGCCTTTATGTGATGAATGAATGGGTGAAGCGGCATGTCCAGCATTCCGAGGCGACGCAACGGCGCAGTGCGGCCATCGCGACCACGTAGCTATCGCTCGACGATGGTTTTTGGGCCGCTTCTACAGGATTCCCCGTACTCTTCTCGCATATTTAGGGAAATAGGTCCTTGTATTCCGCAGGGTAGTTCCTATGATTGGTTCTGTGAGAATTGTGCTCATTTCGGAGCAAGGCAAGCGTGGGGCTAGCTCCGTGCCGCGTAGCTGCGCGGCCTGACCACATGATCATTCTTGGGATCAACGCCTATCATGCAAACTCTTCCGCCGCGATCGTCGTTGATGGCCGACTGATCGCAGCCGTGGAAGAGGAGCGCCTCAACCGCGTGAAGTATGCGGCTGGGCTGCCGGTGCGCGCCATTCAGTTCTGCCTCGAAGCGGCCGGAGCCAAACTAACCGAGGTCGACTACATAGCGGTGCCTCGCGATCCGCTGGCCCGTCTCGGCACAAAGGCTCGTTTCGCAATGCGGATGCCGCGATTCGCCTTCGATCGCATTCGTGTGATGAAGAAATTCGCGGGCATACAGGAAGAGATCGCGAAAGCGTTCGACCTGTCGCTGGAGGCGGTTCGCGCTCAATATCACCGGATCGAGCATCATACGGCGCACCTCGCGAGTGCGTGCTTCTGTTCGCCTTTTGAAAACTCCGCTGTTCTCTCCATTGATGGTCTGGGCGATTTTGCGAGCGCGATGTATGGAATTTGCGAAGGCGCGCAATTGCGGCCGCTGGGCGAGGTCACGTTCCCGCACTCGCTCGGCATGTATTACACCGCTTTGACTCAGTACCTCGGCTTCTGGAAATTCGGCGATGAGTACAAGGTGATGGGGCTTGCGGCGTATGGCCAGCCTGAATTCCTGGATGAGTTCCGTAAAATTGTGAGAGCCGATGGAACGATTTCGTTCCGGCTGGGACTCGATTACTTCATTCACCAATCGCAAGGTGCTGAAATGACGTGGCGTGACGCGAACAGCACGCCGGTGCAAGGGCGCTTGTTTTCCGACTATCTGGAAAAAAGGCTCGGCCCGGCGCGCAAAGCGGATGAGCCGCTCACGCAGCGCCATTACAATCTGGCCGCGAGCATGCAAGCGGCGCTGGAAGAGGTGCTCGCCGCGAATTGGTCCGGCCTGGCCGCGAAAACCGGGCAGAAAAATCTCTGCCTTGCCGGTGGCGTTGCGTTCAATTGTTTGGCGAACGGGAAAATTTTCGAGAAATCGCCTTTCGAGCGGGTCTTCGTGCAGCCAGCGGCGGGGGATGCGGGGCTTTCGGTGGGCGCTGCATTCGCTGTGTATCACGGCGTTTTGGGAAAGCCGCGGAATTTCCAGATGGATCATGCTTATTGGGGGCCGCAGTTCACAGCATCTCAGCTTCGCGCCGCCGTGGACGAAGCGCATGCGACGAATGGAAGCGCGCGGGTCGACGAATTACGAGACGAGCCCCTGCTGCAAACGACGGCGCGTCACATTGCAGATGGAAAAATCGTGGGATGGTTTCAGGGCGCGACCGAGTGGGGCCCGCGTGCGCTCGGGAACCGCAGCATTCTGGCCGATCCGCGCCGGCCGGAGATGAAAGACATTCTTAACCGCCGCATCAAGCATCGAGAAATCTTCAGGCCGTTCGCGCCATCGATTATTGAAGAGGCCACGGGCGAATTTTTCGAGCAGACGCATCCTTCGCCGTTCATGACGTTTGCTTATCCGGTGAAACCAGAGAAGCGCTCCCAGATTCCCGCGCCGACACACGTTGACGGCACCGCTCGTTTGCAGACCGTGAGCCGCACGGCCAATCCGCTTTACTGGCGTCTGTTGCGGGCTGTGGGCGACATCACCGGCGTTCCCGCAGTTCTGAACACGTCGTTTAATGACAATGAGCCGATTGTGTGCCGTCCGGAAGAGGCACTTGATTGCTTTCGTCGCACGCAGATGGATGTGCTTGCCATCGGCAATTTCCTGCTTGAGAAAAAGTCCGCGGCTGCCGCCAGCGGCGCCGAATAGTCTGCATGCGTATTCTGCTGCTCAACGAATACTATCCGCCGGATACGTCTGCGACTGCGAAAATGGCGGCGCTCGTTGCCGAACATCTCGCACAGCGGCATGAAGTCACGGTGCTTGCGGGGCGTCCTTCCTACGATCCAACGGAGTATTACGCGTTTGCGCTTTTGCGGCGCGACGTTCAAAACGGGGTTTCGGTTGAGCGCGTCGGCTCGACGGATTATCCACGTCACAAAATGAAACGCCGGGTCGCGAATTATCTCTCATATCTTGCGCTTGCTGTGCCGCGCGCGATAGCGCTGCGTCCGGACGTCATCGTTGCGATGACCGATCCGCCAATAGCCGGGATTGCCGGCGCGTTTGTTTCGCGTATGTCCGGCCGGCCATTTGTTTACAACATCCGGGACTTATACCCGGATATGGCGGTGGGCGGAGACATCGTTCGTCCTGGCAAGTGGGTACAACGCTGGGAAAAAATGCACCGCAGCGCATTGCATCGAGCAAAACGCGTGATTGTTCTGGGCGATGATATGCGCAACCGTATCCTGGCAAAGGGAATCGCGGCGGATCGCGTAGCGATTGTTCGCGATGGAACAACGCTTCCCACTTCCATGCCGGATCGCTGCGATTCGGTAGTGCAGGAGCTTCGTTGTGGATTTCCGTTCGTTGTCGTCCACGCCGGCAACCTCGGGTTTTATGGCGCCTGGAGCACGCTGATTGAAGCCGCGAAACTGCTGCGAAACGAAAATGTGGGGCTGGTGTTTATAGGCGATGGGGCGAACCGCGCGGGCATTGAAGCCGCTGCTAAAGGGCTGCCCAACGTGCGTTTGCTGCCTTTTCGCCCTGTGGAGCAGATTCCGCACGTGATGATGGCGGGTGACGTTCACGTTGTCACCGTGAAACGAGGCCTTGAAGGTGTTGTAGTACCAAGTAAACTGTATTCAATCCTAGCCGCGGGTCGTCCAGTATTGGCAGTAGCATCGACTGAGTGCGATGCATCGCGCATCGCGACGCAGTCCGAGTGCGGCATGGCCGCCGATCCGGACGATCCGGTCGCCGTGGCCCAAGCGATTCGCAAGTTGCGGGATTGTCCAGCGCGCCTGGCTAAAATGGCCTCGCGCGCAAGGGATGTGGCATCCAACTACACCAGAACTAAAGAACTTGATCGTTTCACAGCTATCGTGGAAGAAGCTGCCGGAAAAACGTAGACGCTCATGACCAAAGTTCCTGCTGACCTGATCGCGTTCGTTATCGCGCTCTGCGCGTCGCTCATTCTGACTATTCCTATCAGGTACTTTGCATTGCGCTACGGGATGGTGGATAAGCCGGGGCCTCGCAAGGTTCACCTGAAGCCGATACCTCTTCTCGGCGGTATCGCTATATTTCTCGGTTTCGCACTAGCGGTGCTGCTTACGCGCCATGGCGGTCCTTATGAGCAGATTCTGGGAATACTTTCCGGGGCGATGCTCATCACGTTTGTGGGTTTCCTCGACGATGGCGGCTTGCTGCATCATCAGGTGAAGCTGTTTGTTGGCATGCCGGTCGCAGCGATCATCCTGCTGGTCTCCGGTGTTCGCGCCGATCTTTTTTCGGAATTGATATCCGGTCCCTTGGGCAACTTCCTGGACATTCTCTTCACGATTTTCTGGGTGGTGGGAATCACCGCCGCTTTCAGCATTCTCGATCACATGGATGGCTTGTGCGCCGGCATCGCCGGTATTGCGGCGGCTTTCTTCACTCTCTCCGCCATTTTCAGCGGACAAACCATGGTAGGCGTGCTCGGTGCGGCCGTATTAGGCGCGGCGCTCGGTTTCCTGCGCTGGAATTTTAATCCCGCGAAAATTTTCATGGGCGACGGCGGAGCAATGTTCCTCGGTTTCATGATGGCAACGTTGGGTTTGAAAATGCGGCCTGAGGGCGCGCAATTTCCGGTCACTTGGTTCGTGCCGATTTTGATTCTGGGAGTCCCTGTATTCGATACGACGCTTATTTCGATTTCGCGGTCGCGGCGAGGGCTTTTGCCTTTCACGTCGCCTGGCAAGGATCACACGGCACACCGTCTTTCGAATCTGGGACTGGGGCATCGGGGAGCCGTCCTTGTAATGTACGCTTTCGCAATTGTGTCCGGGGCACTCTCGTTGATTGTCGCGCGTGTTTCTTCGCAGATCGCGATGGCGATTGTGATCGGGCTTGCGTTTGCCGGGATGGCGGCTGTTTACCTGCTTGAGAGCGTTCCGTTCGAACGCCAGGTGAAGGTGCCAAAATCTTCGCCTGCATCGTAATCTCGCCGGTCGAACTGCAACGAGACGTGGTTCCAGGTTGGAGCGGTTTGCTGCGTACGATATACTCTTCGCGAGAAAATTGTGTCCTCATCCGGTGGGCGCCGGTTCCCTTCGTTTTCGCCTCCGGTATGCTGCCGCGTGTGTATTGATTTCAGTCAGTTGTCAGGTTGCTGCGCGACAAACTTGCGGATAGGATTGCGAAATTTTGGCTGAGATGCGTTCACAAGGATCGGAAGAGACGGCCGGCGAATCGCGAACCGGCAGTACAAAACAAAATGTCGCTGTCGTCGGCGGGTCGGCGGCAGGGTATTTCGCCGCTTCGCTGCTTGCGCGCAAAGGGTTGTCGGTGCGTGTTTTTGAGCGCAATGAGACGCTTGATCCATTGCCGCGAACGCTCATCGTCACTCATCGCATGCGCGACATGCTGGGCGCTGCGGGCGAGAGCAGCATCGTCAACGAGATTCGCCGCTTTGAAATTTTCACGGACGGCCGCTTCGCAACGGTTCCACTGAAGAATCCTGACCTCATTATTGAGCGCAACAAGCTGATCCGCAGCCTTGCCGACGAAGCTCGCGCTGCCGGTGCGCAACTGGAATTTGGGAAGCGTTTCCACTCGCTTCAGCCGAATCGGCGTTGCATCGCCCTTGAGATTGAGCGATGCTCGGACGCCTCCCGCGAAGAGGTTCATGCCGATACTGTGATCGGCGGGGATGGTGCGACGACTCGCGTGGGACGCGCTGCTGGATGGGAACCGGTGCGCACAGTGCCGCTGATGCAGGCGATTGTGAAGCTGCCGAAGGATGTGGCCCGGGACACGTCGCGCGTCTGGTTCGTTCCGCAGGACACACCGTACTTTTACTGGCTCGTACCGGAATCGGCGACGCAGGGCGCGCTGGGCGTAATCGGCGAAAGCGGTCCTGAGATGCGCCGCGCTTTCGAACAATTCCTGGAGAAAAAGGGATTCGAGCCCATCGAATTCCAAGGTGCGCGCATTCCGGTTTATTCGCGCTGGATTCCGGTGCATCGGCGCGTCGGGCAGGGATCTGTCTATTTGGTCGGCGACGCTGCGGGTCAGGTGAAAGTAACAACTGTCGGTGGGATCGTGACGGGTTTGCGCGGTGCGATGGGAGTCGCGGAAGCGATTCTCAGCGGCGGACCGAGCCGCGAGCTTCGCGCTCTCCGCCGCGAGCTGGATTTGCATCTGCTTCTGCGTCGAACCATGCACGAATTCAAGCAAGCCGATTACAGCCGCATGGTCGATTTGCTGAACGACTCGACTATGCGGTCCCTTGCCACCTATTCGCGCGATGAAGCTTGGAAAGTTCTCTCTCGCGTTTGTTTCCGCCAACCGATATTCCTGTGGCTCGGCCTTCGCGGGCTGCTTACAAGCCGGCGTTCTATCGTCCCGCCGCGTCCTTAGGCTCGTGATGGCTATGCGCAGCTGTGCGCTCCGCTTCCTTGTTGTCATCGGCGTTCTCATAGCCCTCACCGCTTGCGGCATTATTGCGTTTCGCCATGCGGGCCGCTGGCTCATCCACGAGAATCCCTTATCCCACTCCGATGTGATCCTTGTTTTGAGCGGCAGCATGCCTTATCGCGCCGAGGAAGCGGCAAAGGTGTTTCGCGCGGGCTACGCTTCGGAAATTTGGCTTACGCAGCCTGTGAGTCCCGCCGCCGAACTGCAAAAAATGGGGATTCACTATGAGTCTGATGAAGATTACAACGCGGCAGTGCTGACGAACCTCGGCGTTCCCTCATCGGCTATCCATGTCCTACCAAACGACATTGTTGACACAGAACAGGAACTCGAAGAAGCACACAGCCGGATGAGCAGGGAAGGGAAATCGACGATCATCATCGTGACTTCACTCGAACACACACGACGCGCGGGCGCGCTTTGGCACAAGCTCTTCGGGAGCGATTCGAAAGCGACCATTCATGGCGCTCCTGAAGACCCGTTTGATGCGGATCACTGGTGGCGCAATACGCGCGATTCGCTCGCCGTCACCCGCGAATACTTGGGACTCCTTAATGTTTGGACTGGTTTGCACATCCGACCTCATTCAATTGCCAGCGGTCAGCGTTTTTAGGTTTCTATATTTATAGAACAAAGTATATAATTCTATATAGGAGGTGCCTGTGCCACTCAGCATTAAGAACCCGGAAATAGAGCGCCTAGCTCGGGCCATTGCCAGAGAGAGCGGAGAATCGCTTACCGACGCGATCGGTACCGCTCTGCAAGAGCGTTTCCAGCGCCTTCGCCGGCATCGCAATTCTCGTCTCAGAGATGAAAGGATCCAAGAGATACTTGAGCGTCTTGATCGGTTGCCCCGTTTAGATAATCGATCACCCGATGAAATCCTCGGGTACGATGAAAACGGTCTTCCTCACTAATGGTTATCGATACGTCCGCTATCGTCGCCATCCTGTTCGGCGAAGCGGAAAGACCTGCGTTTCTCGATTTGATCAAGAAACCCGAATCCATATTTGTCTCGGCCGCTACAGTCCTCGAGTGTGCCATTGTGCTCGAATCGAGGTTGGGGCGGCCGGGCAGCAGCGAATTGGACGACTTTCTTAAGCAAATTGGAACGGAAATTATTCCTGTCAACTTAGAACAAGTCGAAATTGCCCGAATTGCATGGAGCAAGTACGGCAAGGGGCGGCATCCCGCCCGGCTGAACTTTGGAGATTGCTTCGCCTACGCACTGGCGAAATTTTTGGACGAGCCGCTGCTTGCAAAAGGGGCTGATTTCTGTCAGTGCGACATTGATGTGCTCGGCTGAAGTCTGCCCATAATGCTTTGTATTTCTGGCGCGTAATGACCTACCATTTTGTTCGGCTTGCCTGGTCGGTTTATCCGATGGGCATACCCTGCATGTAACGCAACGGCCTTGCTACACGTCTTGTTAGGAAGCAAGGAAGGCCGGTTATTCCGAATCGGCCCAGGGACACGGGAACCTACGTTGCCTTCCTTTTCACATTTCAGGAGTAAATTTCAAGGAGCGCATCGATGAAGAGAAACATCGCTTTGCTTGCAGTACTGTGTTTTGCGATTGCGGGCATTGTGGGCGTTGCCGCAGCGCAAGATGCACAGGTCGCTGGAACGTGGACACTCAGCTCGGAGGGACGCGGCGGTAATATGCAGAACAGCACCCTCACGCTGAAGCAGGACGGTCAGAAGCTTACGGGCACGCTCGCGGGCGGCCGTGGCGGCGATGCGCCGCTCACAGGCACGATCTCCGGCAATAACATCACCTTTTCCGTGACGCGCACAACCCAAAGAGGCGAGTTCAAAACCGACTACACTGGCACCGTGAGTGGCGACTCGATGAAGGGCACCGTCACCATGGGGCAGAATACTAGAGACTGGACTGCGACAAAGGGCGCACCTCCGGCATCTGGTGCGGGCGGTTCGGGCAACTAAGCTTTTTCCATCTCCGCAGTGATGAAGGGGCGCTCCACCAGCCGAGCGCCCTTTTCGCTTTTATAGTACGTTTGGCGAGAGTTCAGGACGCGGGATTTTCCGCCGTTACGCGCTCGCGAAAATAGTCGAAGGTGCGCTTCAGGCCCTCTTCCAAATTCACTTTGGGTTCCCACTTCAGAATGCGTTTTGCCTTGGTGATATCCGGGCAACGCTGCTTGGGGTCATCCTGCGGCAGTTCGCGGAAGACGATCGGAGTGTCTCGGCCCACGAGTTTCCGAATCCGCTCCGCAAACTCGAGGATCGTGATCTCGTGCGGATTGCCGATGTTCGTCGGCATATGCTCGTCTGATTCGAGCAGGCGGTAAATGCCCTCGATCAGGTCCGAGACGTAACAGAAACTGCGCGTCTGCTTGCCGTCTCCGTACACCGTGATCGGCTCTCCAGTGAGCGCCTGAAAGAGAAAGTTTGGCAGCGCGCGGCCGTCATTCAAGCGCATGCGCGGGCCATAGGTGTTAAAAATTCGGACAATATGCGTGTCGACGCCATGATGGCGGTGGTACGCCATCGTCAGCGCCTCTGCAAATCGCTTGGCCTCGTCGTAAACGCTTCGCGGGCCCACTGAATTGACATAGCCCCAGTACGTTTCCGGCTGCGGGCTCACAGTTGGATCGCCGTAGCATTCAGATGTCGAAGCCAGCAGGTATTTAGCTTTTTTCGCAAGCGCCAGGCCCAGCGTGTTGTGCGTGCCGAGCGAGCCGACCTTCATCGTTTGGATGGGCCACTTCAGATAGTCCGGCGGGCTCGCAGGCGATGCGAAGTGCAACACAGCATCCACGGGTCCAGGCACTTCGATATATCGTGAGACATCCTGCCGGCCAAATCGAAAACGCGGATGCGCAAGCAGATGCGAAATATTCGCGTCCGAGCCCGTGACAAGGCTATCGAGGCAGAGTACTTCCCACCCGCGCTCGATCAGCAGGTCACAGAGGTGCGATCCTAAGAATCCCGCCCCGCCGGTTACGACTGCGCGCAAGGTTCAGCTCCTTTTCAATCATCAGCGATTATCCCGGTGGCGTCATTATCGCCGACAACCCGCCGTATGCCAAACTTCAGCGAGCCATCCACTCCATCCAATCAATAGGCAAAAGCCTCGGCAGGCGATTATTCAAATGCCCGTTGCGTCAGCGCAAATTGCGTCAGCCGAAATGACAGTAATTCGAAACCGGCAGCCACGAGCCTGGGCTTTGCGCGCTCCATAATGCGGTCCGCTACTGCTTCCTTCGCTTTCAGTTCTGTGGGCGTGCAGTTGTTTAAAACCGAGCGCGCACAGCAGAGCAGCACAAAGGCCGGCACATGATTGTAATTTCCCGCCGCATAAATCGCCTTCCGCGCGTCCTGCACGCGAGCGGCACCGGAGACGCCATACAGCGCCGCCGAGCCGTCACGCAGCGCGACCGCCTGACCTTCATAGCTCACCTGAATCGGCCGCGTATCCACAATCATCAGTTTTTCAACGCCCGTGAAAACCAGATGCCGACCCGTGCCGACTTCGCGCACCGGAAGTCCCTTGCGATAAAGAACCGCCCGCTGATACTCAAGCAGCGTCACGCTTCCAGGCCGCCCGCCGAAAACGCGCATCGCAACCGTTGCCAGAATAAAGGCGAGGCATACGATGGTGATAATCATGAATATTTTCGATGCGACATCTAGTTTGGTCCGATCGCCGGGCGTCCGAAAGTTGAACGCGAAGATAATTCCGTGATTTCCACATTAGAAATCTTCATCCCGTGTCGTTTTAACTCTGCGTTTACCGCGCCTGTGATATCGCCTGCGGCCTTTACCCTGTATTCCGGGCTTGCGTCGGCAATGCCGCGCGATAGTGCCGATCGCAGCGTGTCGCGCACAATGGGCAGCGAATCTGCCACTTTATTTTTCAAGGAGGTAGCCGCGAGATACGGATCGTCTACCAGCACTTCCGCACCCAGGCTCACCACCGAATCGCTCTGCAGTGCGTCGCGATAAAAAATGCGGTCCAGGATCACAGGCACGGGGCGCATGTCGACCACTTCGATCTGCACGCGGCGCGTAAAATTCTGGTAGCTGCCGGGCCCGAGCACGTCGCGAAACGACCCTCCCACGTAGCGCACTCCACGCGCGTAGTCCGGGACATAAATCCGCGGGAACCGTCGCAGATAATAAACGAATAAGATCGCCGCGATCGCCACCGGAAAAAAGATGAGGGAGAGAACGTCGTTAAAATTCATCGCCAGTTACGATTTTCGCAGAATGGCGGTGATTTCCTGAGCGATTTGCCGCGCCCGGACAAGGTCGCCGGGCCCAAGTGAGATAGCCGCGACTTTTGCGTGGCCGCCACCGCCGTATTTTTCGCAAAGCGTGGCCAGATTAATGTTGGCTGACGCTTCTTTCCACGGACTCGTGCCCACTGAGACTTTGGCTCGCGCCGGCGACGCGCTTACGCCGACTGAGTAGGTGGCATCGCGGTAGAGATAGTAAGGGATAAATTTGTTGTAGCCTTCGAGATCGAGATCGCTCACGTCAAAGTAGACCACACCGTCGCGGTAATCGGCGCGCTCGCGCATGATCTCGATGGAGCGCTTGTGCCGCTCAAGAAGCGGGCCGAGATGCTTCCGCACCACAGGCAATTCAATCATCTCCTGCAACGATCGATAAGCCAGATGCGGAATAAGTTGTTGCACGAGGTTATTTTCCGGCGCCGCCTCGATCACGAGTGCCAGTTTCATCGCCGGTTGTCCGAGGCCTACGGCCTCTTCCGGCGAAGCGAACTGGGCACCATCTATGATGTCGCCCCATTTAATCAAATCGGAGATAGGGTTGGCATCGAAGCCGAATTTTTGCGATGCGATTGTAGCGAGGAATTTGGTGCACGACTTGTAATCGGGATCGTAGAACTTTTTACCTGAATGATCGTGGCGGAAATGCTCCGCATCCTCCGGCGTCAGGAACGCACTCTGGTGGTGATCGAACCACCACGTAAGCGAGGGCGAGCTTGAATACTTGAAATCGACAATCACGTTTTCATCGCCATCAAACGTGCCATTGTCAAAGGGCTTGGACGCTTTGTGCGTCATGCCCGTGTATAGAAACTCGGTGTCGGGGCTAACACGCTCACGGTAAAAGCGCGAAAAAATAGCCGCCGAGCAAGCCCCGTCGAAACACCTGTCATGAAAGCAGACGCGAACCTTCAAACTCCACACCCCGTGGTTTATTGAGCCTCGCGGGCAAGACAGGCCCGAGAGGAAAGTTTGTTAGGATGGCTGCTGCCGACGCGGAAGTCAAGAGGGATTCGCGAAGAACGCGACTCAGTCCCGCAATGAATTAAGGATCGAGGCGGAACGCCAATAGGCCGGAGGATTCGTGCCGTTGTATCCTTCGTCTGTGCTCACGATTGACATTACTCTCGACTTCGACCCAGCCGACGACGCGGATTTCTTCGCTGCTTTACCTCCTGTTCCCGGCGTCATCCTTCTCGAAATGAAGGATCCCGGCGCGCAGCCCTA
>Ga0209178_1000410_pt1 | contig 12516 bp, 9 predicted proteins | sample GAAS200_FD_187521 | JGI IMG/M metagenome (GOLD analysis project Ga0209178, IMG submission 187521) | Agricultural soil microbial communities from Georgia to study Nitrogen management - GA AS200 (SPAdes) (version 2) | ecosystem: Environmental > Terrestrial > Soil > Agricultural land | place: USA... | reverse complement strand
CGCCCGCGGTCAGGTCGATCGCCAGATACATGCCGCCGATGTACACCGCGATCACGAAGAAGTACGGCAGGAAACTCAAGGCCATGCCCGCGCGCGACTGCGGCGTGGATTGATCGCGTTCGCTGACGACGATCGGCGCGGCGATGCTGGGCGACAGTCCGCGCGCCAGCAGCCGCAGCGTGCCTTGTTCACTGCTGTAGCGCTTCAGCATCCTTTCCAGTCGCTTGGTCGGCGTGCCGCTGTTCTGTTGCGAGGCATCGAAAATCACCTCGACCTGTGCCGGCTCGCCCTTCGACCAGGCTTTGGCGTAATCGGCGGGAATGCGCATCACCACGTCGGCGTCGCGATCGCGCACGGCCTTGTCGGGATCTGCCACCGGCGGCTGCGGCACCAAGCCCCATTGCTTCAAGGTCCCGATCAGGTTGGGCGCATGCTCGGCGCCGATCACGGGTACCTTCAGCGGCCCCTCGGCCTTTTTCATTTCATGGCCGACGATCGCGTTCATGATCACCACGAACATGACCGGCCCGATCAGCGGCCCGTAGATCAGCGCGCTGAATACCGTGCGCTTGTCGCGCAGGTTTTCGCGGACTTCCTTCAACCACACCGTCAGCGTCGGTTTCATGCCGCGAGTCCTTCTTCACTACCGATCAGTTTCACGAATGCATCCTCGAGGTTGGCTTCGCCCGTCTGCGCGCGCAGCGCGTCGGGCGATTCGTCGGCGACCACGCGGCCGGCCGCAATCACCACGATGCGGTCGCACAGCATCGCGACCTCCTGCATGATGTGGCTGGAGAACAGCACGCAGCGGCCCTCGGCCTTGAGGTTGCGCATGAAGGCGCGCAGGCCGCGGGTCGCCATCACGTCGAGACCGTTGGTGGGTTCGTCGAGGATCACGTTCTTTGGATCGTGCACCAATGCACGCGCGATCGCGGTTTTCACCCGCTGGCCCTGCGAGAAGCCTTCGGTGCGGCGATCGAGGATGTCGCGCATCTCCAGCGCGTCGACCAGCTTCTCGCGGCGCCGGTGCATGGTCTGCGTCTCGATGCCGTGCAGGCGCGCGAAGTATTCGATGTTCTCGCGCGCGGTCAGGCGCTTGTACAGGCCGCGCGCATCAGGCAACACGCCGAGCCCGCGGCGCACCGCGATCGGATCGACCGCCGCATCGATGCCGTCCACCAGCACCTGCCCGGAATCGGGCTTCATCAGCGTGTAGAGCATCCGCAACGTGGTGGTCTTGCCGGCGCCGTTCGGGCCGAGCAGGCCGGTGATCTCGCCGTCGCGGGCGGTGAAGGTGACGCCATCCACGGCCTTCACCTTGCCGAACGCCTTGTGCAGATCTTTCACTTCGATCATGGCGCAGCTCCGTTGAAATTCACGAACGCCGGAATCGGCCCGAGCTTGTCGAGGCAGCGCACATCCAGCTTTTGGGGTTGCAGACCGGCGACGAACTGTTCCACCAGGTCCGGCATGCAGCCGGCATACATGGGCTCGGCATGGCCGAGTCCCTTCACCACCAGCGAACGCGCGTTCGTCAAACCCTGCAGCACCTCGTCGGCGTATGCGGGCGGGGTCACCGGGTCGCGTTCTCCCGAGATCAGCAGGGTCGGGATGGAGGATTTGAATGGCGCGTGGAAGTCCTTCGGCATCGGGCCGTGCGGCCAGACCTTGCATTCGGCGAGGAGCCCGTCGACGAGACTGGTGCCGAGCAGCAGGTCCGCGTCCTGCGGGCGCGGCTTCATCAATGACGCGTCCTCGGTGCAGATCACCGACAACTGCATGCCGCCCTGCATGGCTTCGGACAGGCTGCCCGTCAGCAGCTTCGATTGACCCATCAGCGGCGCGTAATTCCCGTGCGCGGCTTCATTGACCGCCAGCGGCAGCAACGCCGCCGTGGCCGTGCTGTAGGAAAACATCCGGACCACGCCCACCAGGTTGTCGGCGGTGAGGGTTTTCGTGATCGGCTTGTTGCTGGACGGATCGGCGAACGTGACCTGCTGCGGCGCCTCGCTTTTCAGCTTGGCGTGCAACTGTTGCAAGGTGGCGTACCAATCGCCGAAGGCCTGCTTGCACGCGGGCGTCTCTTTGCATGCAGCCGCCTGCAGCTTCAGCGAACGATCCAGCGCCTCGGCGAAGGTTTCGCCGAGGACCATCTGGTTCGGCACCACGCCGTCCAGCACGATGCTGCGCACGGCATCGGGGTGCGCCGCGGCGTAGTGCTGGGCCATCCGCGTGCCGTACGACACGCCGATCAGATCCAGCTTCGGCGCGCCCAGCGCGCTTCGCACGGCTTCGAGGTCCGCGACAGCGTCGGTGGTGGTGTAGAAACGCGGATCGGATTTTTTCTGGACTTCCGCGGCGCACTCGCCGACGCGCTCGGCGCGCTGGGCCGGCGTGAGGTCGGCGTCGCCGAGTTGCTTCATCTGCTTTGCGATGATCGGGCAATCGAGCGGATTCGAATCGCCCGTGCCGCGCTGGTCCAGCAGCAGCACGTCATGGTGTTTCCGCAGCGGCGCGAACCCACCGGCAAGTTGCGGGTAGGTCTGGATCGCGGATTCGCCCGGGCCGCCGGCGAGATACACCACCAGGTCTTTTTCCGGCACCGCGGAGTCGCTCTTCAGAATCGCGAGCTTCAGGTCGATCTTGCGCGACTCGGGATCGGCGCGATTCTCCGGCACTGGAAATTTCGCGCAGAACGCGGGCGTGGTCGCCGCGGAGTTGAGTTGCTTCAACTCGCAGGCCGTCAAGGTGAGCGTGCCCACCTCGATGGTGGCCGGCGGTGCCGACTTCACCGGTTTGGCGGGTGCGGCGGTCGTAGCCGCGACGGCGGGCGCACTGGCGACCGCGGGGGTGGAATCCTCCCGTACCCGCTGTTTGCCCCACCAGGTCCAGCCGAATACGGCCAGTGCGATCACCACGGCCACGATGCGCAGAAGCAGGCGCGAATTCATCTTCATTCAGCGTTCCTCATCCGGGTCGAACATCGATTCGATGCGCTGCTTGAACAGCCGCGCAAGCTTGAACGCCAGCGGCAGGCTGGGGTCGTACTTGCCGGTTTCGATCGCGTTGATGGTCTGGCGCGACACGTCCAGGTGCTCTGCCAGCGCCCCCTGCGACCAACCCTGCGCCTCGCGCAACTCGCGTACGCGGTTCTTCATCGCCCACGCCAGCGCCATTTGCTCCAGGCGCATGTCAATCCGTAGACGATGCACAGTGCGGGGAAAATCAGCAGCAGCACCAGCGCGCCGTTCACCACGATCAGCTTGGTCGCGGCCAGCAGGCCGAGCGCGAAGCTGACCAGGCCGACGACGGCCGCGGCGATGCCGACCGCTTCCAATTGCTGACGGCGCTCCAGTTCATCGCAGCGCGTCATGTACCGCATCATCGCCCACACCACGACGGCCAGCGGCAGCAACGGCAGCAGCACCACGATGATCTTCAGCCACGGCGCCTCGATGCGGGAATACATCGGCCAGACATAGAGCATCAGCACCATGTAGACGACAAAGGTGGGCAACAGCACGCGCACGTACCAGCGGTCCACCTTGCGCATGCGCTCGTTGAGCACGGCCTTGGACGAATACGTGAGCAGCACCAGGCCCACGCACAGCACCACCAGCGCGAAACCCTGCACCACGAAACTGCGGAACATCAGCAGCAGGGCAACGCCACCGAGGTACAGCACCCAACTGGACAGCCAGACACCCCAGCGCTGCCACCTGGGCCATTCGTTCATCTTGTCCATCGGCACTCTTCTCCCCAGGCTCGCTGCAGACATATGCGTCATGTCAAGTTGACTTGACACGCGAGACTAGGGGGCGATTTTGTCGTTGTCAAGCGTCCTTGACAATGCGGGCGCCGCAGCAGCCATGCGAGGAGAACATATCCGAGCGCCGGATCCGGCTGCGTATCCCGCGGCAACGTCTCAACCGGTGTTCTGCAGCCCCTGCGACACGCCGTTGACGCAGGCGACCAGCGCACGCAGCAGCGCATCGTCGCTGCCGCCGCCGGCACGCCAGCGCCGCAGCAGATCCACCTGCAGCAGGCTCATCGGATCGACATACGGATTGCGCAGCCGGATCGACATCGCGAGGCGCGGATCGCCACGCAACAAGATGTCGCTGCCCCTCAACTTGAGCAGCCATTGACGGGTGCGCGCGAATTCCCCGTCGATCAGCCCGAAGAACTCGGCGTGCAAAGGTCCAGCCAATTTCGAGAAGGCTTCGGCGATCCCGAGATCGCATTTGGCCAGCAGCATCTCCACGTCGTCCAGTACGTTCGCGAAGAACGGCCACTCGCGCGCCATTTCCGCAAGCTCCACTTCGCCGAACGCCTGCGCGCCGTGCTCGAGCGCGCTGCCGAGCCCGTACCAGCCGGTGACGATGGAACGGCATTGCGTCCACGAGAACACCCACGGGATCGCGCGCAGGTCCTCGACCCCGCGCATGCTGCGCCGGCTGGCCGGGCGCGAACTCATGGTCATCCGCTCGATCACGTCGATCGGCGTGGCGGCACGGAAGTAATCGACAAAACCGGGGCGTTCGACCAGCGCGCGGTAGGCCTCGCGGCTGTGCCGCGCCAGCGCGCCCATGCGTTCGCGCCACAAATCTTCGCGCGGCTCCGCCTCGCGCGGGCGCAGGCTGGCGCGCAGCACTGCGCCTGCGGTCTGCTCGAGGTTGCGCAAGGCGAGCGCCCGGATTCCGTACTTGCGATGGATCACTTCGCCTTGCTCGGTGACGCGCAGGCGACCGGCCACTGCGCCACGCGGCGACGCCATCAATGCCGGCGTCACCTTGCCGCCACCGCGGCTGGCCGAACCGCCGCGGCCATGGAAAAACGTCAGCCCGATGCCGGCTTCGCGCGCCACCTCCAGCAGTTCCACTTGTGCGCGCTGCAACGCCCAGCGCGCGGCGAGGATGCCGCCGTCCTTGGCGCTGTCGGAATAGCCCAACATGATCAACTGGCGATCGCCGCGGCGCGACAGATGTTCGCGATACAGCGGATCGTCCAGCAGCGCGCGCAACGTGGCGGCGCCGTGCTTCAGGTCGTCGACCGTCTCGAACAGCGGCGCAATGTCGAGCGGCACGCCATCGTCTTCGGCCAGGCCGCCATCGCGAGCCAACGCCAGCACCGCCAGGACGTCGGCGGTCGAGCGCGCCATCGAGATGATGTAGGGCCCGGTGGCTTCCGGCCCGTAACCCCGACGCGCCTCGGCCAAGGTTGCGAACACCGCCTTCAGGCGCGCCACGGCCGGATCATCGTGCGCGGTGAAAGTGACCTGTCCTGCCGCCAAGCCGCGCAGGCGCGCCGCGCGATCGTCCGCGGACCGGCCCGCCCATTCCGGATCGTCCAGCAGCACGGCAAGTACATCGTCGTGGACGCGCGCGTCCTGTCGCACGTCCAGCCGCGCCAGGTGGAAGCCGAAGGTGCGCACGCGCCGCAGCAACCGGCGCACGCCGAACAACCCGGCGTGTTCGCCCTTGTGTGCGGCGAGGCTTTCGGCAATCAGCGCCACGTCGGCCTGGAATCCGGCCGCGTTGGCGTAGCGTTCCGCAGCCTCGTTGCCGGTGGCGACCAGCCGCGCGCGCATCAAGGAGAGCAGGCAGCGATACGGCATGTTCGCATGGCGCGGACGGATCGCGGCGGCAGCTTGCGGCAGCCGTTCGCGATAGTCGTCCAGCCGCCGGCGCAGCGCGTCGGAAACCCGCGCGCGATCGTCGGTCTGGCTGAGCAGGCGTTCGAGGTGCGCGCATTCGGCCTGGTAGCGCGCCAGCACCATCGCACGCTGCGCGCGCAGTGTTTCGCGGATGGTGTCGGCGCCGACATTCGGATTGCCGTCCATGTCGCCACCCACCCACGACCCGAAGCGCAGCAGCCGCGGCAATTCGGGACGGACGCCGTAGACCCGTTCGAGTTCGTGCTCCAGCGATTCGTAGAACACCGGCAGCACGCGATAGAGGGGACCTGCGAGATAAAAGCTGACGTGCTCGAATTCGTCCTGCACGCTGGGCCGTATCGCCGAGGCTTCGGCGGTCTGCCAGCTCGCGGTGAGCGCGGTCAGCAGGCGCTGGTGATCGACCGCGCGCTCCTGCGGTGTGCGCGAAGCATCGAAGCCTTCGACCAGCGCCTGCACGATCGCCTGCTCCTTCTCCAGCAGCGAGCGGCGCACGGCCTCGGTCGGGTGCGCGGTGAACACCGGTTCGATGTCCACGCGGCCCAGCCAGTCGAGCAATTCTTCGGCTGCCACGCCACGCGCCTTCAGTGAGGCCAGCACGTCGGCCAGCGATTCGGGCTGCGGCGCGGCGCCGGCAAGCTGGTAGTCGCGACGGCGGCGGATGCGGTGCACGCGCTCGGCGGTGTTGACAGCCTGGAACCAGGCCGAGAACGCGCGCGCCAATGCCTCGGCGTCTGCCGCGTCCAGGCCTGCCAGTGAATCGGCGAGGCCATCCACCGCCTGCCCCTCGCGGCGACGCCGGATCGCCGCGGTACGAACGCCTTCTACCCGTTGATAGAACGTCTCGCCTTCCTGTTCGGCCAGCATCCGGCCCACCAGTATGCCGAGCCGATGCACGTCCTCGCGCAGCGGGCCGTCATGCGGCAGGAATTCCGGAAGCCTGTCGGCGGATTCGGGCATGCGATCCTCGTCCTCGGCGCTCAAGTTTTCGAGCTTATCAAGACTCCGATTCCGGTTCGCGGCCAAACCGCATAAGCTCATGCACCCGGTCGCGCTCCGCACCGCGCCGGAACCGTCGCCGCCGTTCATGGTCAGTGACAGGTCACGCCGCTTCGCCTGCGGCGCACCCATGGAACGAGGACTCTGCATGCGGCCATATCGTGGAGCATTTTCAAGAACGGTCCATCGTGCACGATGGTTGCAAGCGGGATTGCTTGCCGCAGGCGTGTCGGTACTTGCCGCGCTGCCGGCGGCGGCGCAGACACCACCCGTCGCCAGTACGGCAACGGTGGCGCAGGCGCGCCCCGCGTCCACTTCGTCGATCGTCACCTTGCAGGCGATCAACGTGACCGGCGTGGTGCCGGGACCGGGCCTGTGGAAGGTGACGCGCGGCGACCACGTGCTGTGGATACTCGGCGTGGTGCCGACCTTGCCGGCCGGCATCGAATGGCGCTCGAACCAGGTCGCGCAAACGATCGCGGCTTCCCAAACGGTGCTCGAATCGCCCGGTGTCAAACTGAAGGTGGACACCAACTGGTTCGGCAAACTGTTCCTGTTGCCGTCGATCTATCGCGCGCAGCGCAATCCGGATGGCAAGACCTTGCACGACGTCCTGCCGCCCGATGTCTACGCGCGTTGGTACTACGCGCGGGAGCGCTACTTCGGCGACGACTATTCGATCGAGCGCTACCGGCCCCTTCTCGCGGCCGGCAAGATGATGAAGAAGGCGCTGAATGCGAATGGCCTGCACGGCGACGGCGAGGTGACCGACGCCATTGCAAAGCTGGCCAAGCAGCACGGCGTCAAGACCGTCAAACCGGATGCCGCGCTGGAGATCAAGGAACCGCGTCAGGCAGTGAAGGCTTTCGCGGCTGCCGGACCCGATGGCATCGCCTGTCTACGCGTGGTGCTGGATGCAGTCGATCACGAGTTGCCGAATTTCCGGGCGCGCGCCAACGCCTGGGCCACCGGCGACATCGAAACCCTGCGGGCCGTGCCCGAAAGCGCCTGGCGCAGTACCTGCCAATCCGCGATCACCGGAGCGGGGTTCGCCAAATCGCTCGGCATCGACGACCTGCCACGCCGGATCGAAGAGACGTGGCTGGCCGCGGTCGATGCGGCGCTGGCGGCGAATGCGCAAACCTTCGCGGTGCTGCCGATGCACGACCTGCTGGCTGCGGACGGTTACCTCGCGGCGCTGCAGGCGCGCGGTTACGTGATCACCGCGCCGGACGCGGGACTTGCGGAGGACCCGGCATCGGCGAATAGTGTCGCGCCAGCGGCCACTTCGTCCCGGCCGGCGAGTGCCGCAACGGTCCACTGAGTTCCGGAGGATGGGCATGCTCATCCTGTTCAACAAGCCGTTCGACGTGTTGTGCCAGTTCACTGATCGCAGCGCGCAACCGCGACGCACGCTGGCCGACTTCGACTTGCCGCCAAAGGTATATCCGGCCGGACGACTGGATCGGGATTCGGAAGGGTTGTTGCTGCTGACCGACGACGGCGCGCTCGCACACCACATCACCGATCCGCGCCACAAGCAGCCGAAAACGTATCTGGTGCAAGTGGAAGGCACGCCGGATGAAAGCGCGGTGCAATACCTGCGCCGCGGCGTGGCCCTGAACGATGGCCGTACGCGTCCCGCCGAAGCACGCGTGTTGCCGCATGCGCCCGAAGGTCTGTGGCCGCGCGATCCGCCCGTGCGCTTCCGCAAAACCGTGCCGGATGCGTGGCTGCAACTCACGATCCGCGAGGGTCGCAACCGCCAGGTGCGGCGCATGACCGCAGCGGTGGGCCTGCCGACGCTGCGCCTGATCCGCACGCGCATCGGCGAGCATGCACTCGGCGATCTTGCGCCGGGCGGCCATCGCGTCGTCGAACACCACGCCGCATCAGGGAGATCACCCGGATGACCTTCAAGGATCTTTTCTCGGGACATTCCGATTTGTACCTGCGCGCGCGCCCGCACTATCCCGCCGCGCTGTTCGACTGGATCGCGGCCGAGGCGCCCGCACGCAATTGCGTATGGGATGCCGGCTGCGGCAACGGGCAGGCCAGCGTCGCGCTCGCCACGCGCTTCGAGCGAGTGGTTGCCACCGATCCAAGCCAGAAACAGCTCGGCAATGCGGTCGCGAATCCGCGCATCGATTACCGCAACGAAACCGCCGAGCACACCACGATCGCGGAACGGTCCGTCGATGCCGTCACCGTCGCACAGGCGCTGCACTGGTTCGATCTCCCGGCGTTCGTCGCGGAAGTGCAACGCGTCGCCGTGCCGGGCGCGCTATTCGCGGCCTGGTGTTACGCGCACTGCAGCGTGACGCCCGCGGTCGACGCAGTGATCGCGCATCTTTACGAAGACATATTGGGCGCGTATTGGTCACCGGAACGGCAGCTCGTGGACGAGGGCTATGCCTCGCTGGCGTTTCCGTTCACATCGGTCAAGTCGCCTGCCTTCGAGATGCGCGTCGAGTGGAATCTGCCGCAACTGCTGGCGTACCTGACCTCGTGGTCGGCCGCGCAGAAATACCTGAAGGCCACCGGCGATGACGCCGTCGCGTCGGTCGCGGAAGAACTGGCGGCGGCGTGGCACGAACCCGAACGCGTGCGGCCGGTGCGATGGACGCTCGCGATCCGCGCGGGACGCGTGTAGGGCGGGTGCCAACCCGCCCTCCGGGATTCGGTGGCGGGATCGCTGGTTTCTCCCGCCTATCGTTCGATCCCGAAAAACGCCCGGGCGTTCGCGCTGGTTTGTTCGGCGACGGCTTCCGGCGTTTCGCCGCGTTCCCGCGCCACGGCCTCGCAGATATGTGCCAGGTACATCGGCTCATTGCGGCGATCCGACGGCTGGGGCCGGATGTCGCGCGGCAACAGGTACGGTGCGTCCGTCTCCAGCAACAGCCGGTTCGCGGGAATCGATCGCACCAGTTCGCGCAGATGCGTGCCGCGGCGCTCGTCGCAGATCCAGCCGGTGATGCCGACATGGCAGTCGAGGTCGAGGTAATCGAACAGCGCGCGACGGTCGTCGGTGAAGCAATGCACCACCGCCGCAGGCACGCGGTCGCGCGCGGACTTCAACAGCGCGAAGAAATCATCGTGGGCATCGCGCTGGTGCAGGAACAGCGGCATGCCGAGCTCCGCCGCGATCGCAAGTTGTTTCTCGAACGCGGCGCGTTGTGCGGGCCGCGGTGACAAATCGCGAAAGTAATCAAGACCCGTTTCGCCGACCGCGACCACTTCCGGTTCGCGCGCGAGGGTGCGCAGCAGCGCATCGGTTTCCGCGCCGTAATCACCGGCGTGATGGGGGTGCACGCCGGCGGTCGCGTACAACATCTCCGGATGCTCGCGCGCCAGCGCCAGCGCGTGTTCGCTGCCCTCGCGCGACGCGCCGGTGACGATCATCCGCTCCACGCCCGCCTTGCGCGCGCGGTCCAGCACGGCGTCGAAATCCCGCCGAAAAGATTCGTGGGTGAGATTGGCGCCGATGTCGATCAGGTGCATGGTTGGTTCAGGAATCGGGAGCCGGGAAAGCCTAACAAACTTCGTCATTCCGGGGCTATGCCGCGCGCAGCGCGCGGTGCAGAACCCGGCATCCAGCTTGCGGCCACCGCAGGGCCGAGGCCTACAATCCCCGGATGCACGTCGAAGCTATCAAGTTCCCCATTGCGCCGCTGCTGCCCGCGATCCGCGACAGCCTGCGCGTGCACCCGCGGCTGACGCTGGAAGCACCACCCGGCGCCGGCAAGACCACGCAGGTGCCACCGGCGCTGCTCGACGAAAAGTGGCTGGCCGGCCGGAAAATCGTGGTGCTGGAGCCGCGCCGGATCGCCGCGCGCGCGGCGGCGGAATTCATGGCCGCGCAACGCAACGAAGCGGTCGGACGGGCGATCGGTTATCGCATCCGCTTCGAGTCGCGCGTCTCCGAGGCAACACGGATCGAAGTCGTCACCGAGGGCATTCTGACGCGCATGCTGCAGGACGATCCGGAATTGCCGGAGGTCGGCGCGATCGTTTTCGACGAATTCCACGAGCGGCGCCTGCCCGGCGACCTTGGCGTGGCGCTGGCGCTGGACGTCCAGGCCGGATTGCGTCCGGATCTTCGCATCGTGGTGATGTCGGCGACGCTGGAGGGTTCGCGCGTCGCCGGATGGATGGACGCGCCAGTCCTTCGCGGCGAGGGCCGCGCCTTTCCCGTGCGCATCGACTATCCACCGTTGCGTCGCGGTGAAAATGAAGCCGCGCACCTGCGCCGCATCGTGCAAATGGCGCTCGCGGAGACGGACGGCGACGTGTTGGTGTTCCTTCCAGGCCGGCGCGAAATCACGCAGGCGCAGCGCATGCTGATCGAATCCATTCCGGGCGTGGAGATCCTGCCGCTGCACGGCGAACTTGCGCTGGCCGATCAGCAGGCCGTGCTGGCGCCCGCCGATGCCGGCACGCGGCGGGTGATCCTCGCCACCAACTTGGCCGAGTCTTCCATCACCGTGCCGGGCGTGCGCGCGGTAATCGACACAGGGCTGGCGCGCGAACCACGCTTCGATCCGAATTCGGGTTTCACACGGCTCGCGACTGTGAACATTTCCCAGGCATCCGCGGACCAGCGCGCGGGACGGGCAGGACGCGTCGCGCCCGGCGTCGCCTACCGGCTATGGCCGGAGAGCCGCCGCCTCGAAGCGTCGCGCACGCCCGAAATCGCGCAGGCCGAGTTGTCCGGCCTGGCATTGGAGATCGCGGCCTGGGGCGTCGGCGCCGATGCGGCGGCACTGCGCTGGCTGGATGCACCGCCCGCGGGTGCGCTGGCCGCGGCGCGCGAATTGCTGCAACGACTTGGCGCCATCGATGCCGGCCTGAGCATCACGCCGCTGGGGCGCGACATGCTGCAACTCGGCGCGAATCCGCGAATGGCGGCGGCCGCGCTGCGGGCACCCGACGGGCTGCGTGCGTTGGTCGCCGACCTGCTGGCGCTGCTGGACGCACGCTCGCCATTGCGCGGCGAATTCAACGACGATCTGCGCGCGCGCATCGACGCGCTGCACCGCTGGCGCGACGGCGGTGCGCGCGTGGTGCGCGATGCCGACGCGGGCGCGTTGTCTGCCGTCGAACAGGCCGCACGCGGCTGGCGCAAGCGCCTCGGCGCGCGCCATGGCGCCAGCGGCACGCCGGATGGGCTGGCGGTCGGCAACCTGCTGCTGCACGCATTTCCGGACCGCGTCGCCAGGCAGGACGAAAAAGATCCGCGCCGCTACCGGCTGGCCAACGGCCGCGGCGCGCGCCTGCATGAAGCATCCGTGCTCTTCGGCGAACCCTGGCTCATCGTCACCGAAGCGCGTTTCGACGCGCGCGACAGTTTGGTCCTGACCGCCGCGCCATTCGAGCCCGCGCTGCTGGAACGCGAGTACCCGCAGCGCTTCAAACGCGAACGCGTGGTGCGGATGAACGCGAACGAGGTGGTCGAGGCTTTCGAGGAACGCCACTTCGATGCCATCGTGCTGGAACGGCGCGCGGTGCCGGCAAGTCGGGACGACGCGCTGCCCGCGCTGCTCGCCAGCATCCGCATGCGCGGTCTCGTCGCGCTGCCGTGGAGCGACGCGGCGATCCGGTTGCGCGCGCGCACCGCGTGGTTGCGCCACGCCATGCCGGAAACAGGCTTGCCGGATGTCTCGGACGCGACGCTGCTGGACTCACTCGAGCATTGGCTTGCGCCCGCGCTGGCCGGCAAGCGCAAACTGGATGCGCTATCGGCGGAAGCGTTGTCGAACGCGCTTGCGAGTCTGCTCGAATGGCCACAACGCAAGTTACTGGACGAGGCTGCGCCCGACGCGATTACCGTGCCGAGCGGGATG
>Ga0209178_1000409_pt1 | contig 12520 bp, 10 predicted proteins | sample GAAS200_FD_187521 | JGI IMG/M metagenome (GOLD analysis project Ga0209178, IMG submission 187521) | Agricultural soil microbial communities from Georgia to study Nitrogen management - GA AS200 (SPAdes) (version 2) | ecosystem: Environmental > Terrestrial > Soil > Agricultural land | place: USA... | reverse complement strand
CCGAGTCCCCCACGCGCAGTCCCCGGTGAGTCGGCCACGCCCGGCCCGTGACCCGAGCCCAGCGGAGCTTCCCGTTCTGCGAGAAGATCAGTCGAAGCCCTGGATAGAACCAGTCCGTGAGGTGAAGGTCCTGGTCGTCGATTCTGGTGAGGTACGGCTTCACAGCCGAAGGAGGACCCAGGACCCGCCGGGCGTCCGCGGTGTCCGGAATCCACTGCATCCCCCCGACACTGAGATCGGTTTCCGCCAGCACCGCAGGCGTGGACCCGGCCCCGGGGGTCGCGATGACCATCGCGATAATTGCCGCTGCAACTCTTCCTGTCATGGTACCATGGTTGCGCTGCGATACGAGTAGCTCAGAACCGCACCGTCAACCCGCCCGTGACCACCCGCGCGAGCGGGTATCCGCCATCGTCGATCCCGTCCACCGCCGCCGGATCCATCCCGCGGTATCCCGTGATCGTGAGCGCGTTCCGCACGTCCACAAACGCCCGGAGCTCTTCGCCGAGCCACGGGAACGTGTACCCCACCATGACGTCATCCAACCGCAGAAACGAGCCGTTCTCGAGATAGTAGTCCGAGCGGAGCTGCTGGGTCATGAACCCGGTCGCGAGCACCGACCGGCTCAGATTGAACGGAAACGCCCCGTTCGACAGCTCCCCGTAGTCGCCCAGCGCCGACGCCGCATTGTTGTAGACGTAGTTCCCGAGCCAGGCCCGCACGCTCACGCTGGCGTCGAACCGGTGAAATGCGACCCTCGACGTCAGCCCGAAGATCCAGTGGGGCGCCGGATCATGCTCGGCCACCGTGTTGGTCCCCAGGGCGCAGGCCGTCGTGTCCACCCCCGCGAGCGTCAGGTAGTGCCCCTCCACCGGCTTCCCGCCGCTGTACACCTGCCTGCAGACCAGGAATGAATTGAGTGCATGCCCGGGCTCGAGCACCTGGATCGTGCTGCCGACCCCGCCGGCGATCGTACCGGTGAGTACCTCCCCACCACCGCCCTGCTCGAATCCCAGAAAGGTGTTCGCATTGTGCGCGGCGTTGAGCGTCGCCGTCCAGGAGAACCCGTCAGTCGACTGCGGCACCACGAGCGCCGCCTTGAGACCAAGCTCCACACCGGTATTCCGGATGCCGCCGACGTTCGTCAGAACAAAGACCGGCAGGGGCGGGAGACTGAGCGACGGGACCACCAGCAACAGATGGTCCGTGCGCTTGTCGTACCAGTCGACCGAGCCGGTCACCCGACGGCCGGGGAGCCCCACGTCCGCGCCGAGGTTCCAGGTACGGCTCGTTTCCCAGGTGAGATTGGGGTCGATGAGAAAGCACGTTCCCCCCGGACCACAGGGCGAGAACGACGACGGCAGGGCAGTCCCCAGCTCCTGATTGCCGGTTTTCCCCCAGGACGCCCGCAGCAGTAGGTCCGCCGGCTCGGCCGTCACCCGCCAGCCGGCCGAGAAGGCCGGGAAGGTCTGCCACTGATGATCCCGGGGAAACCGGGTCGACCCGTCCCGTCGCACGCTCGCAGTCAGGAAATAGCGGTCTGCCACGGAGTAGCCCGCGCGTCCGTATGCCGAGGTGAGCCCGCCCGGATCGGCGCTGTTCGTCACGCTGACGGGCGGGCCGTTCGAGGGGGGCAAGCCGTTCGGGCCGGGGATATTGGAGGTCAGCTGAAACAACGTGATCGTGGACTGGCGAGCCAGCTGGCGCCACCACGAATACCCCACCGTCACATCGAGCCGGCCGGCACCGGGCGCCAACGGAGGCGCGTACCCGAGCGACGCGTCCACCAGGCTGCTCCAGTCGTGGAGCTGGAGCCTCGCGAACATCCCGTCGGTGCCGCTCTTCGTCTCGTAATGAATGTCGTTGGGATAGAGTGCGACCCGCGTCGCCTGGCCGACGTCATATCCCAGGGTGACTCCCGCCGAGAGACCCCGCAGAAGCTGGAGGCTCGAGAAGTCGTACGTGAGGGCCAGGTTCGCGAGACCGCGATCGGTCGTCGCCTGGTCGTTCGCCAGCCGCTGGATCTCGACCGGATTGTCCGCGGACGTCAGCGCGCTCCCGGGCCAGTTGGCGTAACCGGTCGCGGTGGTGTCGTCGGTCACCGGCTGCGTCGGCCCCATCTCGGCCGCGTTCTGGAGGACGCCGGCCGGCGTGAAGGCATCGGTCAGGCGCGCGCCCCGCAGGTTGGCCTGGACGTTCAGGCGGTCCTGGAAGAGCCGCTGACGAAAATCCGCACCGGCGGAGATCCGGCGGGTCGAAGACCCACCGACCGCGCCGCCCAGGTCTGTGAAACCAGCGGAAAGTCGGTAGGCCCTCGAAGGATCACCTGCTGCCAACGAAATCCGGTGCGTCGCTCCGTTCGCCGTCCGATCCACCTGGTCGAACCAGTCCGTGGTGGCGTTCCCGAGCTTCGTGATGCCCGCCGTATCGAACGTCGTCACGGCGGCGCGGAACTGGGCCGCATCGAGCACGGGTGGCACGCGCGTCACGGATGCGAGAGAGAACGAGCCCCCGTACTCCACGTGCGGAGCCCCGCTCCCCAGCTTCGTCGTAATGAGGATGACGCCATTCGAACCCCGCCCATACGCGGCGGCGGTGCCGTCCTTCACGACGGTGATGCTTTCGATGTCACCGGGGTCGAGGAACTCGAGGGGATCGCTCCCGACGGACAGCCCGCCTCCCGGGGCCAGGGGCATGCCGTCGACCACGATGAGGGGATCGCTCGGCGCGTTTACCGAGGTCGCACCCCGGATCCTCAGCGTGTACGCCCCACCCGGTTGATTGCCCGGCGTCACCTGGAGGCCGGGCACCGCGTTCTGGAGCAGCTGCAGCACGCTGACAAGGCCGGCGAGGTTGAACCCGCTCGAATCCACCCGGGTCCGACCGGCCGTGACGGTATCCGCCGTCGTCGCCTGCCCTGGGAGAGCGAGCGGAATCAGCGAGCAGGCGATCGAGGCGATCAGGACCGGGCGCGGCACGGCACTACGGTGCTCAAAGTGCGCATGCTCGGCAAGGGGCCCTGCTTTGCCGTCACATCGCCGAGATCCCCGACGCCCGCACCCGCGTCCAGACCGAGAGCCCGAACGCCAGGGCCGCTCCCAACTCCAGCACCCGACCCGGAAACGGCGCACCGGTGACCACCAGAGCCACCCCCGCATTCAGCAGTCCGCCGGCTGCCCAGGCCCAGGCGGCCTGGCGCGCCGGCCCGAAGGCTCCGAACCGCGGCAGAATCCAGAGCGCCACACCCATCGCGAGCTGAAGCATCCACCCCACCAGCACCAGCTCCACATGAATCGGAATCCAGCCGGCGATCCACGCGCTGTGCCCGAGCGCTTTCCCGGCCAGCATCACCGCACCGAGCGTGAACCCAAGCAACAGGTACACCAGCGCCGCCCGCACCAGCCACATGCTCACCCTGGGCACGCTACCGCCCCCGTACCCGCGGCCAGGCGAGCACGAAAAAACCGCACCCCGCGAGCCACTGGAGTACCGCGGCCAGGACCAGCAGCACGCTGGTGACCGGAGTCGCCTGCACCGCGCTCCACGGCTCCCCAACCGCCCGCGCCAGCAAGCCGGCATTCAGCGCGACATAGGTGAACAACGCCAGCGCATCACTCCCGCGCGGCCGCTCGGCCGACGCCTTCGGAAACATCCAGTAGGCGATGCCGAAGATGAGCTGAGTGAGCCATCCCACCACGAAGAGATGGATCTGCGCGGGACCCGCTATCAGCACGACGGCGGGAAGCCGGACCAGCCGGCCTCCCGCCATCAGTGCGCCGAGGAGCAGCGCTGCCACCAGATACAGCATCGCCGTCTTGACGTACCACCGCGTCAAGAGCGGCACTAGTGCGCCATGGCCACCAGCGGCCCGTCCCCGACGTGAATCAACCCCACCGCACCCTTCGCGGCATCCGCGAACGCGTGCGTCACGAACGCGTACGTGCCCGCGCCACTCCCGTCCGCCGCGAAGTGGGTCTCGAACACCGCGCCCGATCCGGCGGGAATACCATAGGTCTGGACATCGGCCAGCGCATGACGGGGGTCGCCATCCGGATACACCTTGTCGAAGATCGCACCCACGATGTGGAAGTCGCTCGTGAAGCTCGGTCCGGCGTTCACAACGAAGAGACGGACCCGGTCTCCGACGTTCACCTGCAGGGGCGCGGCCTGGTACTGAAACGCCTTCCCATTGAACACGACGTAGCTCGCCTGACGGTCCAGCGCGTGCTGCCAGTCCGCCTGCCCCAGTCGCGCGCTGTCCCCGCCCTGGACGTAGAACTCGCTCTGCACCAGGACGAATTCCTTGTCCGCCTTGCCGGGCCACCCACCCTTCGGATCCACGATGATGGGGAGGTACATGCCCTGCATCAGGTGGAGGAGCACCGGCGGCGTGCCGCAGTGCACCAGATACGCGCCCGGGTCACGGGCCACGAACTCGAAGCTGATCGAGTCCCTCGGCATGATCATCCGGAAATCGACATTCATCGGCACGCGGGCGGCGTGGAAATCGATCGAGTGGGGCATCGACGCCTGGTTCACCACCGTCACCCGCACCCGGTCCCCTTCGCGTACCCGGATCACCGGACCGGGCACCGAGCCGCCGAACGTCCAGCCGGCGTACGGCACCCCGGCGGCGATCTCGACCTGCGCGTCTTTGATGGGAATGCGGAACGCCTTCACCGGAGCATCGCCCGCGGGCGACAGCTCAGCCGGATAGGTCGGGCTAGCGGCGACCGGCGACTGCGCGAAATCCACCGTCTGAATCCGGGGCTGCGCATTCCGCAGGGCACCCAGTCCCATGACGAGGATGATGGCCACCACGACACCGCCGATTTGAGCCTTCATGAACCGCTCCCCAGGCGTTGGTTGGACTTCGTTTCTTCACGGACGCGGGGGAGGTTAGGCTGGGGATTATGAAGGCAGTCTCAGCGCTTCATGAAGATTTCTATAAGTCTTTACTCTGTAGGTGTTTACTCGCCATCCGGAGGGGTCCCGCGGTCCAGGCGATCAGACTCACCCCCAGCGGGATGGCGCCCCAGCCCCCCAGCAGATGCCGCAGTGAAGCGCCGGTGGGCCCCGCCAGCACGTCGGCGCTGAAAACGCCGAGCCCCAGGGCCCGGGCGCTGTCCACCGGATTGGCGAGGAGCAGCGCCGCCAGGTTCCACGTCGCCCCACCGGCCGGCAGCACCGCCAGCACCACGATAGCCGTGAGATCGGCCCCCACCGCCAGGACGAACCAGACCACGACGGCCATCCCGATGGACCGCGCGCGGGTCCGGCCCGCCACGCCGATCCAAAGGCCGATCGCGAGTCCCGCGGACAGGAGCAGCAGCGCGATCCCCACCAGTGCGAGATACTGAAGTGCATCGGCCGCCCCGGCAAAGATGGCGATGACCATCCCGGCGGCACCGAATCCCCCCACGAGCGCCATGCCGAGTGCCAATGACCACGCGGCCCAGCGGCTGACGATCAGATCCGACCGGCGCATGGGCAGCGCCGCCAGAAACTCCAGCTCGTAGCACTCGGCACCATGAATCGCGCCCAGCAACAGGGCCAGAAGGGGCACGGTCCAGAGGACCAGCTGCAGAAGGCTCACCGAGGTCCGGGCGAACCCCTGCACCGCGATGACACCTCCCGCCGCCAGCCCCGCCAGCGCGACACCGACACTCGCCAGGGCGAACCCCGCCGCAAAGAACAGGACGACCCGTCCGCGGCGAGCCGCGGCCCACTCGAAGCGGATCATGGCCGTGAGCGTCATGCGCTCACCAGCCGGATGGGAGCCGTCACCGGCCTGCCCCCACCTTGAATGAGAATGCGATAGATCTGCTCGACGGGAGGCTCGGCAATCCGCTCGTCCCACCGGACGCCCGCCCGCCGGGCGAGCTCCTCCACGGACCCGCACGCGACGATCTGCCCCTCGACCATCACCGCGATCCGGTCCGCCAGACGTGCGACGTCGCTCAAGTGATGCGACGCGAACAGCACCGAGGCCCCATCGAACCGCGCCGCGGCGATGGCGTCCCGCACCTCCTCGGCCCCATCGGTATCGAGCGAAATCCCGGGCTCATCGAGGAGGAGAACCTCCACGGCCCCGAGGGTCGCGAGGACCAGCATCACCCGCTGGCGCTGGCCGCCGGAGATCTCGCCCAGTGTGGCGCCCAACCGGTTCCCCAGGTGCGCCTCGGCAAGCGCTCGCGCGCCGGCATCGACGGGGAGGCCCCGGGCGCGTGACAGAAGGGCCGCCAGATCGCCGACCACGGTAGTCAGCGGGACCCCCAAGCGCTGCGGCAAGTAGCCGAGGTGTTCGCGGGCGGCCAGAGGCTCGAGCAGGACGTCGTGGCCGGCAATCCAGGCCATCCCACTGGTGGGTTGAATCGCCCCTGCCAGAATCCGCAGCGTGGTGGACTTGCCCGCGCCATTGGGCCCTACGAGTGCCACCACTTCTCCACGCGCCACCGTCAGATCCAGCGACGAGAGCGCCGCGTGGTCGCCGTAGGTCTTGCCCACTCCGACGAGCTTGATCCCTGGAAGGTGAGTCATGCAGGGACCTCTGAGCGCCGCAGTCCGACCAGGACGACGGCTGCTCCGAGCGTGAGTACGGCACCCACGAGACCCTGGGTCAGGGTGCCACCCAGACGGGCCGCGGGGGCGGCGGGCAGCTCCCGTGCCGACGTGAACACCGGGGACTTGGCCAGCGGACACGAATCCACGGCTCCGATGGCGTTGAACACGGGGATGGTCCGCTCCGCCAAATCGAGGGTATGCGCCGCGGGACTCTCGAGGAGAGGCCGGAGGCTCTCGCGGGTCAACGCCAGCTCCGCGAGTGGAGACGACGCCGGGTGCGGCGTATCCAGCACGCCATTTCCGTCGAGGTCGTATCCATCACGTGCCGCCCGGCTCCAGTAGTTGCCCCGGCCGTCCCGGCAGAACTGATAGGCCCCCGGGGCGCCTCCACCGGACACATCGAACGTGTTCCCGGTCATCGCATTGCCGGCGACGGTCGTGTTCTCGCTGTTCGCGAACAGCTCGAGTCCCAGCCAGTTCGCCGCGACGAGATTGTCCCGGAAGTCCCCCCGGATCACGTTGTCGAAGAACACGCCCACGCCATTGCCGACGAAGGTGTTTCCCGCGACCACGGGGTCACTCGCGGTCTGCAGTACGAGGCCGTACGACCGGCTCCCCGCATTCCAGGCGAAGACGTTGCCGGTCACCGACACGTGCCGCGAGTTCATGATCACGGCACCGGCGGCGTTGTCGGTGAAGACGTTCCGCTCGAACCGGTTCTCGTGGCTGAACATGTAGTGGAGGCCGAACCGGACGTGTGACACCCGGGCATTCGATACCACCACGCTGTCCGAGTAGGAGAAGTAGATCCCGTCGCGGGTCCAGGAGATGACCGGATGATCGGCGACGATGCTCTTGCTCGCGTAGAACGAGATGCCGTCGCCGCGGTCCCCCTCGCGGCCCCCCTCCCGCCCCGTCACGGTGACGTAGGAGAGCCGGGCCTCCCGCACCCGCTCGACGTAGACGCCGAAGAGCGACTCGCGAATGGTGACGTGGTCCAGCGTCACCGAATCGGCCCCGATCTTCACCCCGGCGTCGTAGTGGTCGGGATCGCGCCCCGACCCCTCGATGGTGAGCCCCCGCACCACCGACCCCGCGGCCAGAATGGTGAGCACGGTGCCGTGACCGCCCCCTCGCAGCACGGCGCCGGGTTCGGCCAGGATTACGGTGGGCCGGGAGAGCACCAGGGGGCCCGGGTGGACCCCGGCCGCCCAGCGCAGCGTGTCCGGCCCGCCCGAGAGCAGAGCCAGCGCCAGCAGCATCACCGCCACGCCCTCCAGGCGCTCCACCCCGCGAGGGCCAGCAGCGTCAGTCCGGCGCCCAGCAGCAGGAACGTTCCCAGGCCCGGATAGCTGTAGATCTCGAAGTTCGCGAGGTGCTGGTGACCGAAGAGCGGCGGCGTAAACGGCGCCACCTTGATCGGCGCTTCCGGATTCAGCTGATGTCCGTACGAGTACATGCGGTACCAGAAGACCCCGAACGAAAACACTGAGAAATAGAGCAGCAGGACCGTGAGATCGACGAGGTCCCGGATGCGTGCGAACACCCCGGTGCGGAGCGCGAGCAGAAAGAAGCCGCCCAGGGCGAACGGGATGAACCGCATCTCGACGAAGTCGGCGGCGGCGATGTCCCGCATGCCGATGTAGTGGTTGAGGATGTTGATGCCTTCCAGGTCGGCGCCGCCGGCGCCGCCCACCAGCTTGTAACTATAGATCGAGAGCCGGAGCCCTTCCGGGAACTGGTTCGCGAACATCGTGATCCGCCAGAGCGGAAACGCGCACGCGATCACCAGCAGGGCCCCCGCCCCGAGCACGAGGAGCCGTGCCCGGGGGGAGAGAACCTGGTCGAGCCATTGCGCGAGCGACATGGTCACCGGCCAACCGGCGCCGCGCTGTGCAGGCTTGCGGTGGTCACCGGACCACGGGGTTTCACCAGCAGATACCCCTGCATTTCCTGGTGCATGGCCGAACAGAAGTTGGTGCAGTAGAAGGAGTACACGCCGGGTTTGGTGGCGCGGAACGCCACCGTCTTCGACTCACCGGGATCGAGCACGATGTTGATGTTGTACAGGGCGATCCCGAAGCCGTGGATCATGTCCCGTTCCTGCTCGCCGTTGGTGACGTGAATGATCACCGAGTCGCCCTGGTTCACTTCGATCGCGTTCGGCGAGAAGTAGGACCGGATGGCGTAGAGCTTCACGTCCACGACGTTGCCGCGGCGGGTGATCTTCGCGTCCGAGGCCGCCCAGATCGCGTTGGGGTCGTGATTCTCGGCCTTGGGGTACACTTCCACCGGATGCAGGAGGCTTGCCGGCGCGATCTGCGCGAAGTGCGGTTCCGGTTCCGTAAAGGACTCATACAGCATCGACATGCCGGCTCCCGTGATGTCGATCAGCTCGCTCGACTCGGGCTCCGACGGGCCGATGTTCAAGTGCTGGCCCTTCGACATCTTGTTCATCGAGACCAGGTACTTGCCGTACGGATGACGCGTGTCGCCGCCCGCCACCACCAGGTGCCCGACCGCGTAGTGGACCGGCGTCTTTGCGACCACCAGCGTGCTGTCATGCCCGTCGAACGGCCCCAGTTTCCATTTGGCGACCGCCGACTCCACGTACAGCGACGTATAGGCGTAGCCCTGATCGTCGAACTGGGTGTGGAGCGGACCCAGGCCCACCGGCACCTCCGCCACCTTGACCGACTCCTGCCGGAGCACCGGAATGCCGTCCTCGTTACCGACGGTGTCGTTCTTCGCCACCGCCTGCTGGAACTTCTGGAAGTCGAACACGGTGACGTACGGCGCCAGCTTGCCGTTGCAGACCACATAGCGCCCGTCCGGCGAGAAGTCCGCGCCGTGGGGGCTCTTGGCGCACGGCACGAGGTAGATCCCGCCGGCCACATCCTTCGGACTCAACACCCGCGCGCCGGCCATCATCTGGCCTTTGCCGGCGGCCGCGGCCTGCGCGGCCTGCTTCCAGTTCACGAAGACCATGTAGTCGCGGTCCCGCTGGCTGGCGGTAACCTCGAGCCGGCCCGTGGCGCGCTCGGTGTTGTAGGACGTCCAGACGGCCCAGTCCCCCGAGACCTCACGGCCGGTGGAGGCGAGGTCCCAGTCGAAGGGCGGTGTCATGATCTGCCAGGCCAGGCTCATGGTCCCGGTGGCGGAGTCGATCTTGATGCCGCTCACCATCCCGTGGTACTTGGTAGCGTAATCGGAGAGCGGCGCGTACGTGCCCATCGGCAGGGGCACGGAGAACCGGCTCGCCACGAGGGCGTACTCCGAGTTCTGGGTGAGGAACGCCGAGCCGTGATTGCCGCTCGAGTTCGGAATGGGGCCGAAGATCTGCTTGGTCTTGAAGTCCCTCAGGTCGATCCGCGCGAGCCGGTTGTTCGCGTTGTCGTTCACGAACAGCCAGCGGCCGTCGTAATCGCCGTTGGTGCGGGACAGCGCGGGGTGGTGGACGTCTCCCCAAGTGTACCCGCCGAGCATCTTCTTCGAGTCTTCGTCGAAGCCATACCCGGTGCCCGGGTAGGGCGTGAACACCGGGATGGTCATGATGTGGCGCATGGAGGGAATGCCCGCCACGAAGACGTTCCCGGAGTGACCACCCGAGTAAAAGAGGTAGTAGTCATCGAGCTGTCCGGGGGCGACGTAGGTCCGCTGCGCCGCGACCCGGGCATCGGCGAGACTCGAGTTCTGTCCGGCCTTGGGACCGCCGGAGGGAGCGCATGCGCCGGCCAGGGCGCCGAGGCTCGCGAGCAGGAGTAGACGACGAAGCATGGAAACTCCTCTGAGGGGTTAGTGGCTCTGGGGCGCCGCCGACTCATCGTGGAGGCGCTTCAGGATGTGAATGACGGAGTCCCGCTCCTCGGGCGTGAGCTTGATCAGTGTGCTCAGCACCATCTGCATGGTGCCCGTGGGATTGGGCAGGAACTGCTCGAGCGGCTCGTTGAAGCGGCTCACGACGTCGGCGTACGCGTATGTCAGGTCGGGGCCCACCTCGGTTCCGGACTTCACGCCCAGGGCCGAGATGGTGTGACAGGTCGGACACCCTTTACGGATGAACAGGTAGGCCCGTGGGTCGTTGCCGGTGATGGTCGGTGGCGGCGAGGCCGCCATCCCGGGAAGGGTGGGCATCGCCGGCGGCTTGGAGGCCCCGGACCCGCAGGCGGCGACCGTCCCCGCCGTCAGGACGAGACAGACTTGCATGGATCGATTCACGACAGCTCCCAGGAGCGTTGGTGACGGCTAGGAGCGTATCGATCTGGTCGGGAATGATTCCTGAAGGCTTCATGAGCATCCGTTCATGGCACGACGAACGGAGAAGCCGGGGAGGGAGGCGGAGCAGGCGGACTAGACACACTCCCGAAGCTGCGTAAACTGAGCGTAGGGTTCAGCCGTCACCTACGCTCCGGGGAGTCTCCGATGCGCCGCCTTACGCCGCCGTTCCCCAGTCTGATCGCCGTCCTGGTAGTCCTGGCCGTCATGGCCGTCCTGGCCGTCGCCACCGTTTCCGCCGCCGCCCAGAATCCCTCTTCCGCCGCCGACGGGGACCAGGGCTTCGTCATCACGCGCCGGAACCTCGTGATCCGGATGGCCCCCGACGGCACGGGGCGCATCGACCTGCGGGAGCGTTTCGCGGTCCAGTCCCAGGCGGGAGTGTCGGCCCTGGGCGAGCTCAAGTTCGACTACGACTCCGCGACGGAACGCTTCGACGTCGACTCCGTGGAGGTCCTGAAGCGGGGAGCCGCCCCCGTGATCGCAACGTCGGTGCAGGACATGACGGGGCCCCTGGGGCAGGAGGTTCCCAGCTACTCGGACCTGCGGCAGAAGGTCGTGACCGTGCCGGCGCTGGATCCGGGCGACACCATTGCCTACCACATCACCTGGACCATCGACCACCCGATCGCCCCGGGACAATTCTGGTACTACGCCCCCTTCCTGCATCAGGTCACCATCACCAGTGAAGACGACGAGGTCGTGGTGCCGGGGACTACCTATACCCAGGTGCGCACGCGCGGCGATGTGAAACCGGCGGTGGCGGACAGCGCGGGCTGGCGAGTCTACCGGTGGCGCCGCGCCAACCTCGCCATCGATACGACCCGGATGACGGCGCTGAAACGCGAAGGCATCGAGATCACGACGTTCCGCTCCTGGAGTGACCTGGGCGCCTGGTATGGCGACCTGGAGCGTCCGCGCGAGGCCGTGACCCCGGCCATCCAGATCAAGGCACAGGACCTCGTGAAGGGCCGGCGCACCCTGACCGACTCCATCGCCGCCCTGTTCACGTTCGTGTCCGATCACATCCGGTACGTGGCGCTCAACTTCGGCGTCGGGCGGTTCCAGCCGCACGCGGCACCGGACGTACTGGCGAACGAGTATGGCGACTGCAAGGACAAGCACGTGCTGCTGGCGGCCCTCCTCCACGCCATCGGTGTCCCCTCCGCTCCGGTCCTGATCAACACCGCGCGGGACCCCGACTCGGCTGTGGTCTCGCCCTCAGAGTTCGATCATCTCATCACCCTGGTCCCGATGGCGAAGGACACGCTCTGGCTGGACGCCACACCCGCCGTCGCGCCGTTTCAGTTCTTGTGGTACGAGCTGCGGGGCCGGCGCGCGCTGGTGATCCCCCCGGGCGGTCCCGCACGGCTGGCCCGGGCGCCCCGGACCCTGCCGTTCGCGCCCACCGAGGACGCCACGATGCTCGGCGGGTTGACCGGGGCCACGATCGGGCTCGCGGTCCGGTACCGGGAGCGGGGCGACGGGGAGGTCCTCCTGCGGGAGGTCTTCCGCAACCTGCCGCGCAGCTCGTGGCCGGCCATGGCCGCCCGGCTCGACGACAACCTCCCTGGAACAGGGAAAACCAGCGATCTCGATGCGGCCCGGCCGGAAGACACCGACAGCGCGTTCTGGATGACGTTCAAGCTCACGCAATCGGACGCGCTGACATGGAAAGACG
>Ga0209178_1000408_pt1 | contig 12530 bp, 7 predicted proteins | sample GAAS200_FD_187521 | JGI IMG/M metagenome (GOLD analysis project Ga0209178, IMG submission 187521) | Agricultural soil microbial communities from Georgia to study Nitrogen management - GA AS200 (SPAdes) (version 2) | ecosystem: Environmental > Terrestrial > Soil > Agricultural land | place: USA... | reverse complement strand
CGGCGCCTGCGCGTATATCCCCCAGGCGGAGAACCTGAACACCATCGGCGGCGTGACGAACGCCTACGCTCAGCCCAGCCTCGCCCTGGCCCACGACAATGCGCTGTTCTCCTACGTCGGCCCCTTCTCCGGATCCCGTTGGCGCGTGGAAGTGGCACCGGCCCTGGGCAGCTGGCAGTTCACCGCCCTGACGGCCGACTGGCGGCGGTACTTTTTCTTCCGCCCGTTCACGCTGGCCGTGCGCGGACTCTATTTCGGCCGCACCGGCCGCGATGGCGGGCGGTTCCCCACGTTCCTGGGCTCCACCGAGCTGATCCGCGGGTACACCGCCGGGTCGTTCCAGAGCAACGAGTGCGTCTCCGCCATCACGGCCAATTCCCAGACCGGATGCGCCGAGCTCGACCAGTTGATCGGATCGCAAGTGGGCGTCGCGAACGTCGAGATCCGGTTCCCGCTCACCCGCGCACTGGTGCTCGGCGTGCTGCCGGTCGGCTTCCCGCCGCTCGAGGGCGCATTCTTCTACGACGCCGGCGTCTCGTTCAACAGCGTTTCGCAGCTCCACTGGACCCGCACCGCGTCGGAGAGCCCGGACAACGTCCGCATTCCGCTCCGGAGTTACGGCTTCGGTATCCGGGCCAACATGTTCGGAATCGTGATTCTCAGGCTCGACTACACGAAGCCACTGAACCGCCCGAACAACAGCCGCGCGTACTGGACCCTGTCCCTCGGCCCGACGTTCTAACTCCGTTCGGCTGAACCACTTGCCCTGGCCTCACCGACTTCCTATTTTGTCGGTGAGGCCATTTGCATACCCGCCCCGCGTGTCTCATTCTGGCGACCGTGGTGTTGGGGAGTTGCCACTCCCGGACGCCGGCACCCGCATCCTCGCAAACCAAGCAAAATCAGCCAGTTAGACCGTCAGCCCGCACCGAGGGCCGCTCGGCCGCGGTCCTCATTCGCCTGTCCGCCAAAGGCGGGGCCCCGCGTCTCTACCGGCTCCCCACGCTGGCGGAGCTGCCTGGCACGCTGCGCGGACGGCTCCCCGCCGCCGACCGGATCATCGGGACCGACGACGCCGACGGCCTGTTGTACTTCCATTCCACGAAGGGCGACGCCGTCGCTTACGACCTGGAGAGCGGCCGCTCCGACACCGTGGCGACGGGCGTGATGCTGGCGGCGGTCGGTCCCGACGGCACCCTGTTCACCGTCGACGCCAAGAAACGCGTGGTGAGCTATTCGCACCGCGCGCGCACCGCATGGCCGCAACCGCTCGCTGCGATGCCGGAAGCGGTGTTCGGCGGCGCGGACCAGCGGCTGATCGCCGTCACCTCCGACAAGAAACCCAAGCTGCTGGCGCAGACCGTCGACCAGCCCGCGGTGACGCGGCCCTTCCCCGGCTCCGCAGTCATCGAGGCTGCGCGTTACGGGGACGAGGTCGCGTCGGCCACCGACTCCGGTCTGGTGCTCCTGGAGCCGCTGGGGCGGCGCGCCGCGGCGTTCGTGCCGCTCCCCGACCACCCGATCGACGTGGCGTTCTCGCCCGCGGGGCACCGGCTCTACGTGAGTAAGAAGACGGGGCTGGGCCTCGCGGTGGTGGACCGCTTCTCCCGCGAAGAACTGGACGGCGTCGCGCTGCCGGGCATGGGGAGGTCCATCCGTCTCGACCCCCTCGGCCGCTGGCTCCTCGTGCAGGCGGGTCTCGGCGATTCCATCTGGATCGTCGATCTCCCGACGAAGACGCTGACCGCGACGGTGGCAGGCGACTGGGGAGACGATCTCCCGGTGGTGTCCCCCGACGGGACCGTGCTGATCCGCCAGGGGAGCGACGTCGTCGCGGTACGCCCAGATTCGGGCCTGAAGACCGGGAAAATCACCGGCGCGGGCGGTGATCTCTGGATCGCCACCGGCTGGATCCCCTCGGGCTCGTCACGCTCCGCGGCGCTCGCGGACGCACCCGGACCGGCGGCCGCGGCCGGCGACACGACCGCGGGCGCGCTCTACGTCCAGGTCTCCATCTCGCAGAACAAGGAGTGGTCGGACGGCATGGCGCAACAGCTCTCCCGCGCCGGCCTCTCGGCGAAGGTCCTGCCCCCGACCTCCACGGACGACGGGTATCGCGTCGTGCTGGGACCCTACGCCACGCGCGAGGCGGCCGAGGACATCGGCCGCAAGCTCGGCCGGCCGTACTGGATCTACCAGCCACCCCAATGACCACGCGCACGCTCTCGCGCGCCGACGCGCTCCACACCGTTCCGCCCCTCCTCGCGGGGAGAACGCTGATCGCGCTGGTGCCGCTGGGCGTGGACCTCGACTGGGCCGGGCGGGCCGCGTGGGACATCGCGCGCGGGTGCGCCGTGAGCCGTCGCGTGGCGCTGATCGACCTGCGCCTCGCCGATCCGACCCTGTACCGCGTTCCCCAGCTCACTCCAGGGGAAGGCGTGGTCGACGCCCTGGAGTACGAGCGCTCATGGGACCTCGTGGCGCGTGAGGTCGACCGCGTGTTCTTCATCGGAACCGGCAGCGACGCGCCGGATCCCGACGCGGTGCTCGCCCACCCGCGCTGGCGGGCGCTCCACGCCGGGTTCCGCTCCGAGAACGCGCTGCTCCTCGTCTTCTGCAGCGGATCTACGGTCGACCAGCTCGGCTCGACCCCCGACGGCGTGGTGCTCCTGACGCCGGTCGCCGCCACGGCGGCCGGTGTCGAACCGCCGGCCCGCCGTGTCGAGACCCTCGCGGTCGTGAGCGGTCCGGAGGCCGCCCCCCGAATCAGCCGGCGCGTGCCCGTCACGCGAGCGGCTCCGCGTCGCCGCTGGCGGCCCGCTGCAGCTGGCGTGGGGCTGGCACTCCTGGGCGCCGTGGGCTGGACCATGCTGGGGCGTGGAGCCGAGCGGGCGGTCCACAACGTGCCGGTCATCGCGGCCCCCCGCGCCGACTCTCTGCCCTGGACCGTTCAGCTCGCGGCGTACGGGGCGCCGGAAAAAGCGCTGGCCGCCGCCGACCAGTTGTCGGAAGAGGGCGTGGGCACGTTCGTCACCCCGCTGACGCTGGACGCGTCGGGAGCGCGCTGGTATCGGGTGCTGGCCGGCGCGTACGCCACGCGCGAGGGCGCGGCCCAGGCCCGCGCGGATCTCTGGCGGCGCGGCCTCGCTCCCGCCGGCCAGGGTGAACTTCTGCACGCGCCGTTTTCGCTGCAGCTCGATGCGGACCCGACGACGTCGTTCGATTCCCTCCGCTATCTCGGAGTGCTCCCGGTGCATTGGGGCGCCTCCGGAGCACGGCTCGTAGGCGCCTTTGAAACACCCGAACAGGCCAGTGTCGCGGCCGCCGCGCTCGGCGGCGCCGGGGTCACGGCCACACTCATTACCCGTATGGGGACCACGCCATGAGACTGACGCGGTTGGAGTTGTCCGGGTTCAAGTCATTCGCCGGCACCGTCGAGCTGCCCTTCGATCTCGGCGTCACGGGCATCGTCGGACCGAACGGCTGCGGCAAGTCCAACATTTCGGACGCGGTCCGATGGGTCCTGGGCGAGCAGTCTCCGCGGCTGCTCCGCGGCGGCAAGATGGAAGACGTGATCTTCCAGGGCTCGACCGGGCGGCGCCCCGTCAACGTCGTCGAAGTCTCACTGGTGTTCGACAACTCCGACGGCGTGCTCCCCATCGCCTATCAGGAAGTGGTCGTCACCCGCCGTCTCTCGCGGTCGGGCCAGAGCGATTATCTGCTCAACCGCTCCCCGGTCCGCCTGCGCGACATCCAGGACCTCCTCCGCGGCACGGGCCTCGGCGCCGATGCGGCCGTGGTGATGGAAGCGAAGATGATCGACGCCCTGCTCTCGGAAAAAGCCGAAGAGCGGCGCGGCCTCTTCGAGGAAGCGGCCGGGATCGGGCTCTACCGGGACCGGAAACGGAGCACCGAGCGTCGGCTGGAAGAAACGGCGGCGGACCTGGCCCGCCTGGAAGACCTGATCTCCGAAGTGCAGACGCAGGTCCGCTCGCTGGCCCGTCAACGCGGCAAGGCGGAGCGGTACGTCAAGATGATCGACGAGCGCTTTGGCGTGGCCATGACGCTCGTGCGCCGCGAGATGGAGGACCTGGACCTCGCCCTCGGAGCCCTGGGCGTCCGCACCCGCGAGCTGGACGAGAGCCTGCCGGCCGCGCGTCAGCGCCTGTCCGAAGCCGAGCGGGCGCGGGAGACGCAGGTGCAAGGCCGGCACACCGCCGAAGCCGCCCGGACGGAAGTCGAGCGGCGGCTGGCGGACGCACGGATCGCCGTCGGCAGGCTGGAGGGCGATCTCAAGCTGGCCGCCGAACGGCTGGCCAACGCGTCCGAGCGACGCACCCGGGCCGGTGAAGAACGCGCCCAGGACGAACAACGCGCCGCGCAGGCTGAACGCGAGCGGGACGCGGCCCAGGCCGAGTGCACGGGAGCCGAGGCCGACCTCACCGCCGTACGCACCGAGCTCGAAAGCCGCACGGTCCTGGAGGCCGAAGTGCGCGAGCGTCTGGTGCGCGCGCGGGAAGCCGTCCGGGTGCAGGACGAGGAGCTCCGGAAGCAGGTCGAGCGCGCGCAGGGCGCCGCCGCCGAGCGGATGCTGCTCGAGCGTGAGCGTGGCGAGCTGCGGGAGCAGGCGGCACGGGCGTCCGCCGAGCGCGGCACCCGCGAGCAGGCGTTGGCGGGGGCACTGTCGGCTGCGCAGGCCCAGACCCAGCGTGCGGCGGCGCAGGCCCAGGCGGCGGTGCGCGCGGTGGAAGCGCTCCAGCTCGCCCGCCAGAAGCTCTCCAGCCTTCAGGAGGCCGAGGTGGCCGCCCGCACCGCGCGGCGGCGCGCCGAAGAGTCGCTGGCGCAGCTCACCGCGCGCCGTGACGCGCTCAGTGAGCTCGACCAGGAACGGGTGGGACTGGCGCCCGCGGCCCAGGCGCTCCTCAAAGTCAAAGCGCAGTTCGGAGACGCCGTGGTGGGTCCCCTGTCCGACTTCGTGCGCACCAGCCGGCGCGACGCCGAGCTTGCCGAGCGCCTGCTGGGGGAGTGGCTGCACGGCGTGCTGGTCCGGGACGAGTCTGCCATCGCGGAGATTCAGCGCTGGCACGAGAGCGCCCAGCCCGGTCCCCTGGTGCTCCTCCCCTGCTATCCCGGTCCCCGGCAGGGCGCCGACGGTCATCCGCTCAAGGACGATCTCCGCGTCGACGGCCCGGCCGTCGCCTGGGTTCGCGCCCTCCTCGCCGGTCACGAAGTGCTGGCGGGTGCGCGCGCCCTGAAGCGCGCGAATGGCGCCGTCTTCCTCGATTCCGCCGGGTCGGCGGGTCCGCTGCAGCGCCGCGCGGAGCTGGAGCAGCTCGAGCAGGAGATTGCCGAGGCGACTAAAGCCAGCGCGCGAGCCGGCTCCGACCTGGATGCGGCCGCCCGCGACGTCGCCGCCGCCGAGGCGGAGGTGACGGAAGCGGGTGGGACCGCGGAGCGGGAGCGGCACCTGGAGCTGGAGTCCGGCGCGCAGAAGGGGGAGGCCGAGCGCGCCGCCGCACACGCCCGCCGGGACGCCGGGGAGGCGGCGGCACAGGCAGAGCGGTTCACCCGCCGGCTCGAGGACGTCGATGCCCGGCTCGCCACACTCGTGGCGGACCTGCAGGCCTTCGAAATCGAGCGGATGCGGGCCGAGGAGCGTTTGTCGGCCGAGCGGGCCACCCTCGCCGGGCTCGAGGCCGAGCAGGAAGCGGCGCGGGAGCAGCGCGTGCACTGGCAGGTGGACGCGGCTCAGGTCGAGGCGCGCCTCGCGGCCGGGCGTGACCGCGCGGGGCGCGCGGCTCAGGATGCCGAGGCCCTCCGGCAGCACGCGGTGGCCCTGGCCACGGAGATCGACGCCATCGATCGCGATACACAGACGCTGGCGGCGGAGCGCGGGACCTGGGAGGACAGCCTGCAGGAGCGGCGGATCGCCCTCGCGGAGCTCGAGGGAGCGACGGAGGGGGCGGAGGGAGCCGTCGCCGAAGCCGAAGCGGGCGTGGCCGACGCCGAACGCGTCCTGAACGAGTCCCGGACCGCCCTCGATGCCCTGGGGGATGAAGCGCACCGCCTCGAAGTCGAGCGGACCGAAGTCGAGGGCCGGAAGCGTGGGCTCGCGGAGCGCGTGGAGGTCGAGTGGAAGAAGCCGCTGGATCAGCTCCTGACCGACGCTCCCGAGGTGGAGGGCGATCTGGAGTGGCTCCGCGCCGAGAACGAGCGGCTGAAGAGCGCCATCGAGCAGGTGGGGCCCGTCAACGCCCTGGCAGTCGAGGAGCATGCCGAGGAGGTCAAGCGCCTCGAGTTCCTGATGACGCAGCGGGATGACCTCGTGGCGGCCCGGTCGTCGCTGCAGCAGGCGGCCCGGGAAATCGACCAGACCGCGAAGACCCTGTTCCTCGAGTCGTTCGGCAAGGTCCGCGAGAACTTCCGCAGCGTCTTCCAGACCCTGTTCGGCGGCGGGGAGTGCGACGTGCGCCTCGCCAATGAGGACGAGCCCCTCGAGTCCGAGATCGAGATCCATGCAGCGCCGCGCGGCAAGCGGACCCAGCGGATTCACCTGCTCTCCTCAGGCGAGCGGACGCTGGTGGCGGTGTCCCTGCTCTTCTCGATCTTCCTGACCCGTCCCAGCCCCTTCTGCCTCCTGGACGAGGTGGATGCGCCGCTGGACGACGCCAACGTCGGCCGGTACGTCCGTCTCCTGTCCGAGTTCAAGAGCTCGACGCAGTTCATCGTCATCACCCACAACCCCCGCACCATGCAGGCCGCCGACGCCGTCTACGGGGTGACCATGCAGGAGCCGGGCGTCTCCACCATCGTGGGTGTGCGGCTGGGACAGCTCGAGCGCACCGCCTGACCTCCAGGGCCGTCCGGGTCGTCCGGGCCGTCCGGGGACTGGTCCTCGGATCCTTGCTGGCGGGCGGTGCCGCCCAGGCCCAACGCACCGCGGTCTCCCCGCCGCTGGCCCGTGCCTGGTCGCGGGATTCCACTTTCACCGTCTGGTTGTTCGTCCGCCCCCAGGTCCCCCTCGACGAGGCGGCGACCCGGGCGGCGACCGCGGGTGCGACGATACGGCACACGAGCCGCTGGCTCCACGCGCTGAGCGTGACGGGTTCGACCGGGGCGCTGCGGCTCCTCGCGCAGGATCCGTCTTTTCAGCGGATCCAGCCCCTCGGCCGCTGGCGCGTACGTCCGGGCCCCGACCCCACACGTGTCCTCGCACCGCCGGGGCCCTTCGCCCTCGACACCTGCGGCCCCGCGGGTGATCCGACGTACGGACCGTCCGAGATGCCCTACCGCCAGCTCAATATCCGGGGGCTCGCCGATCAGGGTATCGACGGCACCGGCGTCCGCATCGCGATCTTCGACGCGGGGTTCAACACGCTGAACCCCGCGTTCTCCGGAGTCATTGTCACGGCGCAACACGACTTCGTATTCGGGGATTCGGTGGTCCGGAATCAGCCCAACGACTCCCTCCTCCTCGATCCCCAGTTCCATGGGACCGCCGTGTGGTCCTTGTTCGCGGGCTCGATTCCGGGGCGTCTGGTGGGCATCGCGCGCGGCGCCTCGTACCTGCTCGCCAAGACCGAGGATGTCCGCTCCGAGACCCGGATCGAAGAAGACAACTATGTCGCGGCCCTCGAATGGGCGGACTCGATCGGGGTCGACATCGTGTCCTCGAGCCTCGGCTACCTGGCCTTCGACAACGGCTTCAGCTACACACCCGGCCAGCTGAACGGCGACGTCGCGGTCACCTCCGTGGCAGCCGAAAGCGCGTCGGCGCACGGGATCCTGGTGGTGACGGCGGCGGGCAATGGCGGACCGGGGTTCCGAACCCTCGTGACGCCGGGCGACGCCAAGTCGGTCATCACGGCCGGGGCCGAGGATTCGGCGGGCAACATCGCGTCCTTCTCGTCCCGCGGACCCACGGCCGACGGCCGCCTGAAGCCCGACCTGACCGCGCCCGGCGTCCTCGTCTGCACCGTGACGGGCACGGGAACGATGGGCCGGTTGAATGGCACGTCGTTCGCCACGCCGATCCTGGCGGCCGCCGCCGCGCTCGTGAAGCAGCTCCAGCCGTCCCTCGGGCCGGTCGCCCTGCGGGCCGCCCTCCGCCGGTACGCCACCAACGTCCAGTCGCCCGATTCGATTCGCGGCTGGGGCCGGCCCAACGTGACCGCCTCCGGCCTGTTCGCCGCCGGCGTGACGGCCCTTTCGCCGCTGCCCCCGAAGCTCACGTCGGTGAACCCGTTGTTCAGCTGGACCGTCGGGTCCACTCCGGGGTTCGCGGGGCCGGTCAGCTACCGGCTCCTCATCGGTCGCGACTCGCTGTTTACGAAGCCCCTGCTGGATACGCTGATGGGGAGCGCCACGCAGTATCAGCCGACGCGGCCGCTCAAGCCGGGCGCCCCGCTCTTCTGGCGCGTGGACGCGTCCGTCACCGGGGCATCGGCCACCACCGGGGCCGTCGGTCCCATCGTGGTGCCCCCCTGGGCCACCCTCCTCACCCTCAGCGACACCGCCGGCGTGACGACCGACTCGACCCAGCCCACGTTCGTCTGGACCGTGCCCCAGATCAGGCCCCCCCTGGCCGCATTTTCCTTCGACTTCCAGGTGTTCCGGGTGAACCAGAGCTTCGCCGTGTACGGGGCGGCGGGGCTGACCGACACGGCGTTCCGGATTCCCATCGCCCTGGAAAAAAACACGGCGTACACCTGGGCCGTCGTCACGCACGCCGGTTCGGACACCAGCCTGTCCGCCTCCGCCGGCGTGTTTCTCATTCTCGACGACTCCGCGCCGCAGGCCACGCTGCTCTATCAGAACTTCCCCAACCCGTTCCCGGCCGTGGGCCGGGACTCGACGTGCATCTGGTTCGATCTCGCGACGCCGGGTGAAACGGAGCTGCAGATCCTCGACCTCCGGGGCGGCGTGATCCGGCGGATCATTCCCAATGGGTCGCTCTCGGGCGTCCTGACGCCGGGCCGCTATGGCCGGGGGGTCCTGGGCGGCGCCGCGTGTGACCCGCAGATCAGCTGGGATGGGCATGCGGACGACGGGCGCTTCGTGCCTGCGGGGGTATACATCCTGAGACTGCGGAGCGGGCAGACCCTGTTGTACAAGCGCCTGGTATTCCTGGGACGGCGGCACTGACGAGAGCTTGTCTTGACGGCCTTCCCGTTTCCTAGGGAGTATTCGGGACCAGATCCGGAGAGACTTTTGCTGATCGTCATGCGACATGGGGCCACGGACGCGGAGGTACAGCGCGTGGTCGCCGTGATTCAGGAAATGGGATACCAGGCCCAGGCCATGCCCGGGGCCCAGCGCACCGCCGTCGGTCTCATCGGGAACGACGGGCGCGTGGACGCCTCGCGTCTCGAGGGCCTGCCGGGGGTCACCGAAGTCATCCACGTCTCCAAGCCCTACAAGCAGGTGAGCCGGGAGTGGAAGAGCGAGTCGACGGTGGTGCACTTCCCCAATGGCGTCACCGTGGGCGGTACCGACGTCGTCGCTATCGCGGGCCCGTGCTCAGTCGAGAACGAGCGGCAGATCATCGAGACCGCGAAGCTGGTGAAGGAGGCGGGCGCCACCATACTCCGGGGTGGTGCCTTCAAGCCCCGCAGCTCCCCCTATTCGTTTCAGGGCCTGGGGCGCCCGGCCCTCCGGTTTCTCGAGAAGGCACGGGCGGAAACGGGTCTCCTGGTCTGCACTGAAGCGATGGACATCGAGGGGGTGGGCTGGATCTCCGAAATGGCCGACATCGTCCAGATCGGCGCCCGGAACATGCAGAACTATTCCCTGCTCAAAGCCGCGGGCCGGTGCGGCAAGCCGGTGCTCCTGAAGCGCGGCATGGCGGCCACCATTACGGAGCTCCTCCTTTCGGCCGAGTATCTCCTGGCCGAGGGCAATACCGACGTGATCCTGTGCGAACGCGGCGTGCGGGGCTTCGACCCCATCACGCGGAACCTCTTCGACCTGACGGCGATCCCGGTGGTGCACAAGTTGTCGCATCTGCCCATCATCGCCGACCCGTCGCATGGCACGGGACTCCGCGATCAGGTGCTCCCTATGGCTCGCGCGGCGGTGGCCGCCGGGGCCGACGGGATCATCGTCGAAGTGCACCCCGCACCGGATCAGGCGCTGTCCGACGGCGCGCAGTCGCTCTTCCCCAAGCAGTTCGCCCAACTGATGAAGGAAGTCCGCATCATCGCCGAAGTGACGGGGCGGCGGATGGCGGAACCCGCGTCGGTGAATGCCTGAGTCGGTTAGACGGTTAGTTGTCAGTCGGTTAGTGGCTTCCACGCTGTTCCTGATTCCCGGCGCGTTGGCCGCTCAGGACCCGTTCGCCGTCCTGGCGCGAGCGCGGGCGGCGTACGACACCATTCACACGCTTCGTGCCGATTTCATCCAGATCGTGGATAATCCCATGGTCGGAGCCCCAGACACGACGCGAGGGGTGCTGTACCAGGAGCCTCCTTCCCGCTTCACCATGAACTTCACGCACCCGAAGCACGACCGGATTCTGTCGGACGGGAAGTATCTCTGGATCTACACACCCAGCACGACGCCCGGTCAAGTCATCCGCACGCCACTTCCCTCGAATGGGAGCACGGGTCCCAATCTCATCGGCCAGTTCGTCGAGCACTCGGAGGAGCGGTACCGTGCCCGCTTCCTGCGCACGGATTCGACGGCCGCGGGCGTGACGGACGTGATCCACCTCGAGCCGATCAAGACCGATCAGCCATACACGGCAGCAGACCTCACCATCGGGCGGGCGGGACTGGTCACCAGGCTGGAGATCACGGAGACGTCAGGGCAGCGGCGAGTCTTGATCTTTTCGAAGCATCAGCTGAACGGCAGGCTGTCGGGCGGGACCTTCCGGTTCACTCCCGGTGCGGGAGTACGGGTGGTAGATCAGTAGCAAGCGCGTCAGCCACGCGCTGCGCGGTCTCGTCGTCCATCCCGTTCTTCCTCGCCAGTTCCAGCGCCGCCCGCCCCAGCATCTGATACAACCGCGCATCGTCGAGCGTGAGCGCACTCAGGTGGCGCAGGATCGTGTCCGTGTCCCCCCGCGCGACGGGCCCAGTGAGGACGTTCCGCGGGTCTCCCGCCAGCAGGTTGGTGATGGTGCCGCGCACGAGAGGTGACAGCGCCGCCCACGCCTCGTCGTCCGGCAGACCGGCATGCCGCAGGAGCCGCTGGGCGATGGCTTCCACCACCACGAGATAGTTCGAGGCGAACACCGCGCCGGCGTGATACAGGATCTTCGCCTTCCCGGTGATCCGGAACGGCTTCATCCCCACCGCACGAGCCAGACCCTCGGCGGTCTCCATGGCCGCCGGGCTCCCTTCCACCGCCGCCCAGGCGCCCTTGAAGCGCTCCGGCGCGACCTCGGGATCGTTGATGGTCTGCAGGGGATGCAGGGAGCCGAGGGCCGCCCGGGTCGGCACCAGGGCCGACAGGGCTTCCTGGCCGAGGACGCCCGAGCAGTGCAGCACCGTCTGCCCCGCGTTGACACCCCGGGTAGCCCACAGCTGCTGGGCGACCGGGTGGATGCGCCCGTCAGGGACGGCGAGGATCAGGACGTCGAGCCCCGACACCCAGCCGGCATCGGGACCCTCGGGAGCGACCGTGAGCGAGAGCGGTGCGGGAACTGAGACGGGACGCCGGCTGATCAGGCGGACACCGTGACCGGCGCGGGAAAGGGCCAGTGCAAGACCGGCCCCCACCCGCCCCGCCCCGATCACCCCGACCACGCCGCCCACGGTGGGCTAGCGGCCGGGAGTCGGAGCGGGCTTGGCAGCCAGACTGAGCAGATCCTGCGGTGACTTGGCCTTCCGGGCCAGCTCGAGCGCCCGGACCACCTGCTGGTCATCCGAAATCCGCCGGTGGAACTCGCCGATCCGGCCGAAGGTGTACCGGGCCACTTCGTAGCCGATATCCTGCCTGAACAAATCCTTCGCCCCGTCGAGGATCCCCGCCGGGAACGTCACACCCCTCGCCTTGAGCCGCTGCAGGACCTCGTTCACCATCGCGTCGGTGACCTGGAAATCGGGGCTCGACACGAGGTGATGCATCTTGGCATCGACGGCGTACCCGGAGAGCACGTCCGCGAATACCGGGGCCTTCGCGCCCAGGGACTTGTTGAACGCCTGCTCGCCGGTGGTGAACGTGTCGACCGCGACGAACAAGTCCGGACGGATGCCGCCGCCACCGTATTCGACCCGGCCCGCGTCGGTGCGGAACACGTGGGTCGTATCGACCTTCGACGTATCCTGGCCGTGGGACGCGGCCACCACGAGCGCGACCTGGTCCTCTTCACTCTTCATGGTGCGCTGAATGGTGCGCCCACTCGGCGTGTACCAGCGGGCCGTCGTCAGCTTCAAGGCGGTTTCGGGGGTCAGCTGCCAGACCTGCTGGACCAGCCCTTTCCCCCACGTGGGCGTTCCGACGACGAGCGCCCGGTCATGATCCTGGAGCGCGCCCGAGATGATCTCCGCGGCGCTCGCCGTGAACCCGTTCACCAGCACCACAACCGG
>Ga0209178_1000407_pt1 | contig 12536 bp, 8 predicted proteins | sample GAAS200_FD_187521 | JGI IMG/M metagenome (GOLD analysis project Ga0209178, IMG submission 187521) | Agricultural soil microbial communities from Georgia to study Nitrogen management - GA AS200 (SPAdes) (version 2) | ecosystem: Environmental > Terrestrial > Soil > Agricultural land | place: USA... | reverse complement strand
GCAGGAGATCGCCGCCCAGAATGGCGGCGCGATTGACCCTGTCGTCGAGATAACCAGTTATCTGCGCGAGGGCGGCGGCAAGCGTATGCGTCCCGCCCTGCTCCTGCTTTCCTCGGCTGCTTGCGGCCATCGCGGCGAAAGCGCGATTCGCCTGGGCGCTGTCGTCGAGATGATCCATAGCGCCACGCTCGTCCATGATGACGTGATCGACGGCGCGAATACCCGCCGTGGACGTCCCAGCGCCAACGCACGCTGGGGCAATCACATGAGCGTGCTCGCCGGCGACTGGCTATATATGCAGTCATTTGAAATGGCCCTCCGCGAGCGCAACTTTACCGTCCTCGATATTCTGATCGATCTCACGCAAAACATGGTTGAAGGCGAGCTGCTGCAATTGACGCGGCTTGGCCAGATCGATTTGACTGAAGCTGAAGCTACAGAGCTTGCGTATCGCAAGACAGCGTGCCTCTTCAGCGGGTGCGCTCGGCTGGGCGCGGTGCTCGGTAAGCAGCCGGAGCGCGTGGAAGAGGCGCTCGCCGAATACGGCCGCAATGCCGGCCTTGCGTTTCAGTTGGTGGACGATCTTCTCGACTTCACTGCTTCCGTTGAGAAGCTTGGCAAGCCCGTTCTGAGCGATCTGAAGGAGGGGAAGGTTACGCTGCCGCTGATTTTCGCGCTGCAGGCTGCGACGCAGTCATCGAACGGCAACGGTCACAGCGAAGGCCGCAGGCTGGTGCGCACGGTTCTGGAAGAACGCGAGTTTGTGAGCGTGCGGCCGGAGCAGATTACGCGGCTCGTGCGCGAAACGGGCGCGCTCGAACGCGCTTCGAACCTGGCGCGCGCTTATGTGGAGCGTGCGAAGGCATGCCTTGCTGAACTACCCGACACGGAATACCGCCGTGCGCTTCTCGCCGTGCCCGATTTTATCCTCGAACGCGAAAATTAATTTTCAGTTGGTCGTCGGTGGAGTGATTTGCCGTCCGGCTCCGCGCATATCGGCCGGAGTCGCCAGTGCAGCGGTGGGTGACAGCACGGCGGTTGCGTCGGCGATCAGATCATTCGGCTGCCAGTCAGTATCTTCCCGCCAGCTATAGATTTTCCCCTCGGGCGTAATCACGCTCGTGCTCATCGAATGGACAAACGTTCCGTTTTGATCGGCGACCGTGACGCCAAAAAAGTCCGTCACTTTGTGAAGCTCATCTTTCGGGATCACGGCAAATTCCCAGCGCGCATACGGCGTTCCCTGAGTTATGCCGTTGAACGTCTTCGCATATTGGCGCAGAGCCGCCGGCGTATCGTGATCGGGATCGAAACTGACGCTTAGCAGGCGCATATGTTTGCTGAGCTGTGGATTCGATTTCGTATCGGCGTAAATCTGCGCGAAGTTATGCGAGACCAGCGGGCAGAAATTCTTAAAAGGGCAGCGCGTGTAGATGAACGTAATCAGGAGCGCATCGCCTCGGTAGGAGCTTAGGTGAATTGTTCTGCCGTTTTGGTCGATGAGGGCGAAATCGGGAACGGTATCGCCGGGCTGCGGCTCATGATCGCTTGTCGCCGCGGGCGAAGTTCCCGTGCCTTTCTTAACGACAACGACATTTTGGATGTACGGTGATGCGTCGCCTTGCGGAATGATGATGTCGGCTGTGATTTCGTCGCCGGGATTCACCTTCGCCAAGTCGTCCTTGCTCTTGACGGGATAGGGCATCGTCATTGCAGCCATGAAGCCCGGAATTTCATCGCCATCGATCATGAGCGACTTGTTGGCCTGATCGATCGACAGAACCTTTCCGTGCAGATGATAGACCTTGGCGTTTGCGGGCGGCTGCGCGGGTTGTTGCGTTTGTTGCTGTGCCTGCGAGGCCGATTGCGAGGATTGTTTTGAGCAGCCCGCTACAGTAAGCGTCGCAAGCGCGATGGCCAAAGCGGCCATCGTTGCGAACCCGAAACGCGCGGTACAAAAACTCTTTTGGTTCATTTTTCCCTCATTTTTCCGGCGAGTGCTACGCAACAGTCTACGCGCGCTCACCCGAAATTAGAATTAGAAATGGAAATGCCAGCGAAACTCCGCGTAGATTTCACGCGGGTTGTTGTAATGGAAGCCCCCAAAGGTGAGGCTGTTGTCGATTAACAGATGACGATTTGTCACATTGAGCGCATTCACGGCAATCGAAAACCGCTCGCCAAAACTCTTCGCGAGCGCCAAATCGACTTGCGTGTGGCCCGGCAAGTAGTCCGCCTGGAAAGGCGATCCCGGAACCCCCGCCGATCCATTGGCGAATCCTGAGCCGTAGTAGATATTCGACGAGAAGACCGTTTTCCACGGCAGGCTGGCGGTGAACCCGAAATTCAGCGTGTTGCGTTGGTCGTGATCGAGGGCTTCCCAATCCGGGGGATCGTCGGGCGTGATCAGACCGCCTGTGAATTCGCCCGCTGCCTGAGCCATTTGGTTGGAATAGGCCAAATGCACGTCGCCGCGATGCCAAATACGTGGAGAACGTATCGTGACTTCCGTGCCGCGAATCCGCGATTCGGCAATCGTGACCGGAATGAAAACGCTCGAATCGCCGATGTTGTTGTGATCGAGGAAGTTCGTACCGCGCGTTTCGAAGTTCGTGACGTCAAGCGACCAACCGCGAAGGGGGATCGTGACGCCGAATTGATGCTCTTCGTCGCGCTCGCCGTGCAGCGGGAGGAAACACGTGGGGTTTTCCGTATTACAGCAGCTTTGCGTCGATGGATTGCAACCCGGCTCGATGAACCCAAGCAGCGGGCCGGAAAGCGAAACGAGCGGAGGCGGTTGATAATATTTTCCCCAAAATGCGCGAAAGACCCAGTTGATAGCGGGAATTTTCAATGTGCCTCCTATCCGCGGGTAGATGGTGTTCTCGGAGACGCCTCCTGAAAAATGAGTGGCGCGCACGCCGCCGATCAGCGTGAGCAGCGAATTCACTCTGAGATTGTCGCTCACGAAGATGGCTTCTTCTGCCCCGAGGATGGTGTCTGTCTCGTGAATAGGCGAGTTGCCGCTCCCGTCGTTGAAGACGAGCGCAAAATGTTCATTTTGATTTGCCGCGAAAGAATAGATGCCTACTTCCGCATCGTTTCGCGGTAGATGAAAGCTGAGCACAGACTGGCCGCCACCGTAAGTGGTGGAAATTACCGCATCCGTTGCTACGGGCGTGTCGGTGAGCGAACTGTGATAGCCGGAACTGTTGTAATGATAAAACGGGGAAACGGTCAGCACAGTGTCGGCGTTGAACGTGTGGACCCAGGACCAGAGAGCGTAGCCGTCTGACTCAAGTTCGTTGTCGCGCAAGCCACTTGTGGGCCACTGTTGGTTATTGAAATCATCGGGATCGGGATCGTAAGGGATTTGATAGAAATCGCGACGCAGCTGGCCGTCGAAGCGAAACTGATTTTGCGAGTTCACGTTGTAAAGCAGAGAAGTGAATCCGCCGAAACCGTTTTCCGCATCGTGATAGATGTGCGGAACGGGCGTTTCTAGGCCCAGATTGCTGCGGTTTCCGTTCACGCTCGCATAGTATGCGAATTTTTGCGTATGGCTGCCGAAACTAAGCTGATCGTCTGTCTGGTAAAGACTTCCGATCGTGGCGACAAGTTCTCCCTCGCTGTTCATGTCAAAGCCGGACCTTGGCAGGATGTTGAATTCGCCGTAGGTGCGGTCGCCGTATTCCGCGTTGTAGCTGCCACGCAGGATTTCTACGTAGTCGATGTCTTTCGGATCGACCCGCGGTCCAATACTCGTGGCGATGTTCGTGTCTGGAATAGGGACGCCATCGATTAGCCATGTTGTTTGATGGCCGCCGCGCATGTGAAGCATGTCGTGCGTCGTATACGCGCCGGGAGTGAAGTCCGTGATCATGTTCAGGCTGTTCGTGGAGTCCGCCCCCGGTGTTTGCTGAATGCTTTGCCGATCAACGAGAGTCGTCGGCGTGACGGTCTGCACTGTGGAGGCAGCTTCGTCGGCTGTGACAACGGTTTTTTCGCTTAACGTCGGGATCGAGAGCATGAAATGCAGAACGGGAGATGTGCCGGATTCCAGCGTGATCGGCTCCTGCAATTGACTGAAGCCCTCGGCGTTTGCCGTTACTGTGTAATCGCCGAAGGGAACTGCCGGGAACGAGAACTCCCCATTGCTATCTGTTGTCGTTGAAAGCGAGTGGCCGGAAGTCGCGGATTTGAGTTGGACGGAAGCGCCTACAATCGGCCGGTGCTGCGGATCATGAACAATGCCGCGAATATTGCCGAATACAGTGGCTTGTGAAACGAATGTGCAAAATAGCAGAAATAGAGACAACAGCAGAAAATGCCTTCGCACAGGCAGAGATCCTCCTCAAGATTTGTTTTTTCGTGCCTTGATGAATCAGCCTAGCTTCTAGGAGGAGCGAACGGTGGTGACTGAAAACCGTGCGGCAGCGCCGGAACAGCTTCAGCTTGCAAAATGCGAGTCGCCGTCGGGCGGGTCATGCGGAAGAAGGGCTGCGGGACAGTGGGCGCCAGGGGAGACGCGAGAGCGAAATCGGGGAGCTGCATCTTGCCGTTCGTACCGCACTTCGCGTTGTGCATTGGGCATGTGCAGTGCGCCATCTCGCCCTGCATAGCGGTGCATATAGGACACATCGTTTGGCAACAGCAGCTTGCGCTAGCGAAAAGAGTCAACGGAGTTGCCAGCAAGGCGAGAATGACGAGAATCGCTTGGAAGCGGCGCATGAGGCATCGTGACTCGAAGAAATGTCGCAAAGAACATCTTACTGCGCTGTCCGGTTTGCGTGTGCGAAATATTTCAGGTTAGGCTGGTCAGGCCATGCTGCCATTCAAAGCGATTTATCACGAGAGCTATGACCTGAATCTCGGCACTCATGTTTTTCCTTCGCAGAAATTCCGGCTCATCAAAGAGAAGCTGTTGGCGGACGGCATTGCCGCGCCGGGAGACATCATCGCACCGGAACCGGCCGGAGACGAAGATGTGTTGCGCGTTCACACGCCGGACTACGTCCACAAATTGAAGAGCGGCACGCTATCCCATGCTGAGATTATGCGGATGGAGGTGCCGTATTCGCTCGCCCTCGTCGATGCATGCTGGCTGGCGGCAGGCGGTTCGATTCTTGCCGGACAGCGCGCGCTTGCCGACGGCCGTGCATCAAACATCGGCGGCGGTTTTCATCATGCTTATCCCGGTCACGGCGAAGGCTTTTGCGTGTTGCACGATGTGGCTATCGCGATCCGACGCTTGCAGTTCGACGGAGCAATTGAACGTGCAATGGTGATCGATACGGATGTTCATCAGGGAAACGGCACCGCCGCGATCTTCGCAAAGGATGAGACCGTCTTCACTCTGTCGATCCATCAGGAAAACAACTATCCGAGCTTTAAGCCACCGTCGACGATGGATATAAACCTATCGGACGGGATCGGAGATGCAGATTACCTCGCAATCCTCGAAAAGCATTTGCACAAAGCCTTCGACGAGTTCTCGCCTCAGGTTGTCTTTTATATCGGCGGCGCCGATCCATATAGAGAGGACCAACTAGGCGGGCTCGCACTCACGATTTCTGGATTACAACAGCGCGATGCGCTCGTGTTCGACTATGCCAAAAGAAACGGAACGCCTGTCGTCACGACGCTTGCAGGAGGATACGCTTTGCACCTGCGCGATACCCTGCAAATTCACGTGAACACGATTTTGGCCTTGCGGGATTCGGCCTAGCAGAGTTCGAAGCCTATTTGAAATCGAGCAGCACGTTGACAGTGGCGGTCGAAGGATTTTTGTCGAGGAAATGTTCGACGCGTTCGTACCCATAGGGCATGCCCGTGAAGGAATCCTTCGCGCCATGATCGATGAACTCATTGAAAAAAGTCTCGTCGAAAACGGCTCCTTCGCCGATTGACCATGCGCCTCGCACGCGCCGCTCGCCTTCGAGGGAAAGCCCGGACAGAACCAGCTTGCCCATCTTGTATTGAGGGCCCTCCTCAATGGCGACTGTGTAGTTCACGCGTTTTGCCTGATCGTCGTATTGCGGCGTCGGCGTGACGCTTGCGTCGAGGTAGCCCTTGTGTCCATAGGCGCTTTGGATGCTCATCCATAGGGCCTGAATTTGCGTGCCGTTGCTTGGTTGGCCCGCTTTGAACGGAACGAGTGCGTTCAGCTCTGTAGAGGTGAGCGCAGAATTGCCTGTCCACGTCACGCCACCCCAGTTGTATGCCGTGCCGGGGTCGATTTCGACGTGAATGACAACGGTTGGAGCTGTGACGGTGGCGTTTGGAGGAGGTGCCTGAATCACCGGATCCTTAAAGGTCACACGGAGAAGGCCTCGTTCGATATAGACCGGCCGAATCTGCTCAACTTCGAAAAGCCGCAGAGCGGTGAGCGAATATGGTTTCCCGATCAGGTCTTGCAAGCGCTCCTGAATCGCTCTATTGGTATTTGCAAGCGCATCGGAAAAATCAATCGATTTCACATCTTCTTCCGCGCCCGCCGAGACAAATTCGACGGTTTGGGCGCTCGTGAGGGGGTCGGACATCGGAGTGTGGCTCACCTTTACGTAGATGCCTTTTGTTTCGAGGAAACGCTGAACGGCATCCGCCATATCATCGAGTATCTTGCCGTTGGCAGGCGCAGAGTTGTCGAAAAGCGGTACGGCCGCTTTGATGGCGTCCTTTAAGTCGGCTTCCGGCACCCACGGGAAATTGTCGAACGAGATGGGCAGCAGCGGCGCATCAGTAACCTGGTATTCGACACTCACGCCTTCGACGCCGCTGGAGAAACGATAGCCAACTTTCGCGAAGGTCCCGAGGGCTGAAAGCTTGTCGGCTGCGCTTTGTAAATCAGCTCGCGTCACTGTCGCGCCCACCTTGAGCCCGGTCTCCGCAAGAACCTGGTCCGAAGTAAACTGTGCGGAGCCTGTCGCGGTCAGTGCCGCCAATTTTGCGCTGGGCGCGGCTGCGGCAGTAGGAGGCTGTGGCGGCTCCTGCGCACCCGCCGTCGCGGCACTAGACACACATAGAAGAATCAAGAGGGTAGCGGAACTAAACACCCGCACCGCCATCGAGCTACGCCGCGCAAAGCCAAGTGGTCGATCCATGTTCCTTTATTATTCGACGGTGACAGATTTTGCAAGGTTGCGTGGCTGATCGACGTCGCAGCCACGCCGCACGGCGATATGATAGGCGAGCATCTGCAGCGGAATAATCTCCAGAATCGGCGAGAGAAGGTCCGGCGCGGCCGGAATTTCGATCACATGCTGCGCGCTTTCGCGCGCGAGTTGGTCGCCCTCGGTGACGATAGCGATCACGATGCCGTCGCGAGCCTTCACTTCCTGCAAATTCGAGATCGTCTTCTCGTAGAGCGTCATCGAAGCGGGATCGGACTCGTCACGCGTGGCGATCACGACGACCGGCAGATTCTCATCAATAAGCGCGTTGGGCCCATGCTTCATTTCGCCGGCGGGATAGCCTTCGGCGTGAATGTACGAAATTTCCTTCAGTTTCAATGCGCCTTCGAGCGCGATCGGGTAATGAATGCCTCGACCCAAGTACAGGAAATCCGTGCAGCGGAAAAATTGGCGCGCGAGTTCTTCGATATGCGAATCGCGCTGCAGGATGGTTTCGATTTTGTGCGGAATCCGCGTGAGTTCCTGCATGAACTTCTCGGATGCGGCCGGTCCAAGCTTGCCGCGCACCTGACCGAGATGGAGCGCGGTGAGAGTCAGCGCCGTCAACTGCCCGGTAAACGCCTTTGTCGATGCGACGCCGATTTCCGGGCCGGCGTGCGTGTAAATCGTGCCGCTAGCCTCGCGCGTCAGCGTGGAACCGACCACATTGCAAATCGCTAGTATCTTCGCGCCTTTTTGCATTGCCTCGCGTTCGGCAGCAAGCGTATCGGCAGTCTCGCCCGATTGGCTAATTGCAATGATCAGCGACTTGTCGCCGACGATGGGGTTGCGGTAGCGGAATTCGCTGCCGTAATCGACTTCTACGGACGTTTGTGCGAGCCGCTCGATCATGAATTTGCCGGCGACACCGGCATGCCAGCTCGTTCCGCAGGCGACGATTTTCACGTCATTGAAACTCTTGAATTCGGCCTCGGTAATGTCCATTTTGTCGAGGAAGACTTGTCCGCTCTCCTGAGAGATGCGGCCGAGCAGCGTGTCGCGTACGGCACGCGGCTGCTCGAAAATTTCCTTCTGCATGAAATGTTTGAAGCCGCCCTTTTCCGCCATGATCGGATCCCAGGCGATGTGTTGCGGCTTTCGTTGAATGACGCCGTTTTCAAAATCCGTCAGGCGGACGCCCTGCGGCGTGAGCACGGCGACCTCGCCGTCTTTTAGAAAAAAGACATTGCGGGTGTGCGCGAGGATCGCGGGAATATCGCTGGCCACAAAAAACTCGTTGTCGCCGAGCCCCACCACGATCGGCGGTCCCAGACGCGCCGCGACGATCTTTTGCGGGTCACGGGCCGAAACAGCGACAAGCGCATATTGGCCGCCCATCACCTTCACGGCCTTCATTACGGCCTGTTCGAGAGTCGAGTTCTTTGAAAATTTCTCCAACAGATGAGCGATGATTTCCGTATCGGTCTGCGTAACGAACGTGTGGCCCTCGGCGGCAAGCTGGTTTTTCAGCTCGACATAATTCTCGATAATGCCGTTGTGAACGACGACGATTTCGCCGGTGCAATCGCGATGGGGATGCGCGTTTTCTTCCGTCGGCCGGCCGTGCGTGGCCCAACGCGTGTGTCCGATGCCGTAGAGACCATCGATCGGCGTCTTATGGATCGATTCTTCGAGATTGCGGAGCTTGCCCGGCGCACGCCGGATTTCCATTTTGCCGTTCTCGCCCAGCACGGCGATGCCCGCCGAATCGTAACCCCGGTATTCTAGCCGCCGCAGTCCATCTAGAATGAGAGGCACGACGCGCTTTGGTCCAATATAGCCGACAATGCCGCACATGAGGATCCACTCCTGAAGATTGCCTGGCGCAGGGACGCGCCGCCAAATACTGGAATCAAGGTTAGCACAGGCGGTGCCGTTCGCCGTGCGTCGGATGCGATAAGAATACCTCGGGATTGGAAGCCTGTGCTCAATCCTCAGTCGAGGATTTCGTAGCGGAACTCTTCGATGATGGGATTGGTAAGCACGTCCTTCGCGATGCGTTTCACCTGTGTCTCGGCTTCCTCGTGTGAAAGTCCGTCGAGGCCGAGCACAAAGAATTTCCCTTGGCGCACGTCCTGCACCTTCGTGTATCCCAAGCCTGAAAGCGCGCGCTGGATCGTTTGACCCTGCGGATCGAGCACCGTGGACTTCAGCATGACCCAGACGTGAGCTTTCATATTCTCCTTTGGCTCTTTAGGAATGGCCACAGCATTATAGCAGTGCTGCGGATTTGGCTGCGGCTCGAAAATTATCGAGAAGCTGGCGTTGATCGTTTGCAGGCAGAAACGCCGCGTTGAAACTCTCTTCCGCTAGGCGAATCATCTGCTGTTTCGTTATGCCCAGAGATGCCGCGCATTCATATTCTTTTGCCAGATCCGTGTGAAACAGGCCGGGATCGTCGGTCGAGAGCGTCACGGGCCAATTGTGCTCGAGAAACGTACGTAGCGGGTGCTCGCTCAATTCCGCCCTTGGCTTGCCGAGTTGCTTCGCGAGCGCCCCGGTATAGAGGTTGCTCGTCGGGCAATTTTCGAGAACGACTTTTCGCGCGGCGAGCGACTCGGCCAGCTCATGATCGTGCATTACCGCGATGCCGTGTCCGATGCGCTCAGCGCCCAGGATTTCGACGGCTTCGCGAACAAGCTCAGGCCCGCCGATTTCTCCCGCGTGGCAAACGAGCCGCAGTCCCTCGCTGCGCGCAAAGGAAAACGCCGGCCGAAAGCTTGCCGTTGGCACCGCAAGCTCATCGCCACCCATTCCGAACGCGATCACGCCTTTGCCCTGTAGCTTGGCGGCCCAGCGAGCCACTTCCATAGCTGCGTCCTCACCAAATTGGCGGACACAATCAAAAATCCACGCCGTTCGCAGCCGGTGATAGAGAACACCGGAGGCCGCTTCGACGATTGCCTCGAAATTCGCTTCCACGTTCTGCATGCGTCGGAGCATTACGCCCGTCGAAATCGTCACCTCGACATAGACTACGTTGTGTCGAACCAATTCCTCGCACATCTTTCGGGTGATCAGCGCGTAGTCCTCGGGATCGCGCAGGAACGATGTGACCCACTTGAACGTCTCGATGAAGCCGGCGAAATCCCTATGAGCGTATCGCGCGGCGACTTCTTCGCGAGTCAGCTCCACATTATGTCGAGCGGCCAATTCGATGGCCGTTTCTGGCCGAATCGTGCCCTCAAGATGCAGATGCAACTCGGCTTTTGGCAGGGAATTGAAAGATTCTGGTAGTGCCATGGTCTGAGAATTATCTCAGCTTCCGTGCGCGAACGGTCGGTTTTAGAGAATCAAAAAGAGATCGGAACTGTCTTGCACCCTTGCGTCAATTGGAGTACGCTCCCGCCGAAATTCTTATTGGAGGCCTCATATGAATCGACGGCAATTTCTCGCGGCGGCCGCGCCGATGGTCGCTGCGCCTTTCGTGATTACGCGGCGCGCTACGGCCCAGGGCGCGAGTCAATTACCGTTTCCGGCTGCGGGCGCTGACGGATGGGTTTCGCTCCTGAATTTTAAGAATTTGAATGGCCTCTATACATTCCTGCAGAAATCGGGCAAAGGCGCGGCGGAAGCGAAAGGCATGGTCACGTTTGAAGATGGGATGCTGCACATCATGGGCAATCTCGTCACCGACGAGCCTGCTGAGTCCGGTTACATCGCCACGAATCAGGAGTTTGAAAATTATCGGCTGCGCGCGGAATACAAATTCGGGATGAAGCGTTTCCGGCCACGCCTGGAGGCAAAACGCGACAACGGCTTGCTCTATCACCTTGTTGGCCAGGACAAAGTCTGGCCCACCTGCGTCGAATGCCAGGTACAGGAGGGCGACGTGGGCGATTATTTCCTTTTGGGTGACGCGCGTGGCAGCGACAGCGGCCCGAATGGGCAGGTCTATACTGGGCGCGATAACCGCAAGCTGCGGGATCGTGGCGGCGATTTTGAGAATCGCGACGATTGGAACGTAGTCGAGGTAATCGTACAGGGCGACCGATCAACGCACCTCGTGAACGGCGTCACCGTGAACACTCTTTCGAAGTTGCAGCAGCCCGATCCGCAGAATCCCGGGCAATTCATTCCGTTAACGCGTGGTAAAGTGGCCATCGAAATCGAGTATGCCGAAATTTGGTATCGCAAATTCGAAATTAAGTCCCTGACGTAGTTGGCCACAGAGATACGGAGACACGGAGGCACAGAGACACGGAGAAGGCTGGATTATTCGCGCAGTTCTCCATTTCCAGCTTTTTCCCTCCTCAGGATGCTCCGATATTGCTAACATCTTCCGCCTTGAAAAACGCCTTCACGAACGATGTCATCTCGGTCGAAGACGCCCGCGCGAAGGTCTTCGAAATCGTGGCTGCGCGCGCGACGCCTCCTGACTCCGAAGTTATCGATTTCGCGGACGATCCGCCCATCGCACTGGGCCGCGTTCTCGCTGAAAATATCGTCGGCGACCGCAATTACCCGCCGTTCGACCGTTCTATCCGCGATGGATTCGCCGTGCGCGCCAAAGACGCCGCCGAACCCGGCGCGCGGCTGCGCATTATTGGCGAGAGCCGCGCTGGTGTCGCATTCGATGGCGCAGTTGGTGAAGGCGAGTGCGTCCGTATCTTCACGGGCGCGCCGGTTCCGCGCGGTGCGAACGCGGTTGTTATGCAGGAATTCGCACGCATCGAGAGCCCGTTTGCACTAATCGATCAGCCCGCCCTGCCCAGCCAGAACTATGTTCTCGCCGGGGCCGAATCGCGCGTCGGGGAAGTGGTGATCGCCAAGGGAACGCGCCTCGGCTTCGCCGAACTCGCCATGGCCGCCCAAGTCGGACGCACGCGCATAGAAGTAGTGCGTCGTCCGCGCGTAGCAATCCTGACAACCGGCGACGAAATCGTGGCCGTCGATCAAAAGCCAGGCCCATTTGAGATTCGCAACAGCAACGCAACGTCGCTCGCGGGTCTCGCATGGATGGCGGGCGGCGAGCCTGTGATTTGCGAAAACGCGCCCGATGACATGGAAAAGCTCCGCGCACAGATCGAACGCGCGCTGAAAGCAGATGTGCTGGTGCTGAGCGGTGGAGTTTCAGTAGGGCAGTACGATTTCGTCGAAGAGGTCCTGCGTGCGCAGGGAGCGGAATTTTTCTTCGATGCCGTTGCGTTGCGCCCGGGCAAGCCGGCCGTCTTTGGCTGGTGCAAAGGCAAACCTGTCTTCGGCCTGCCGGGCAATCCCATTTCGACGATGATTACCTTCGAGCTCTTTGTGCGCGCCGCGATCGAGTCACTCACCGGCCGTCCGCCGCGCCCCATCTCTTACTTGAAAGCCAAACTCGCCCATCCCGTCAAAGAACGCAGCGCGCTCGCCCATTTTCTCCCC
>Ga0209178_1000404_pt1 | contig 12580 bp, 14 predicted proteins | sample GAAS200_FD_187521 | JGI IMG/M metagenome (GOLD analysis project Ga0209178, IMG submission 187521) | Agricultural soil microbial communities from Georgia to study Nitrogen management - GA AS200 (SPAdes) (version 2) | ecosystem: Environmental > Terrestrial > Soil > Agricultural land | place: USA... | reverse complement strand
GCACGCGAACTCCCGCCCGGCCTGCACGGTTTGTCGAACGGCGACATCGATGCCGCATGGCCCAAGGTGCGTCGGGCCACCGCGGCGCTGCGCACGTGGCTGGATGCGGGCGACGAGGACTTCGAATCGCTGTTCGCCGCGCTTGCCGATGAAACACCCGCGCCGGATGCCGAACTGCCGGACACGGGCATCGGCCTCGAACTCGAACGGCGGGTGTCGCCGCCATTCGTGCGCAGCGCGGTCTATGGCACGCGCGCGACCACGCTGATCGCGATGGGTTACGACGGCAGCGGCTGCATCGTCGAGCGGCGCTTCGGCGCGAAGGGCGTGCCGCAGGGGCAGACCGCGCTGCGGTTCGGCCCTGCGAAAGCCTGAAGCGTGCGACTAGGGCGACGACGTCGATGCCGCCGAAGCGGCAGGCGCCGGTTGCGCCGGCGCAGCCGCACGGAACTCCGGCGCCTTGCCCAGCAGCAGTGCGCGGATGCTGCGCAGTTTGTTTTTCAGCACGCGTTCGTGTTCGGGGCCGACCCGGATCATCAACTTCTGTCCCACCGAAAGCGATTCCCAGGTCGGATCGGCGAACGCGTAATGGCCGTCGGGCTTGGCGACCAGCGCCACCGGCGGGCGCGCATTCGGTGCCGCCAGCATGTCGTTGATGGCCTCGATCAATCGGTCGTTGAAATAGCCCTGCGGATAACCGAGCTGGCGATACGCATCCTGGAACAGCGGATACCAGTGGACGTACCACGTCACCAGCGTGCGCGCGTCCACGGTTTCCACGATCTTCATGTACGGTTCGTAGCGCGCGTAGTCTTTTGCATCCAGCACGGGATGGTCGCCAGAACCGTCGACCATGAACACCCCCCTGGGCGTTCGCATCGGCAGGATGCTGGCGCCGATGCTGCGGCGGGGCAGGGCATCCACGGTCGCGACAATGTGCGGGACCAAGCCGCGCGCGAGCAGGAGTTCCGACAACCCTTCAGCACCCGGAATCGACGCCAGTGCCTTGGCGACCACGTCGTCGCTCGCGTCCAGCGGCGGCAGCGGCGCGGTAGTGGCGGATGCAGGATGGGTCTGCGCCTCGCTGATGGGATGCTCGGGCGGCGGGGGCGGCGCGGTGCTGGCCGCGGCGGGGCCGGAAGGTTCGGGGCCATGGCGCGTGAAATCCACACCGGGCACGCGCGTGAAATACCACCACGCCGCCACGGCCACGATCACGATCACCACGATCGCGCCCATGATCTTGCCGGTTGCCGATTTGTGCCGAGTCACATCGCCCCCGAAAGCCATGAACTATCTGGGTTGGATACGCGCGGGCCTGAATGGTTCCGTCAAATGAAGGGGCTCACGCCGATCAGGCGCTGGTGCAGCAGGAACGCGAAAATCGCCCACACCGCCACACCCGCCACCACGGCCAGCGCGTCGCCCGCGAGCCTCCCGACAGGGTACACGGTGCCGGCCATGCGATCACGCCGGCGCGACGCCGCGAAATCCGCCACGGCCCACACGAGGAACGCACCGAACAACACCACGTCGTGCACGAAGCCGGTCGCCAGCAGGTGTCCAAGCGCCCACAGCTTCACCCCGGCCAGCATCGGATGGCCGATTTTCGCCTTCAGGTGATTGTGCGGCACGTAGGCCGCCGCCACCAGCACGAACGCAAGCAGCGTGAACAGCGCATTCAAATGTTTCAGCCACATCGGCGGCACGTACAGCAGGTGCGGTTGCGCGCGTGTCATGCCGAAGCCGATCACGATCAACGCAAGCCCGACGATTGCCACCACCGAATACAGACCCTTCCACGGCAGGAAGCCGATCCGCGCGATGGCGCGTTTGCGCCAGCCCGGCGCCAGCAGGTGCACCGAATGCACACCGAGGAACAACACGAGGCCGAGGATCAGGATGGGCATGCAGCGGGTCCTTCGTGCGAACGGTGCCTGATTGTAGAGTCATTCCCTCGATGGCCGACGCCTAGCCTGTAGGGCGGGAGCAGCCGCGCAGCGGCGTATCCGCCGTGAACGAGCGATTCGGCGGGATTGTTCACATCATCCATGCTGCTCACCCCTCGCTGTAGCTCGGGGCCGTCTGGGGCGTCCAAATTCGTTCCAGACGACAGTCGCTCGCTGCTTCGCCCGATGCCACCCCGAATCAAGCGTGTCGATTTCCGATACCTTGGCTCGTCGCCTTGACGAGCATCGCAACACGAAGTGCAAATTCCGGTTGCCCGCACCCACTCGACAAGAGGATTCAAGACATGCCCAGCGCCCATGCAACAAGGAACATCGCGGTTTGCCTGTGGTTCGACGGTCAGGCCGAAGAAGCGGCCAACTTCTACGCCCGAACCTTCCCCGACTCGCACGTCGACGCCGTGCATCGCGCGCCGGGCGACTATCCGTCCGGCAACGAGGGCGGCGTGCTGACGGTTGAATTCACGGTACTCGGCATGCCGTTCCTCGGATTGAACGGCGGCCCGCAGTTCAAATTCGACGAAGCGGTTTCGTTCCAGGTCTACACGGCCGATCAGGCCGAAACCGATCGGCTGTGGAATGCGATCGTTGGCAACGGCGGCGCGGAAAGCGAGTGCGGCTGGTGCAAGGACAAATACGGCCTGTCGTGGCAGATCACCCCGCGCGCCCTGATGGAAGCGGTCACCGACTCCGACCCGGCAGCCGCCAAACGCGCCTTCGAAGCGATGATGACGATGCGGAAAATCGACATCGCCACCATCGAAGCCGCGCGGCGGAACAAGTAGGGCGGGAGCCGCGCGTCGCGCGACAAATTCGCCGGGGGCGAATTTGGACCGACGCAGGCGGACCCCGAGCGCGAGCGAGGGGTGCGCATCAAGGATGATGCGAACAATCCCGCCCGGATACCGCTCGAGGTATCCAAGCACTCACCGATCGCCGAGGAAATCCTTCTTGCCGATCTGGCTGCCGGCCACGCGCAGGATGTCGTAGGCGGTGGTGCAGTGGAAGAACAGGTTGGGCAGCGAGTATTCCGTCAGGTAGGCGAGGCCGGTGTACTCCACCTCGGCATGACGGGTCTTCATCACGACCTTGCGGTCTTCGCTGCCGTCGATCTGGTCGGGCTTGAACGATTTCGCATAGGCGATTGCGGCATCGATGCGCTTGTACGCTTCGGCAAGCGTCTTCTCGTTGTCCTCGAACGACTTGGGTTCCACGCCGGCCAACCGTGCGGCGCCACGTGCAGCGGTGTCGCAGGCGATCTGGATCTGCTTGATCAGCGGCAGCATGTCGAAGATCAATCGCTGCTGCAGCAGGTTGTCGGGTTCGACACCCTTCGCTTTTGCGTGTGCCTCGCCTTTCTTCAGCACCTCCGAAAGATTGGTCAGCGCGCGCACGAACACGGGAACGGAAGCCTGGTACATCGAGATGGTCATGGTGTTACTCCAGTAGTGGATCGGAACAAGAATTTCTTCAACCGTTCGTGTTGAGCGTAGCGATGCGAAGCTTCGCGAAGTCGCAACACGGGATGGCTGCCGCCCTTCGATTTCGACACTTCGTGTCTACGCTCAAGGCGAACGAGTCGCTGGGAAAATCGGGTCAACCCGGGCCGCGCAGGATCCGCGCCGGCAAAGTAAGCAATGCGCGCAACAGGTCGAACACGCCGTCCACCGCGATGCCGAGCAGGCGGAACGGCAGCGACACCAGCCAGACCAGCGGCCACAGCACCAGCGCGAGCAGCGCCAGCGGCCAGCAGAAAATCAGCAGCAGCAACCACAACAGGAAAGTCATCACTGCGACATCCTCACAGGTGCGTGCACGAGACGTTCACATGGGGATATGACGGATCAAAGGCAAGCTCAAGTCGCTTTCGGCTCCGCCGCCGGAACGTGCTGCGGCATGTCGCGGGTCGCGCGCACGGTCAGGATCAATGCCGCCAGCACCAGCGCCGCCGCCAGCACGTAAGCCACGCCCGGCAGATGCGGCGTCGGCGCGTGCTTGCTGATGAACAGCGCGAACAGGTTGGCGAACAACGCGGGGCCGAAAATGCCGGCGAGGCTTTGCAGGCTGGTCAGCGCGCCCTGCAGGCGGCCCTGTTCGGACGGATCGACCTGGTGCGTGATCAACGATTGCGCGGGCGGGCCGGCGAGGCCGCCAAGGCACAGGAACGGGATGCCGGTGAGGAAGATCCACGCCTCCGGCGCGAAGCCGAACACGAAATAACCGATGGCCACGAACATCAAGCCGGCAAGGATCATCCGGCGCTCGCCGAGCTTCGGCATCAGGCGCCGCACCAGCAGCGCCTGCACCACGCCTGTCAGCACGCCCACCAGCGCCAGCGTGTAGCCGACCGTCTGCGGCCCCCAGTTGTAGCGGTAGTCCGTGTACAGCACGTAAGTCGAGTTGATCGAGAACTGCGCCAGTGCGAGCAGGAAGAACACCAGCGCCAACGCGAACACCTGCGGATAGCGCTTCAACAGCAGCACCGAACCGAGCGGATTGGCGTGGCGCAAGTCGAACTTCTGCGCGCGGCGTTCCTGCGGCAGCGATTCGGGCAGCACGAAGAAGCCGTAGCAGAAGTTGACGAGGCACAGCGCCGCGGCCACCCAGAACGGCAGGCGAATCCACAGATGGCCCAGGAAGCCGCCCAGTGCCGGGCCCACGAAGAAACCGATCGCAAAGGCCCCGCCCAGCATGCCGAATGCGGCGGCACGCTTCTCGCGCGGCGTGATGTCCGCGATGTATGCGTTGGCGGTCGAGAAACTTGCCGCGCACATGCCGGACACGGCGCGGCCGACGAACAGCAGCCACAGGAATGGCGCCAACGCCATCACGATGAAGTCGACGCCGAGGCCGAAGCTGGAAATCAGGATCACCGTGCGGCGGCCGAAGCGGTCCGACAGCGCACCCTGGATCGGTGAAAACAGGAACTGCATCAGCATGAACAGCGTGCCGAAGCCGCTGGACCACACCGCGGCCTTGGCAATGCTGCCGCCGACCAGTTCGACGATCAGGTGCGGCAGCACCGGGATGATGATCCCGAACGCCAGCATGTCGATCGCCACCGTGACGAAGATGAAAATCACGGCCGCGCGGCGGCGCGGATGGTCGAGGTGCTCGGGTTCGGTCATGCGGCGTGATGCGCGCGGGCGGACAAGCGGACAAGTTTAACGCGATGCGGTCCTGGGCACCGAATGCGGGATGAGCAGCGCGTATCGCGCCGGCTTTTGCATGACGCTCACCCCTTCGTGGTCATTCCGGACGCGCGCCGCGCGATCCGGAATCGGTTTCGACTGAACAGTACCGGTAGGAGTACATGCCGATTGACTCGCGTCGTCCGTGGCGCTCGTGCTGCGCGCCGCCTCCGGCGTTCGCATTTGCAGTCCCGCAAATGCGGTCCGGTTCTGTCCGGAAACAGCGCGCACCGCCCCGGAATGACGAACAAAGGGCCCTAGTGGCCGCCGTCGATGTCGATGAAGTTCAGGAACTCGGCGCGGGTGCGTGCGTCTTCGCGGAACAGCCCGAGCATCTGGCTGGTGATCATCGACACGCCGCGCTTGTGCACGCCGCGTGTGGTCATGCACTGGTGGGTCGCGTCGATCACCACGCCGACGCCGCGCGGCTGCAGCACTTCGCTGATGCAGGTCGCGATTTGCGCGGTGAGTTTCTCCTGCACCTGGAACCGATGGGCGAAGGCATCCACCACGCGCGCGAGCTTGGAGATGCCGACGACTTTCCCGTCCGGCAAATAGCCGACGTGCGCGCGCCCGATGATGGGCGCCAGATGATGTTCGCAGAACGATTCGAACTGGATGCCACGCAGCACGATCATTTCGTCGTAGCCCGCGACCTCCTCGAACGTGCGCGCGAGATATTCCTGCGGGTCTTCGCGGTAGCCCGAGAACCATTCCTCGTAGGCGCTGACGACACGCTTGGGCGTATCGAGCAGGCCTTCGCGGCTCGGTTCGTCGCCGGCCCAACGCAAAAGTGTGCGCACCGCGTCCATGGCCTGTTCGCGCGTGACTTCCGGGGTGGTCGGCCGGGCGGCGGCGCACAGCGAAGGTTTGCGGGGCTCGGTCATCGATCTGCCTTGGTGGATGTCGAACGGCACAGTTTAGCGCCATCGGCACGACGCATCAGGAGTCGCTGTGTCAAGGCCGGTCCGGGTCGGCTTTCGCCGGTTCCGGCGAGTCGTCGTCATCGAAGTCGTGCAGCGCCGCATCCTGCAGCAGCGATTGCACTTCCGCGGCCGGCAGCGATTCGACGTCACGCAATGCGCGGCTGATCGTGCGGGTCTTGCGGCCGGCCTCGCCGATGCTCTTGCTGACGGTGTTCAACTGTCTTTCGGCCTTTTCCAGGATGCCGCCGAACTTGCCGAATTCGGTCTTGACCTCGCCGAGCAGCCGCCATACTTCGCTGCTGCGCTGCTCGATCGCGAGCGTGCGGAATCCCATCTGCAGCGCATTGAGGATTGCGGTCAGCGTGGTCGGTCCCGCCACGGTGACCCGATAGTCGCGCTGCAACACCTCGAACAATCCGGGGCGCCGGATCACTTCCGCGTACAGGCCTTCGGCCGGCAGGAACAGGATCGCGAAATCCGTGGTGTGCGGCGGCGCGACGTACTTGCCGTGGATCGTTTTCGCCTCGTCGCGCACGCGCCGCTCCAACGCCTGTGCGGCCGCGGATGCCGCTTCCGCATCCGCGTGTTCCTGCGCGTCCAGCAGGCGCTGGTAGTCCTCGATCGGGAACTTGCAGTCGATGGGCAGCCATACCGGCGCATCGCCATCCTGCCCCGGCAGGCGGATCGCATATTCGACGCGCTCGCCGGAATGCGGGACGACGGCGACATTGGAGGCGTACTGCTCGGCGGTCAGGATTTGTTCCAGCAGCGCGCCCAGTTGTACTTCGCCGAAGGTGCCGCGTGTCTTGACGTTGGAGAGCACGCGCTTCAGGTCGCCGACACCCACCGCCAGCGTCTGCATTTCACCCAAGCCGCGTTGCACGGCTTCCAGCTGCTTGGCGATCACGCCGAACGACTGGCCGAGGCGCGTTTCCAGCGTCTTCTGCAATTTCTCGTCGACCACCTCGCGCATCTTGTCGAGCTGGGCGGCGTTGTCGGTTTGCAGCGATTTGAGTTGCGCGTCGAGTGTGCCGCGCACCTCGGCGAGGCGTTTCTCGTTGTCCGCAGTGAGGGATTTCAGCGATGCCTGCAGTTGCTCGCTGAAGCGTTGCAGCGAAGCCTGGCCCTCCGCGCGCGCCGTGCGCGCATCTTCGACCAATTGATTGCGCAGTGCTTCGCCGCCGCGGTCGGTGCGTTCGATCAATTGCGAAAGCCGGGTCGAGAATTCCTCGATGCGCTGGCGCTGTTGGGTGCTGACGGTATCCAGTTGCGCCTGCACGTGGCCGCGGAACTGTTCGAATGACTGCGCGAGCTCCGCGCGCCCGGCACGCTGCTCGTCGCGTAGCACGCGCTCGACGCGTTCGCTGTCGCCCCGCAACCCATCGAGTTTTTCACGGAGCGTCGCATCGCCATGCGGGCGCAGCACCAGCACGGACAACAGGATGACCGTCAGCGCGGCCAGCGCGACGAGCACGATCAGCAGGGTGGTTTCCATGATGCGATTGTAGAAGCGGCCATACCGTCGAGGTTAGGCCCGCACCGTCGCAGGAGGCGAGATGGCGCTACTTCCGCAGCGTGAATGCGCTGTCCGGCACCACCGCCATCGTGAGGCGCGCGATGCAGGTCAAGTCGCCGGCCTCGTTCTCGATCCGGATTTCCCACACCTGCGTGCTGCGGCCGACGTGGATCGGCCGCGCGGTACCCGTGACGATGCCGTCGCGCACGGCGCGCAAATGATTGGCATTGATGTCGAGGCCGACCGCAGCGCGGCCGCCCTCGCAGCACAGCATCGCCGCGGTCGAGCCGAGCGTTTCGGCCAGTGCGACCGACGCGCCGCCGTGCAGGATGCCGTACGGTTGCCGGGTGCGGTCGTCCACCGGCATCGTGCCGCGCAGGAAGTCATTGCCGATTTCGGTGATGCGGATGCCGAGCGCCTGCATCAGGGTGCGCGCGCTCCAGGCATTCACGGTGCCGAGATCGACGTGTTGTTTCCAGATCGCCATGGCTACCGCGCGGGTGAAGATTGTTCTCCGGGAAGGCGCGGCATGCCGTGTTCGTCGCGTTCTTCGAGCGTGACGTGCGCAGTATCGATGCCGGCCTCGTGCGGGCCCGGCGCGATGGCTTCGCCTTGTTCGCACTTCCACGCATTGGCATAGCAGCGGATCGCATCCTCGGCTTCACCCGACGCGGACTGGATGTCGCCCAGCGCCGCCCAACTCGCGGCGGTGGGTTTCAATGCCAGCGCGCGCACCACGTAATCGCGTGCATCGCGCGGATCGGCGGCGCGCATCGACAGCACGCCGAGCGTGCGCAGCAAGGCGTCGTCGCCGGTGTGTGTATCGAGCCAGCGTTGCGCAACGCGCAGGCGTGCGGCGGCTTCGGCGGGCGGGGTGGCATCGCCGTATGCCGCGACGAGTTCCGCATTCCACTCGCGCTTCAGGGTGTCCTCGATCGCGTCGAGCGCGTCATGCGATACATTCAATGCAAAGGCGCGGCGGGCATACGTGGCGAGGAGCGCGGGCATCTGGCGCTGCTGGCGGGTCGCGCGTTTCCACAGTGCCTGCAGGGCCGCGGCGTCGGCCGCACTGCGCAGCAGCGCGCCCAGTACCTGGTCGACCAGATCGGCGAAGCCCGCAGCGCCCAGCATGTCGGACTTGCGCAAGGGTTCCAGCGCTGCACGCGCTTTTTCCGGCTGGCCCAGGCTGAGCGCCGCCAGCGCGTATTCATGCCAGCCGGCCGGCGGCAGCTTGCCGGCCTCGGCGCCGGGTGCGAGCAGCTGCAGGGCTTCCTCCGCGCGGTCGCTTTCGCGCAGGATGCGCGCACGCACGATGCGCGCGGCGTCGGGGGCATGTTGCGCGGCTTCATCCAGCGCTTCCAGCGCACGCTGGGTATCACCGTGGCGGTGCGCGGCGTCAGCGGCGGACAACAACGCGGGTGAGCGCAACGAGGAATACTGCGCGGCGCGCTGCAAGGTGCGGTTCGCTTCCACGTGGCGGCCTTCGGCCATCGCGACCAGGCCGTCGCGCAGGCGTTCCTGACTGAGGCGGCGATGCCGCCGCGACAAAGCGCCGAACGGCCAGCGCAGCAGCCACCACACGATGCCGATCGCGATCCACGCGGCCACCAGGATCGCCGCCGCTCCGACGACGGTGGCTTCGATGCGCCAGCCGCGGAAGCGGATCAACACGTAGCCGGGATCGGACGCCAGCCACACGAACGCGATCGCGGCCAGCACGATGATGATGATCGCGAGGGCCAGCCAGCGCTTGCCTTTCATGGCTTGACTCCGCTGCTGGCTGCGGACGCGGGCGTCGCCGGCACGACCGGCGTTTGGGCGGCGCGCAGGCTTTGCAGTTGCGCCAGCGCACCCCCGAGTTGTGGCGCCGGGCCCGACGCACGCTGCGCCAGCAGGTTCGCGATCTGCGCGCGTGCATCCTTCACGCCGGCGTCTTGCGGGTCGTACTGCGCGGCCAGCAAGGCATCCGTCCGTTTCAGGGCGTCGCGATAATCGGTTTCATCGAACGCCAGCAGCGCTTCCTGCGCCTGCGCGAGGTCCAGTGCCAGCGCCTGCGGCGCAAGCCGCGGATCGGCGAGGGGTGCCGCACTGTCGTTGTCGTGGCTGACCCTGACGATGCCGCTGAAGGCGTGGCCGACGCGCGACCAGAAGCCCGGTTTGGCGGTCGAGGATGCGGAGGAAGGGCCGCCGTTCGCCAGCGTCAGCGCCGCGGAAGTGCTGCGCAGGCGCGAGAGGGTGTCCAGCGCTGCCTGGCGCGAGGGCGGCGCGGCGGCGGCCAGGGCATCGCGCTCGGTGGTGGCGCTGGCACGCACCGGCGCGTAAGCCGGATTCTGCACCTGCGCCAAGACCTCGATCGCCTGTGAATAGGCCTTCAATGCGCTGACGCTGTCGTGGAACAGGTCGTAGCGCTGCTGGCCAGTGCGCAGCAGCATTTCGGCGTCGTTGAGCAGCAGGGTATCGCGGCCGGACTGCTGCTGGCCGTTCAAATTCGTGAACGCCGTTTCCAGATTCGCGACGCGGCGGCCGAGGCCTTGCGCGGTGGCGCGAAGATCGTCGACGCCGGTTTCCAGATTGCCGATGCGGTGGGTGCCCGCCTGCGCCTGCTGGTTGCCGGCCGCGAGCTGGCTTTGCATGCTGGCGATGGTGGCCGCGTCCTGCTTGCGCGCGGCTTCTTCCGAATGCGTGAAGCGCTGCAGGCGCCAGACGCTCCACGCTGCCACGGCCAGCGCCACGATCGCGACGATTACCGCGAGCGCGGCAAGGCCGGGCACGCGTCCACGTGGTTTGCGTGGTGCGGGTTCGACGATGGTTTCCTCGGCGGGATCTTGGATCATGCGGGCATGCTAGCAGCGCCCGGCGCGGCGTCGCCGGCGACGGCCGCGAGCATCGCATCGGCGCGCGCCGATGCGGCGCGCAACACGCGCGCAAAGCCTGCCTTGCGTGCCGCGCTGGCCAGGCGCGCACTGCTGACGATCGCGCTGCCGGCGGACAGCGCACCACGCGCGTCGTCGGGCAAACCGGCGAGGATGTTGGCGAGCGCTTCCGCGCTGGACAGCAGGACGTACAGCGGCTTGCGCGGGTTCCGCTGCAATGCCGCGGCATGACGACGATCGAGCCGCGCCGGCAGGCGCTGATAGACGTGCGCGCGCACCACCGTCGCGCCGCGTGCGGCGAGTTCCCGATCCAGCAATCCACGCCCGCCCGCCGCACCGACGATGCCCACGCGCCATCCGCGGATGCGACGCAACCCCGGCAGCGCCAGGATGCCTTCGCTGTCTTCGCGCGCGGGCGCTTCGGCGTGCGCGATACCTGCACGTTGCAGGGCGCGCAGCGTGCCGACGCCTGGCGCCAGGATGCGCGCACGTGTTCGAGGCAGGCCGAGCCGTCGCGCGAAGCGCACTGCCGCAGGGCTGGTGAAGATCGCAATGTCGCAGGCCAGCGTGGCGCGCAGCGCCTTGCATGCGGCGATGGCGTCGGACGCAGGACGAAGACTCGCGCCCGGCAGCAGCAGCGGCGTTCCGCCGAGGTCGCGGACGCGTCGCGCCCACGCCGCGCCGGTGCCGGTTGGCCGGGTGATCGCGACGCGAATGCCGGAGAATGGGCCGGTTCGAACCATGCGGTGATGATAGGCGAGCATGAATGAGTCTTGTCGCGCCGCGCGTATCACGACACACTTGCGCGATGAACGATCGCGACTCCGCCGCCGCGGCACTCGAATCCCACATCCGCGAAACCATTCCGCTGGCCGATGCCATTGACTTGAAGGTGCGCCGCTACACCGGTGACCTGCTCGAAATGACGGCGCCGCTCGCGCCCAATGTCAACGACAAGGGTTGCGCATTCGGAGGCAGCATGGCGTCGTTGTTGACGCTGGCGGGTTGGGGGCTGGTCGAATTGGGCCTGCGCGCACAGGCGCTCGCCTGCGACATCTACGTGGGCAATTCGGAATTGCGCTACCAGGAACCGGTCTGGGGTGAATTGCGCGGCATCGCGCGATTCACGGAATCCGGTGCGCTGGCACGTCTGGCCGGTGCGTTGCGTGCGCGCGGCAAGGGGCACATCGACGTGGTGTGCGAAATTGTCGGTGAAAAGCGCCCGGCGACGCTGCTCACCGCTCGCTTCTTCGCCAAGCTGCGCCCGTAAGCACATTCCGGCACAATCAGCGGCGGATCGTTGCCGGGAGATCGTGATGCGCCGAATCATGCTTGCGGGTGCCGCGCTGTTGTTGCTGGCGGGCTGCAGCACGCTCCAGAGAAAAGACAATCTTCGCGACCAGACGCTGGAAGGTTATGGCGCCGCGCTGCGCTGGGGCGATTTCCAGAGTGCGTGGCAGTACGTCGATCCGGTGGTGCGCGCCGCGCATCCGTTGACCGACCAGCAGAAGGCGCTCTACAACACCGTGAGCGTGGCCGAGTACGACGCTTCCGGACCGCGGGCCACCGGACCGGATACGGTCGAACAGACGGCCCGGATCGGGCTGATCGTGAAATCCAGCCAGAGCGTCTACAGCGTGCTCGACCACCAGACCTGGCATTGGGACGCCAAAGACAAGCATTGGTGGCTGGAGAGCGGGTTGCCTGACATCAACCCGCGGCGGTGAGGCGTGCCAGTCCTGAACGTCGGCCCGTAGGGCCGAAGTCGAAGGACGGCTCGTTTCGGCCTTCGTTCGCTGCGCTCACTACGCTCGACGCGAACGGATTTCCTTTCGAGGCTCCATGACGCGGCAGTGAGCGCGCCGCGCCGCGATCCGCGATAATGCGCGGCTTTCCTTCGAGACATCGCGATGCACGAGTTCCTGACCCGCCTGCCGCAATTCATCGCCAACCACGTCCTGCTGGTGGCGGCGCTCATCGTGATCATCCTCGCGTTGATCGCGCTGGAGGTGTCGCGCCAGTTCCGCGGCTACCGTGAGCTGACGCCGGGCGCGCTGGTGCAGATGATCAATCGCGGCGAGCCGCTGGTGATCGACTTGTCCGCGAT
>Ga0209178_1000403_pt1 | contig 12581 bp, 10 predicted proteins | sample GAAS200_FD_187521 | JGI IMG/M metagenome (GOLD analysis project Ga0209178, IMG submission 187521) | Agricultural soil microbial communities from Georgia to study Nitrogen management - GA AS200 (SPAdes) (version 2) | ecosystem: Environmental > Terrestrial > Soil > Agricultural land | place: USA... | reverse complement strand
AATTTCAAGGGATTTTGGGGCCGACGGAGCTCACCTGCGGCAGGCCTCACTTCCCGATGCAGAAGGTCGAGAAAATCGCGCCCAGAAGATCTTCGCTGGTGAAGGTGCCGACGATCTCGCCGAGCGCGCGCTGCGCGGCGAGCAAGTCCTCGGCCACCAGTTCGGGTGTCACGGTGGCAAGCGCCGCTCTGGCGCTTTGAAGCGATGCGGCGGCGCGTTCCAGCGCGAGCACGTGCCGGGTGCGTGCGCTGAATTCGCCACCGCGTTCGCCGCCCAGCGCTGCCTCGCGAAGCGCGGCGCGCAACAAATCGAGGCCTTCGCCCGTAAGTGCGGACAACGCGATGAAGATGATGCCGTCGCGTTCGCTGCGCGACGGCGGCGCGCCGTCGAGATCGATCTTGTTGGCGATCACGATCCGTTTGGCCGCGGGTGGCGTTCCATCGAACAGGTCTGCGTCTGCGACCGAGCTCGCGCGATCCGCCACGCGCAAGACCAAGTCGGCACGCGCGAGTTCCGCGCGCGCGCGGCGAATACCTTCACCCTCGACGACGTCGGCCGACTCACGCAAACCCGCGGTGTCCGCAAGGGTGAACTCCACGCCGTCCAGCACGATGGATTCGCGCAGCACGTCACGGGTGGTGCCCGGAACGTCGGTGACGATCGCGCGATCGTTGCCCGCGAGCGCATTCAGGAGACTCGACTTGCCGACGTTGGGTTCGCCGACGATCACGGCGTGCATGCCGTCGGTGAGGCGCGCGCCCCGGCGGGCGGCGTCCAGCAATGCCTGCAGGTCGCAGGTGGCGTCTTCGAACAATTGCTCGATCGCCGGCTTCGATGCGCTCTCCGATGCGTCCTCGGAAAAATCAATCGCGGCTTCAATTTCCACGCGCAGGCGCACGATCAGGTTCGCCAGCGCATCGGCGCGCCGCGAGAACTCGCCTTCCAACGACCGCAAGGCGGCGCGCGCCTGCGCTTCCGAGCGCGCGGCGATCAGATCGGCCACAGCTTCGGCTTGGCTCAAGTCGAGCTTTCCGTTCAAGAACGCGCGTTCGGAAAACTCGCCCGCTCGCGCAGGCCGCGCACCCAGTTCACAGGCGCGCCGCACCAGTGCGTCCAGCACCACCGGACTGCCATGTGCGTGCAGTTCCAGCACGTCTTCGCCAGTGAAGGAATGCGGCGCGGCAAAGAGCAGGGCGAGGCCGCGATCGATCGCGACGCCGTCCATCCCCGTGAAGCCGGTCAACTGCGCGCGGCGCGGTTCGGGTTCGATGCCGCATAACGCATTGGCGATGGCGCGTACCCGGCTGCCCGAAACGCGCACCACGCCGATGCCACCGCGCCCCGGCGGGGTCGCGATGGCCACGATGGTGTCGCTTGTGGACGGCATGCGCCTGCCTGCGCGATCAAGACCGTGCGCGCGCGTCGGCCCGATCGATCTTGCGGGTGATGTACCACTGCTGGCCCAGCATGCACACCTGTCGCACCACGTAATAAAGCGTGAGGCCCGCCGGGAAGAAGAAGAACAACACCGCGAACAGCACCGGCATCACCTTCATCACCTTGGCCTGGGTCGGATCCATGCCCTGCATTGGCGTCAGGAACTGCGAACCCAGCATCGCCAGCGCGTACAGGATCGGCAGGATGAACAGCGGATCGGCGGCGGACAGGTCCGGCACCCACAGGAACGACGCGTGGCGCAGTTCGACGCTGAAGATCAACACGTAATACAGCGCGAAGAAGATCGGCAGGATGATCAGGTTGGGCAGGCAGCCCGCCATCGGGTTGATCTTTTCCTTCTTGTACAGCTCCATCATGGCCTGCTGGTATTTCTGCTTGTCGTCGCCGAAGCGTTCCTTCAGCGCTTTCAGGCGCGGCTGCAGCTTGCGCATGCGCGCACCGGCCTTGAATTGCGCTTCGGTCAGCTTCCAGGTCACGGCCTGGATCAGCAGCACCAGCACGATGATCGCGAGGCCCCAGTTGCGCGCCAAGCTGTGCAGGAACGACAGCAGCTTGAACATCGGTTGCGCGATCACCGTCGACCAGCCGTAATCGACCGTCAGGTCAAGGCCCGGGGCGATCTTCCCGATCTGGTTCTGCAGGTTCGGGCCCACGTACAAACGCGTTGCGCTGGTCACCGTTTGGCCCGGCGCAGCCGCCAAGCCCGGTCCGACGGTGCGGATCAGGTAGCGCGGCTTGCCGTTCGCGTCGTGCGGCGCCACTTCGACGCTGGAAAATTGTTGCGGCTGCTTGCCGTCGGGAATCCACGCCGCCACGAAGAACCGCTGGGTCATGGCGACCCAGCCACCCGTCACGCTCTGGTGCAACGGCTCCTTCTGGAAGTCGCCGAATTTCAGCTTGTTGAATTTGGAATCCGGGCTGTACCACGCTGCGCCGGTGTAGGCGAAGCTGTCGGGGTTGTAGAACTCCAGGAAGTGCTTAGGTGGCGGTGGCGGCTCGACCCGGTCGAGCTGCTGGTAGGCATTGCCATGCCAGGTTTTGCTGCCGTGGTTTTCGATCTGCTGCGACAGCCCGACCACGTAGCTGCCGCGCGTCAACGTGTAGCGCTTGATCACGTCGATGCCGGACGCGGCGTCGCTCCAGCGCAGCGTCACGATGACCTGCTTCTGGCCGGGCGACAAGGTGTATCGCGTGGCCTCGGGCGTGAACATCGCAAGATGGTTCGGCGCGGTACTGCCGTCTGCGCCGATCAGTCCATCCTGCGCAACGTAATACGTGACCGATGTCTGGTTCAGCAACTGCACCGGCGGGCTGCCGCGCTCGACCTTCTGGGGATACTTCAGCAACGCGGCGCCGACGACGGTGCCGCCGCGCGGATCAATGGTGAGCGTCAGCAGATCATTGCTGGCCGTGATCAGGTCCTGCCTGGGCGTCGCACTGGTGTTCGTGGCCTCCGGCGGGGGCGCTGCAGCCGCGGGCGCAGCCGCGGGTGCGGGCGCGACACTCACCGATGCGGTCGGTACCGCCGCTTCATCCGTCGCGGGGGCCGACGGGGCGGCGACCTGCGCAGCGGCCGGCGGAGGCGTGGACGGATAATCGTGCTGCCATGCCTGCCACAACAGGTAGGCGACGGCCAGCAACGCCACGACCAGCAGTGTGCGTGTTTGATTGATCACAAGGGAATCCGGGCTTTGGGCGCTACAGGCCGGAGCAAGTCAGCCGCCGATTGTGCCGGGGGCAGACGTCTGCTTCAACGCCTTCAATTTCTGCCATGCGTATCGCAGGTCGGCATGCAGGGCAGGACGATCGGCGGCGACCGCCGATGAGCGCGCGATCACCAGAACATCAAATGGCGGCAATCCTTCGCGTTGCTCGCGAAATGATTCGCGGACGATTCGCTTGATCCGGTTGCGTTGCACCGCGCGCTTGCTGACCTTGCGCGATACGGCCAGTCCAAGCCGCGCGGTGGCCGTGGGGCTTTCGATCCAGCGCAGCAGGAAGTGCTTCGCCTGCCATCGCCCCCGGGCATTTCGCAGCGCGGCGAAATCGGCGGCTCGGCGCAGCCGCGCATGCGGCGGCAAGCCGGCCATGCGTGAGACTTACGGGATCAGACGCTTGCGGCCCTTGGCGCGGCGCGCTGACAGGACCTTGCGGCCATCGGCCGTCTTCATGCGGGCACGAAAACCGTGGGTGCGGGCGCGCTTGAGCACGCTGGGCTGATAGGTGCGTTTCATGGGTGACTCCGCAGCGGTTGCCCGCGCGAGGCGGGTCAGGCATGGAAAAAGACTGGGAATTCTAAGGGTTTCCATGATGCTGCGTCAACGGAAATGTTGACTTCGCAACCCGCAGCGGCCGCGCCTCGTGCAGCCTTCCGGCAGCCTGTTAGACTGACCCGTCCACCGCGCGCAAACATCGGCGCGACGGTATCCGGACCGATTCATCACGGGTTTCCATGAGCGATCTCTGGCAACGCTGCCTCGCGCGGCTCGAAGGCGAAATCGAGCCCAGCGTCCTGCATACCTGGCTGCAACCTCTGCAAGCCCGCGACGACGACGGCACCTTGCGGCTGTTCGCGCCCAACACCTATACGCTTGAATTCGTCCGCAACGGCTATTTGTCCCGCATCGAGGGAGCCCTCTCGGCGCTGGCCGGGCGACCCGTGCCCCTGCGGCTGGAAGTGGGTTCCATCGCGACCGTCAGCAGGCCGGCTGCGGCGCAGACCGGGTCACCCGTCCCCACGGTGACACCGCAGCACAACCTCGACCCGCACTACACGTTCGACAATTTCGTCGAGGGAAAATCCAACCAGTTGGGCAAGGCCGCCGCGATGCAGGTGGCTCAGAACCCCGGTCGAGCCTACAACCCGCTGCTGCTTTACGGCGGCACCGGCCTCGGCAAGACCCATCTGATGCAGGCGGCGGGCAACCTGATGTTGAAGCACAACCCGTCGATGAAGTTGCTGTACGTGCATTCCGAGCGTTTCACCGAAATGATGATCACGGCGCTGCGCAACAAGAACATGGATGATTTCAAGCACAGGTTCCGTTCGGTCGACGCGCTGCTGATCGACGACATCCAGTTCTTCGCCGGCAAGGACGCGACCCAGGAAGAGTTCTTCCATACCTTCAACACACTTTACGAATCGCGTCAGCAGATCATCTTGACCTGCGACCGCTATCCGAAGGAAGTAGACAATCTGGAATTGCGGTTGAAGTCGCGGCTCGGCTGGGGCCTCTCGGTCGCGATCGAACCGCCCGATTTCGAAACCCGCGCCGCGATCCTGCTGGAAAAGGCGCAGGCGCGCGGGATTCCGCTGCCGAGTGACGTGGCCTTGCTGCTTGCGCGCCGGATCCGCTCCAACGTCCGCGAGCTGGAAGGCGCCCTCAATACGGTTGCCGCGCAGGCCAACCTGTCCGGTCGCGGCATCACCATGGAACTGGTGCAGGAAACGTTGCGCGACCTCTTCAACGTCCACGCGCGTGCGATCACCATCCAGAACATCCAGAAGACGGTTGCAGACTATTACCAATTGCGCCTTTCGGACCTGCTTTCGCAACGCCGGGTGCGCTCGCTGGCCCGTCCTCGCCAGATCGCGATGGCGCTGGCCAAGGAATTGACCGAGCATAGCCTGCCCGAGATCGGCGAAGCCTTCGGTGGCAAGGACCACACTACCGTGATGCACGCGTGCAAGAAGATCCGCAGCCTCTGCGACACCGACATGCGCTTGCGCCAGGACTGGGACAAATTGATCCGGATACTGACTGGGTAAGCCTGTGGATAGAATGCGGATGGGGAACTATCGACAAATCATCCACAGCTCATACACTGATGTTCCGAACGCCGACTCTTCGATACTTAAAGTTTAATTGTTTGATTTTTAAATAAATTTATCGAAAATCCTGTTATCAACAAGCCCTGCTTCTACGATCTTATCTACAAGTAGAACAAAACAGAGACAGCCGACACGGGGATCGACCATGCGCTTCAGTACCCAGCGTGAAACCTTGCTCAAGCCGATGCAACAAGTCGTCGGGGTGGTGGAGCGTCGGCAGACCTTGCCGGTACTCGCCAACCTGCTGGTCCAGGTAAAGGAAGGACGTTTGTCCCTGACGGGCACGGATCTCGAAGTGGAAATGCGGGCCAGCGCCGCGGTCGATGGGGCTGAAGACGGCGAAACCACGATTCCCGCCCGCAAGTGGTTCGACCTGGTGCGCGCCCTGCCCGATGGCGTCAAGGTGGACGTGCAGGTCAAGGGCGATCGCGTGGTGATGCATGCGGGGCGCAGCCGGTACACGCTGGCGAGTTTGCCGGCCGATGAGTTCCCGACCAATGACGAAATCGAGGTGACCGACAAGGTGACCCTGCCGGAGGGGACGCTGCGAAACCTGATGGAACGTACCGCGTTTGCGATGGCCAACCAGGACGTTCGCTATTACCTCAATGGCTTGCTGATGGATCTTCGCGGCGCCGAATTGCGTTGCGTGGCTACCGACGGCCACCGCATGGCCATGGCGGAAACGGCGCTGGAAGCGGCGGTCAAGGGCAACCGCCAGATCATCATTCCACGCAAGGGCGTCACGGAGCTGCTGGGATTGTTCGATTCCGGCGAAGACGTGGTCACTATCGAATTCTCGGGCAACCATATCCGGGTACGGCGCGGCGATGTGGTGTTCACGTCCAAGCTGATCGACGGACGGTTTCCGGACTACGAAGCGGTGATTCCGCTGGGGGCCGACAAGCTGGTGCAGGTCGACCGCGATACCGTGCGGAACGCACTTCAGCGGGCGGCCATCCTGTCGAACGAAAAGTACCGGGGTGTGCGGCTGGAGGTGGCTCCCAACTGCCTGCGCATCATCGCCCATAACCCGGAACAGGAAGAGGCATTCGAGGAGATCGAAGCCGAAACATCGGTGACGGACATCGCGATCGGGTTCAATGTCGGCTATCTACTCGACGCCTTGGGCTCTCTGGATGAAGAGCGCGTGCATCTGCAGTTGCGGGACGCGCAGTCGAGTTGCCTGCTGCGTGGCGCCGCCAGCCAAAAGACCCAGCACGTGGTCATGCCCTTGCGGCTGTGATCGGTGAGTCGTTGCCCAACGCCCTAGTTGAGGCGCGGCAATGAAGATCGACCTGCTGCGGTTGCGAAATTTGCGCTGTTTCGAAACCGCGGAGTTCGCGCCCGGGCCCGGCGTCAATTGGCTGATTGGTCCGAATGGCGCCGGCAAGACCACGCTGCTGGAAGCCGCGTACATCCTCTCGCATGGTCGCTCCTTTCGTGCCGGCGCGCGCTCTGCGCCGTGCCGACATGGTTCATCGCATTACCTGATCTACGCGGAAACCTCCCGCAGCACTGGATCGGCGCATCGGCTTGGCTTGGCGCGCCGCGGGGATCGCTGGGAAGCTCGCCTCGATGGTGCCGATCTTTCCACGCTCGCCCCGCTGTTCGGAGTGTGTCCCGTGGTGGCCTTTGGCCCCGAAAGCTCCTCGCTGATCACCGGCCCCGGTGACGAGCGTCGAAGCTTTCTCGACTGGAGTGTGTTCCACGTGGAACACCAATCGCTGGACATCTGGCGTCGATGGCGTCGGGCGTTGCGGCAGCGCAATGCCCTGCTTCGAACCGACGCCAACGCCATGGCGTTCGAGCCCTGGGAGCATGACCTCGGCAACCTTGCCGAAGAAATCCACCATATGCGCAGCGCGTGTCTGGCGAGTCTTGAGCCCTATGTCCTTGAAGAAGCGTCCGCGCTCGTTCCGGAGTTTGGAACGGCACGATTCGATTACCGGCCGGGATGGGACGAAACAACGCCTCTTGCCGACCAGCTGCGTGCGATGCGCGACCGCGATCGCGAAAGGGGGTTTACCCAGCGCGGTGCCCATCGGGCGGACTGGTCACTGGAATTCGAGGGCATTGCACGGCGCGAGCATCTTTCCCGCGGTCAAGCCAAGGCGGTGGCTTTGGTTTGCGTGTTGGGGCTTGTCCGCTGGTTGAGAGATCGGACGGCAGACTATCCCCTGTTATGCGTGGATGACCTCGACTCCGAGCTGGATGCCGAGCACGCCGGGAAAATGATTCGATGGATGGCGGGCAAGCCGCTGCAAATCTGGATTACCTCCACATCGACCCCTATCAAGGCGGGTCCATCGGATGTCCGCGTGTTTCACGTGGAACATTCAGGGCTGGTTGCAGGGTAAGTACTGGCGGGTCGGGTATAATGAGACGTTTGTATCAACGCGTCAGCGTCGCGAGCATCTGTCCATGAATGAAGTTTACGATTCCAGCAGTATCAAAGTTCTCAAAGGGCTGGAAGCGGTCCGCAAACGTCCGGGTATGTACATCGGCGATACCGATGATGGTACTGGTCTGCACCACATGGTGTTCGAGGTGGTGGATAACGCCATCGACGAGGCGCTGGCGGGATACTGCGACCACATCGAAGTAACGATTCACGACGACGGCACGGTCAGCGTCTCTGACAACGGTCGTGGCATTCCAGTGGACATTCATCCCGAGGAGGGCCGTTCCACTGCCGAAGTAGTGATGACGGTGCTACACGCAGGCGGCAAGTTCGACGCCAATTCCTACAAGGTGTCAGGCGGCTTGCACGGTGTCGGTGTGTCGGTAGTCAACGCGTTGTCGGAGCACTTGTGGCTCAACATCTATCGCGACAACAAGGAATACCTGCAGGAATACAGGTTGGGTGATCCGCTGTTCCCGGTACGTGAAGTCGGACCTTCCGATCGACAGGGCACAACCGTGCGCTTCCTGCCGAGCCCGGAGACCTTCCACAACATCGAATTCCAGTACGACATCTTGGCGAAACGGCTGCGGGAATTGGCGTTCCTCAATTCCGGCGTCAGGATTACGCTTGAAGATCAAAGAGTTGGGAAGAAAGACGTGTTCGCTTACGAAGGCGGTATCCGCGCCTTCGTCAAGCACCTTTCGCAGCTCAAGACCCCATTGCATCCCAACGCAATCAGCTTCAGCGTGCAAGTCGATGCGATCACCGTCGAGCTGGCCATGCAGTGGACCGACGGTTACCAGGAATCCATCTTCTGCTTCACCAACAATATCCCGCAAAAAGATGGCGGTACACATCTTACGGGATTCCGCGCCGCTCTGACACGAACACTCAGCAACTACGTCGAACATTCGGGATTGGCCAAGAACTCCAAGATCGCGCTTTCGGGCGACGACATGCGCGAGGGCTTGATCGCGGTGCTGTCGGTCAAGGTGCCCGATCCCAAGTTTTCTTCGCAGACCAAGGACAAGCTGGTTTCGAGTGAAGTCAAGGGCGTGGTCGAGCAGGCGGTCAACGCCAAACTCGAGGAATACCTTCAGGAGCACCCGGCCGACGCGAAAGTCATCGCGGGCAAAGTGGTGGACGCCGCGCGCGCGCGCGAGGCCGCCCGCAAGGCGCGTGAACTGACCCGCCGCAAAGGCGCGCTGGATATTGCGGGCCTGCCGGGCAAGCTGGCCGACTGTCAGGAACGTGACCCTGCGCTTTCGGAGCTGTTCCTGGTCGAGGGTGACTCCGCAGGCGGTTCCGCCAAGCAGGGCCGCAATCGCAAGACCCAGGCCGTGCTGCCGCTCAAGGGCAAGATTCTCAACGTCGAGAAGGCGCGTTTCGACAAGATGCTGTCTTCGGCGGAAGTCGGCACGCTGATCACCGCGCTTGGTACTGGAATCGGCAAGGATGAATTCAACGCCGACAAGCTTCGCTACCACCGCATCATCATCATGACCGACGCGGACGTGGACGGTTCGCACATCCGTACGCTGTTGCTCACGTTCTTCTACCGGCAGATGCCGGAGTTGATCGAACGCGGCCACGTGTATATCGGGCTGCCGCCGCTCTACAAGATCAAGCAGGGTAAGAACGAGTTGTACCTCAAGGATGACGCCGCGCTCAACGAGTACCTGATTGCGAGTGCGGTGCAGGACGCGGCGTGGGTGCCAGTGGGCGCCGCGGCAGCGGTGGAAGGCGAAGCGCTCGAAACCCTGCTGCGCCAGTACCAGGCTGCGCTCGACCAGATCATGCGGCTTGCGCAACGTGGCGACAATGGCGTGTTCACCGCGATGCTGGAATATGCGCCGCTCGAAGATGTGATGTGGAGTGATCCGGAAACCATGCGGCAATGGGCAGACGGCTTGACGTCCAAATTGAATGCCACCGGTTTGGGCCGGCCGCAATATCGGCTGGAGTTCCGCCCGGCCAGCGAACAGCATCCTGCGGCCTGGTTGTTGCGGCGCGCCCAACATGGCACCGAACACACTTGGGTGCTGCCCCGCAGCTTCTTTTCGGGCGCGGATTTCAGGCCGTTGCTGGAGGTTGCGCGTGCACTGCAGGCGCGCCATGCGGTCGGCGCGGAAGTCCGCCGTGGCAACGCATCGCAGACGGTCAACAGCTTCGCCGAAGCGCGCACCTGGCTGTTCGACGAGGCGAAGAAAGGACGCCAGATACAACGGTTCAAGGGCCTCGGCGAAATGAACCCCGAGCAATTGTGGGAAACCACCGTCAATCCCGATACGCGCCGCTTGCTGCAGGTGCGCATCGAGGATGCGCTGGAGGCCGATCAGATCTTTGCGACCTTGATGGGTGACGTGGTCGAACCGCGACGCGATTTCATCGAAGCCAACGCACTGCGCGTGGGCAATCTCGACGTATGACGTCGTGGATGCGCGATCGTCCGGTACTTGAGCTTTGCTCATCGACCGCGCTACCCTCACTCTCCCCCTCGCGTCGTGCGTGTTCAGTGCAAGAGGCATTCCGATGAAGCTTGAATCCCGCTGGCTGGTCTGCGGCATGTGTTCCGCGCTTGCACTCGCGTTTGTGCCGGTGGTTGCATCGGCGCAGATGGGCGGCCAGCAGTGTTCGGATATCCAGATGCTGCAACACAAGTGCGGCGAGCAGCAAACGAAGAAATCCGACAAGCAGGCCAAGCCTGAAAACAAGTATCCGAATGCCACGCGCAAGCAGCCATCCAATACCGGCGTCAGCGCGAAGGAAGGCAAGAGCCTCAACGAAGGTCTGCAAGCGGCCAACAGCGGCGATTCCGCCACCGCACTGAAGGATCTGCAGCCCATCGCCGATTCCAGCAGCAGCGCTTATGCCAAGTCGCTGGCGATGCTCGGGCTCGCACAAGTCAAATATCGCGGTGGCGACACCAAGGGCGCGATCACGTTGCAGAAGCAGGCACTCGATGTCAACGCGCTCGACAACAACAGCTACTTCCAGGGGCTGGAAACGTTGGCGCAGATGTACATCGCCGACGAAGACTACGGCAATGCACTTGCCACCCTGAACACATGGAGCAAGGAAAGCGGCGCACAATCCGCTGACATCGACGCGTTGAAGGGCAATGCCTATTACCGTCTGCAGAAGTATCCCGAAGCCGTTGCGGCCATCCAGAAGGCCAAATCACTGAGCGACAAGCCGCAGCCGAGCTGGGATCAGATCGAGATGGCCAGCTACTTCGCGATGGACAAGTACGACGATGCCGCGAAGCTTGCCGAAGCCGCATTGGCCAAGGACCCGAACAACAGCACGCTGCTGCAGAACGTCATCGCGATCTACATCAACGCGCACCAGAACCAGAAGGCGCTGGCGCTGCTGGAACGTGCGCGCGCGAATGGCCAGATCAAGGACGAAGCCGGCTACATGAACATGGCCAAGATGTACGACAATCTTGGCCAGAGCAGCGACAACCCGAAGACGAATGCGATGAAGGCCGTGGGTGTCCTGAAGGAAGGCATGAGCAAGGGCATCGTGCAACCAGGCTTCGACAGTTACAAGCTGCTGGGCGATTCGTATGCGATCGCGGGCGACTACAAGAGTGCGGTCGACGCCTACGGCAAGGCATCACCTGACGCCAAAACCGGCGAAGTCGATTTCCTGCGTGGCCAGATGCTGGAAAACCTGGATCGTCACAAGGAAGCCAAGGATGCGCTGACGCAGGCGATCGCGAAGGGCGGTTTCAAGCGCATCGGTGCGGCGTACCTCACGCTTGGTAACGCCGAGCTCGCGCTCAAACAGAAGTCCGCCGCGATCGCGGCCTACAAGCAAGCCGAACAAGATCCGGAAACCCGTGCCGACGCTCGGCGCACCCTGAAGCAACTCGGACACAAGTGATCCGGTTGGAAGTCCGGCAGCAGCAAGCGCAATGATGGAAAATTCGGGCCCTGCCCTCTAGGCAAGGCTCCAATAGTGGTGTAACGTTTCGTACTTTTCCGCCGCCTTGGTTGCGGAAGCCGCATCAGAAACGATACGGCGACCGCAGTGGGGCCCTTAAGGTCAGCGACTGGTTCAATACACGATGGCACGTACGTCGGCTCGAGACCGCAAACGGTTCAACTGGTGGCGCACGATCGCGGTTGCGTTTGCGATCGCCTTGCACGCCGGCATCATCATCATGCTGCTGGCTCCTGCCGCGCCACCGGCGGCGAAAGAAAAGAACACACAGAAGATCGTGCGCGTCGAGTTCATTCCGCCGCCGCCACCACCGCCGCCGCCACCGCCTCCGCCTCCGGAACCGCCCAAGCAGCCGCCGCCGAAGGTCATCAAGCTGGAGAAGCCACCGCCGCTGCCGCCTCCGCCGGCGCCGCCGCCGCCGCAGGAACAGTCGATCATGTCGACGCCGGCCGAGCCGCCGCGTCCGCCGGCACCGCCGCCGCCGCCCGCCAACGTCGCGCCGTCGGTGGACATCAGCTACAAGAATCGCAATCCGCCCAAGTATCCGATCCAGGCCGTGCGCCAGGGTCATCAGGGCGAGGTGATTCTCGCGATCACCATCAACGCCGCGGGCGAAGTGGTGGACGTCAAGGTGCAAAAATCCAGTGGCTATCGCGAACTCGACCGCGCCGCGGAAGATGCCGCACGTCATTGGCGGTTCAATCCGGGCGTCCAGAACGGCAAGCCATCCGGCGGTGTCGTGCTGGTTCCGGTGAATTTCAGCCTCAGCGGCATCGAATAGAAACTTCACGCTCTACCGGATTGAATCCGGTAGAGTCCATCAGTCAACGTTCCACTGCTACAACTTGAAGGAAGGGTAGCGCCATGATCCAAGAAGCAACTCAAGCCGCCGCCGCACCAGTCGGCAACGCCAACGCGCAAGCCCTGCAGCAG
>Ga0209178_1000400_pt1 | contig 12606 bp, 10 predicted proteins | sample GAAS200_FD_187521 | JGI IMG/M metagenome (GOLD analysis project Ga0209178, IMG submission 187521) | Agricultural soil microbial communities from Georgia to study Nitrogen management - GA AS200 (SPAdes) (version 2) | ecosystem: Environmental > Terrestrial > Soil > Agricultural land | place: USA... | reverse complement strand
ATAAAAATGCAAACTATCTTTTGGAATAGAATCGTAATATGCTTTTACTTCTTCGGGAGTTATTCTTATATCAGCCACAATCTTATCACGCTCACCCTGCGCCAGTCGTTGCTCCCTGAAGGTTTGTCTGAAATATTCTTTTAGTTGGAATATTGATTTACCGGCTATTTGTTCCAATATTTCCTTGGAGCCATACTGGTTTATATAATATCTTATCCGGTTGTCAATATCGGCATCAATATCTTCATCAGAAACGGGAATGGAATCTAATTCTGCCTGGAGTATGAGGGCTTTTAATCCAATAGCCTGCTGCAACAATATACATCTTCCGTTTGCCGGGATGTCTATATTTTGCCGCTGCATATCTATAATGCTATTCTCAATATCGCTTTGCAAAACTATTTTGTCACCGATGGTTGCCACTACTTTATCCGCCAGCACTTTTTTTACCTGTGCAAACAATGACTGAATAAACAGTATAAAACAAATGGTGAATAAAATTCTTTTCATCTGGAAAAATCTTTCCTTTATTATTTTATATAAGTGAATTGGTAATGAAATGTACAGCCAAAAATACGTCTTAAAGCGGGCGATAATTTTTTGAAAAGTTAAATCTTACGCTGATTTTGTTAAAGATAATGGATGATTCATCAGAGAGTTCTTTTTACTTCCACTTCTTCGAATGCTTCAATCATATCTCCGGGCTTTGTGTCATTATAATTTTTAATGCTGAGGCCACATTCCATATTAGTGGACACTTCTTTCACATCATCTTTAAAGCGTTTAAGGCTGCCCAGTTCGCCAGTGAAAATAATGATACCATCACGCACCAGCCTTACACGATTGTTGCGCATGATTTTTCCTTCTAATACCATACAGCCCGCTACACTTACTTTATCGAATTTATAAGTTTCTTTTACTTCCAGCACACCCAATACTTTTTCTTGTATCTTGGGTTCCAGCATACCTTCCATGGCACTTTTCACTTCGTCTATTGCATCATAAATAATAGAGTAGGTTTTTATTTCCACGCCTTCATGCTCTGCAAGCCGCGATGCCTGTATGGATGGCCTTACATTAAATCCTATTATAACCGCATCCGATGCTGTTGCAAGCAATACATCGCTTTCTGTAATTTGACCTACACCTTTATGAACAACACTCACTACAATTTCATCGGTGCTGAGTTTTTGCAGCGAATCACTCAATGCTTCTACTGATCCATCTACGTCTCCGCGAATAATAAGATTTAATTCTTTGAAGTTTCCTAATGCAAGTCTTCTTCCAATCTCATCGAGCGTAATATGCTTCCTAGCGCGGATGCCTTGTTCTCTTAATATTTGCGATCTCCTGTTGGCAATTTCTTTTGCCTCCGATTCATCATGATACCATTTAAAAGTTTCACCCGCTTGTGGTGCACCATTTAAACCAAGTATTAATGCAGGAGTAGCCGGCGGAGCTGTATTTATTCTTTGGTTTCTTTCATTGAACATTGCTTTCACCCTGCCGTAATGCTGACCCGATACGATGAGATCTCCCTGCCTTAATGTTCCGTTTTGAACAAGTATTGTTGCAACATAACCGCGCCCTTTATCCAGAGATGCTTCTATCACCGTACCACTGGCGCCCTTATCAGGGTTGGCTTTCAGCTCAAGCAAATCTGCTTCAAGTAATATTTTATCAAGCAATGTATCTACGTTAAGCCCCTGCCTTGCACTAATCTCCTGGCTTTGATATTTACCTCCCCAATCTTCTACCAATATATTCATCGCAGAGAGTTGTTCCTTTATTTTTTCAGGATTGGCGCCTTCTTTATCAATTTTATTCAAGGCAAATATCATGGGCACATTGGCTGCCTGCGCGTGTGAAATTGCTTCTTTGGTTTGAGGCATTACCGCATCATCGGCAGCAATTACTATTACGGCAATATCGGTTACTTTGGCGCCACGGGCACGCATTGCGGTAAATGCTTCGTGGCCCGGAGTGTCAAGAAAAGTAATAGACCTTCCATCTTTTAGCGTCACTTCATACGCGCCAATATGTTGTGTAATTCCACCGGCCTCACCTGCAATTACATTTGTTTTACGGATGTAATCAAGCAATGAAGTTTTACCATGATCCACATGGCCCATGATGGTAACAATCGGCGGGCGCGGAACCAGGTCTTCAGCATCATCTTCTTCTATTTCTTCTTCTTTTTCTGCCTGATCATCTACGCCAATAAATTCTACTTCATAGTTAAATTCACTCGCTACCAATTCTATTACATCAGCTTCCAATCGTTGATTGATGGAAACCATTATGCCAAGGCTCATGCATTTGCTGATAACGTCAGCGAAACTTACATTCATCAGGTTGGCAAATTCACTTACCGAAATGTATTCAGTAACCTGTAATTTATTATCAGTAATTTCTTCGCCGGCATGCTCTGCAGCTTCTTCTCTTTTTGCTTTGCGATATTTTGCTTTCAGGCTTTTGCCTCTTCCCGCTGCGCCAGCGAGCTTTGCCTGTGTTTCTTTTATTTTATCCTGTATTTCTTTTTGATCAATTTCTTTTTCTTCGCGCCGGAACTGCTGACCATGGCCACCCCTGTTGAAACGGGAGCCTGTTCTTGCAGACTGATCGCGCATTATACCCTGTGTGGGTGGTACGTGCTTTTTTTCTATTACAATACGTTTGCGTTTGCGTTTTTCATCTGTTGGTTTTACAGATTCGCCGCCTTCTACCGGTAATTCAATTTTTCCAAGAATCTTTGGCCCCTCTAATTTTGAAGCCTTTATATTAGTAACAACAGGCTCTTCCGGGGCTGGCTCAATTATAGTTTCATTGGTTATTTCAGGCGCAGGCTCTTTAGTACGTTTTTGTTTTCCCTTTATTTCTTTAGCAGTGGCAGCATCTTTTTTGGCCGATTTGGCAGTACCCTTTTTGGGCCTGGTAGAAGAATCAATAGTGCTGAGATCAATTTTATCAACCACCTTTAGTTTCTCTACTTCGGGCGCTTCTATTTTTATTATTTCGGGTGGTAGCTTTTCAACAACCTGCTCTTTTTCTGCAGGCGCTTCCGGCGTTTTATCTGCAATAGCAATATCTGCTTCTTTAGGTTTTACCGTCTCTTTCTTTGTAAATGAAAGATCTTGTTCATCCTTTCTCTTTTTGAAATCAGGGCTGGCATTTTTTGGAAGATCCACCTGCTCTGCTTTTTGCTTAGCTACTTTGTCGGGCTGAAATTCTATTTGCAGCACCCGGTACATTTCTTCGGAGATTTTTGAGTTGGGTTTTAAATCATCTTCTTTAAACCCTTTGGATATAAGAAAGTCAACAAGGGTATCTTTACCGATGTTGAATTCTTTGGCTGCTGCCATTACCCGTGGTGTGTTTACTTCTGCCATTAAGTTTTCTTTTTTTAAAGAAGATTATCTAAAACTATTTTCAAAATAACCCGGCCTTATTCTGTTTCAAATTCTTCTTTCAATATTTTCTTTACTTCTACGATCGTTTCTTTTTCAAGATCGGTTCTGCGTTCTAATTCTTCATCGGACAATTGCAACACGCTTTTTGCTGTATCGCATCCAATCTTTTTTAGTTCATCAATAATCCACGATTCTATTTCATCAGTAAATTCTTCAAGGTCCACATCGTATTCTTCTTCTTCGCCTTCATTGTCCCTGAATACATCAATATCAAGCCCGGTAAGTTCGCAAGCAAGCTTTATGTTTACACCGCGGCGGCCAATTGCCAGCGATACCTGGTCTGGTTTTAAATACACATTTGCATGTTTATTTTCCATATCCACTTCCATGCTGGTGATTTTGGCCGGAGTAAGGGAACGCTGTATTAATAACTGAATGTTATTTGTCCAGTTAATCACATCAATGTTTTCGTTTTTCAACTCACGTACAATGCCATGAATACGGCTACCCTTCATGCCCACACATGCACCAACGGGGTCAATGCGATCATCAAAACTTTCTACTGCAACTTTAGCTCTTTCTCCGGGTTCTCTTACAATTTTTCTTATCACAATTAATCCGTCAAAAATTTCAGGAACTTCAATTTCAAGCAGCTTTGCAAGAAAGGAAGGATCTGTTCTTGAAACGATGATTACTGCCTGGTTGTTTTTAAGCTCTACTTTTTTTACAACGGCTCTTATGGTTTCTCCTTTTTTAAAATAATCCGACGGTATTTGTTCTGATTTGGGAAGCAGCATTTCATTGCCTTCTTCATCCAGCAACAATACTTCTTTTTTCCAAACCTGGTACACCTCACCATTTACAATTTCGCCCACACGATCTTCGTATTTTTTTATCAGGATATTTTTCTTTAAATCGTTGATACGACTGGCAAGGGTTTGCTTGCCGGCAAGGATGGCCCGGCGGCCAAATTCTTTTTGTATATCTACTTCTTCGTACAACTCTTCTCCTACCTGGTAGTCGGGCTCTATTTTAATAGCATCTTTGTATTCTATTTCTGTGAGTGTATTATACAAGTCGTCATTTTCCACTATCGTTCTTCTTCTGAAAATTTCCAGATCACCCTTTTGATCGTTTACGATTACATCGAAGTTTTCGTCGGAGCCATATTTTTTTCGAATGAGTGTTTTAAATACGTCTTCCATTACCTTCATCAAAGTAGGCCGGTCTATGTTTTCCGCGTCTTTGAATTCCTGGAAGGACTCCATTAAATTAATGCTTGCCATAAAATTCTTTTTAAAAAGTTATAAGCACCCTGGTTTGTTGTACCTGGTTAAATGAAATTGTTATTTGTTTTGTAATTTGTTTATTTCCTTTTCCTGTTTTTTCTTCCACGATCATTTCATCATCATTCACGTTTATAAGCGTACCCGTTACTTTACTTCCGTCCATTAATACCACTTCCACTTTGCGGCCAGTATTTTTTTTGTATTGACGACGCAGCTTTAACGGCTCATCCACACCAGGCGATGAAACATCCAATGAAAAATTACCTCCGGCAAATAATCCCGATTCTTCAATCCTTTTGTAAAGAGCCCTGCTTACAGCAGTACATTTTTCTATCGTAACTCCTTCGTCTGCGTCAATAAAAACCCTGATGTGATGGGAAGGAGAAAGCTTTACATCCACACGGAACACGGCTTGCAACGCAGCTACTTCATCAAGCAATTCTTCTATCTTCTTTAATGCCAAATCACTCATGTGAAAATTTTCTAAAAGAAGAAGGGAACGCTTCCGTTCCCTTCCATGAATCTTTTTCCAGCGCAAAGATAGGGTAAATAAGAGGTATCATCCAAATTATGTTAAAGTAAACTATTAATACTTCCGTTAAAAAATTTAATATATACTTTTGTAGTATGAATCTTTTCAGACTTATTGCAGAATTTTTTCTGGTATATGTTTTATACAAACTCATCTTTGATTTTGTGATACCCATTTACCAATCTGCCGGTAAAATGAAACGCCAGTTTGGTGAAATGCAAAACAGAATGCAGCAGGATATAAATGCTTCCAAAGCACAATCAAAAACAGAAGCTGCAAAAACAGTAAAGAGAGAAGGCGACTACATAGATTTTGAGGAAATAAAATAATTACAACCCCAGGTTTTCTATATTATTTCCCGGCTTCAGCAATATTGCGTGCAAGCCTAATGATTGGGCGGCTGCTACATTTTGCAGGGAATCATCAATAAAAATAGTTTGTGCAGGATTGAGATTATTTTCCTGCAATACATGTTCGAAACAATCTGCATCAGGTTTCCTCAACCCAATATCGCAGGAGTAATAGGCTTTTTGAAAGAACTGCTCAAAATTTTTTTTCCGGATTTTATGATGAAAAATTTGATTGAATTCCCGGAGATGGATTTTATTGGTATTACTCAATAAAAACAAGTTGTACTGTAATTGTAGCTTATCCAAATGCTGAAGGCTTCCTTCGCGAAAATCGAGCAGCAGCGCATTCCATGCATTACGTATTTGCTCATCAGATAAAAACAAACCACTACGCTTCCTTATTTCATTGTAAAAATTTATTTCATCAATCGTTCCTTTTTCAAGGGCCATAAACAGTTCGTCGGCACCAGCCTGTGAATACATTTCATTAAAATTTTTTATGCCGAGATTTTCAAAAGCCAGTCGGGTCCGGTTATAATCAATATTCAGGATTACGCCGCCCAGGTCAAAAATAATAGCCATTGTATTCATGCTTCAAAGAAAATTATTTCCGGCCAAACCACGAATTTTTCTATTTTTGCAATCCTCAAATTTTGCCATCTATGGCAGCGGGCCTATAGCTCAGTTGGTCAGAGCACCTGACTCATAATCAGGGGGTCCCTGGTTCAAGCCCAGGTGGGCCCACATAGCAGGGATAAGGGTTTCAAACAATTTTGTTTCTGAAACCCTTTTTGCTTTTCTGGTTTGTAGTACAAAATTTATTTGATGTTTGAGCAGTAAGAAAAATTGCTAAATAAAGAAGTTTATGTAGCAGATGGAAACTAAAAAAATATTTCATAAAACATTTCGGTAGATGTTTTAATATACGACGCATGGCAACATGATCTACATTAAATTTTGTTTTTAAAAACATTTATTCCTCAGCTAACACATTATAGCCAATCTTTACATCAATTCAATTTCAGTAATTTTACTTACTAATATCTGATTATGAACAACACAGAATATGATTTCGGAATGATTGGGCTGGGCGTGATGGGCAGTAACCTGCTGTTTAATATGGCCGATCATGGATTTGCGGTGATTGGCTATGATAAAAATCCTGACAAGACAAAACTTTTTGAATCATCGGCTCCAAAAAATACGGTGGTGAAAGGAGTGAATACATTAAAGGAAATGGTGGCTGCATTAAAAACTCCTCGCAAAATGATGATGCTGGTACCCGCCGGAAGCCCCGTGGACACCGTTATTGCAGAAGTAACGCCGCTGCTGCAGAAAGGAGATATTATCATTGATGGCGGTAATTCTCATTATACGGATACATTGCGCAGGATAAATGAACTTAAAGACAAAGGCTTTCATTTTATGGGCATCGGCATTTCCGGTGGTGAAGAAGGCGCACGTACCGGTCCAAGCATCATGCCTGGCGGAGATGAAGAAGCATATAGCGAGGTTGCTCCCATCCTGAAAGCTGTTGCAGCAAAAGTAAATGATGTTCCATGCGTAAGTTACCTGGGCCGCGATGCCGCAGGTCATTATGTGAAAATGGTACATAATGGTATTGAATATGCCATCATGCAAATTATTAGTGAATGTTATGATCTTTTGCATAACGGACTTGGATTAAACAATCAGCAGTTGCATGAAGTTTTTAAATCATGGGATAGCGATGAACTGAAGTCTTATTTGCTGGAAATAACTGCTGAAATTTTTACCAAAAAGGACGATACAACAAATGCTTACCTCGTTGATATGATTCTTGACAAAGCCGGCGCAAAAGGTACCGGGCAATGGACGTCCCAGGAAGGGCTGAGCCTGCCCATGCCAATACCAACAATTGATGCCGCTGTTATGTCGAGAAATTTATCATCGCTGCTTGATGAAAGAAGTAAAGCAAATAATTTATATAAAACTCAATTGAAAAAAATCAATGAACCAACAGACACATTTATTCCTGCGCTGAAAAATGCATTTTATTTTGCCACCATTGTAACCTATGCACAAGGGCTTGCCTTACTTACAACGGCTTCATCCGAACTGAAGATGAACATTCCTCTGCCGGAAGTAGTGAGCGTGTGGAGAGGCGGATGCATCATAAGATCAGCATTGCTCGAAAATTTTAAGAAAGCATATAATGATGCCAGCTTAAAAAACCTGTTGCTCGACAAAAATATTGCATCATTATTGCAACAAAAAGAGGAACCAGTTCAGAAAATTATTTCAACTGCGGCTTTGAATAGTTATCCTGTTGCCGGTTTTATGGCAACCTATAATTATTATAATGCCTATAAAAGAAAAACGCTGCCCACAAATTTAATCCAGGCGCAACGCGATTTCTTTGGAGCACATACGTATCAAAGAACAGACACTGAGGGAATATTTCATACACAATGGGAATCTAAATAATAAAAGAATAATAAACAGGAATAAAATTTTTTGAATGACAGACTATAAAAAATTAGCCCCGGTACTCGTATTTATTTTTGGCGGAAGCGGCGATCTTAATTATCGCAAGCTGACTCCTGCATTGTTTAATTTGTTTCTCGACAAAGCGATGCCCGATAATTTCAGTATCGTGGGCATTGCACGATCAGAGTATGGCGGTGGAGAATATGTAAAACATTTGAAAGAAGGCATTGATAATTTTTCAAGAAGAAAAGGGGAAGATAGTGATTGGGAAAACTTTGCAAAGCACATCAGCTATGTACAACTTGATGTAACAGCCGAGGGCGATTATGCTAAGCTTACAGCGATTGTAAAAGATAGTGAAACAAAGTTTGGCGTGCATCCTAATATAATTTATTACATGGCCGTAGCGCCGCAGTTGGTGCCGGATATTGTAAATAATTTAGGAGCAAGCAAAATGTGCGGCAATACGAAATGTACACGCATTGTGATAGAAAAACCTTTTGGTCATGACCTGGAAAGTGCGCAGCAAATGAATGCGATGCTTGCCCAACATTTTAATGAAGAACAGATTTATCGCATTGATCATTATTTGGGAAAAGAAACCGTGCAGAATATTCTTGCTTTACGTTTTGCCAATGCATTATTCGAACCAATATGGAATAGAAATTATATAGATCATGTGCAGATAACCGCTGCAGAAACTGTTGGTGTGGAAGGGCGGGGTGGTTATTATGAAGGCTCCGGTGCTTTAAGAGATATGATACAAAATCATATTTTACAATTGCTGTGCATGATCGGGATGGAAGCTCCCGTATCTTTTGATGCCAATGAAATAAGAAATAAAAAAGTGGATGTGCTTAATGCCATCAGAAGAATTCCAAAAGAAGAAGTGCAGAATTATGCTGCCCGCGGCCAATACAGCGGCGGATGGATGCATGGGGAAAAAGTTATTCCTTATCGCGAAGAAAAAGGTGTAAATTCCAACTCTAACACCGAAACATTTGCGGCGGCAAAATTTTTTATAGAAAACTGGAGATGGCAGGGTGTTCCGTTTTACGTACGAACCGGTAAACATCTTCATGAAAAAGCAACGGTGTTATGTATTCAGTTTAAGCCTGCTCCGGCTTATGCTTTTCCAAAGGAAGCATCAGAAACCTGGAGACCAAACAGGCTCACCATAAGCATTGCCCCTGAAATGGACATTTGCCTGCGTTTCCAGGCAAAGCACCCGGGACAAACAATGATCCTAACTCCTGTGGATATGGTTTTTAATTATAAAGACGAATATAACGGCGAAGAACCCGAAGCGTATGAAACTCTTTTGTATGATGTAATGGAAGGTGATGCAACTTTATTTATGCGGGCCGACCAGGTGGAAGCCGCATGGAAAATTGTAATGCCTATTCTGGAAGTTTGGCAGGAAAGGCAGCCTGTTGATTTTCCCAATTATCCTCCCGATTCGTGGGGGCCGGAAGATGCAGGCGCATTGATTGCACGGGACGGGCATAACTGGATCAATCTTGCACCAAAAAATGAGTAATAATGGAATTAAAAATTTACAAAAACAATGAAATTCTTGCACACGCAATGGCTACGTGGATGTGCGAATTAATTAATTCCACATTGCAGGAACAGGAATATTTCACCCTCGCATTATCGGGTGGCGAAACTCCGAAAACTCTTTACAAAGTACTCTCTACTTCATTTCGTGAAAAAGTTGACTGGAAAAGAATCCAGGTTTTTTGGGGCGATGAAAGGGTAGTGCCTTATACCGACGATCGCAACAATGCAAAAATGGCGCAGGATATTTTATTGGATTATGTAGATGTTCCGGCTACTCAAATACATCGTATGCGCACAGATATTGAACCGGTCTTTTCTGCAAAAGAATATGAAAAAATTCTTCATACTTTTTTTGATCATACTTCTAAAAGTTTTGACCTGGTGTTACTCGGCATGGGCAATGACGGGCATACGTTGTCATTGTTTCCCCATTCATTATTAATAGAAGAACCTACCGAAAAATGGGTAAGCTCAGTTTATAACATCAGCCAGCAGATGTATCGGATTACATTAACGCCTGCCATTGTAAATCGTGCCGGAAAGATTGCATTTATGGTAGATGGCCCGCAAAAATCGCATGTGCTTAGTGAAGTAATACATGGGAAGTATGTTCCGGGGCTGTTACCCGCACAAATTATAAAGCCCGCCGGTGGCGAATTGTATTGGTTCCTGGATGAAGAAGTGGCCAAAGAATTAACTTCGTCTATGCCTGCCCGTTAGTTTCATCTTTTTCAAAATCCAGCACAACAGAATTGATGCAATATCGCAAGCCTGTGGGAGGAGGCCCATCTTCAAAAACATGGCCCAGGTGCGATTTACATTTTCCGCATTGCACTTCAACACGCCTCATTCCATAACTTGTATCAGGAAGATAAATGATACTGTCTTTTGCAACGGGTTCAAAAAAACTTGGCCATCCGCAAGAACTGTTGAATTTGGCATTGCTTTTAAAAAGAGGATTGCCACAAACTGCACAATAATACATTCCCGTTTCATCATGCTTGTTATATTTACCGGCAAAAGGCCTTTCAGTTCCCTTTTCGCGGGCTATATGATATACTTCTTTTGATAAACGCTTCTTCCATTCCTCATCGCTTATAGCGGCTAACTCTTCCTCACTTTTAGTATGCTCCGGGCTTTTAAAATTTTCATTCATATCCGAAATTATTTTTAAAAAGATAACAAAGTTAATTCCATTTTCTCTTGCCCGGTACATCACTTTTATAAGATGACTGTTGATGAAAGGTTAGTTTGCAATTTCTTGCAATAATAATTGGCCCGTGTAAGGAATTTTAATATTCATCCATTATATTTGACCCTCACAAGGATACTGTTAAGCATGTTTAATCTGATTTTATTTGGACCTCCGGGCAGTGGAAAAGGTACGCAGTCGGAAAAACTGATTGCAAAATATCATTTCAAACACCTTTCAACCGGAGACCTACTGAGAAGCGAAATTGCCATGAAAACAAAATTGGGATTGGAGGCAAAAAAAATAATGGACAAAGGCGAGCTTGTTCCGGATGAAGTAGTGATAGGTATGATAAGTTCCGCTCTTGATGCAAACCCTGATGTACCCGGTTTTTTGTTTGATGGTTTCCCGCGTACTTCAAAACAGGCAGAAGCGTTGGATGAATTGCTACAACAAAAACATCTTGCCCTCAATGCAATGATTGCACTGGATGTTTCTGAAGAAGAATTGGTGAAGCGACTCATAAAACGCGGCGAAACGAGCGGCCGCCCGGATGATAGCAATGAGCAGGTGATAAGAAACCGCATAAAAGAATATCGCAAAAAAACCTCGCAGGTAGCAGATCATTATAAAAAAGATAATAAAGCAGTGCTTATAAAAGGCGAAGGTACTATTGATACTATTTTCAAAGATCTCACTCAAGAAATAGACTGTCGTATAAAAAAATAAAAATTATCTTTTTATTTCTATAAAAAAATTTACGCTCCTGATTACATATCTGCATATTCCATCGCATAAGTGTAAGTAACTTTGATGTATGAAAAAGTTAGGCAACTATGTTACCGGCAAATGGATTGAAGGAGATGGCGACGGTGAAGTTTTATACAATGCAGTAACCCATGAACCAATTGCATCTGCTACTACAAAAGGATTAGACTTTGCATCCATCTTACAATACGGCAGAGCACAGGGAACCACCGTACTCAGCAAAATGACATTTCATGAGCGCGGAAAAATGCTGAAGGCATTAGCACTTCACTTACTCAATCATAAAGAAAAATTTTACAAACTCAGTTATAAAACCGGCGCCACACATGCTGATAGCTGGATAGACATTGAAGGAGGAATCAGCAATTTATTTTCCAATGCATCATTGCGCAGAAAATTACCGGATGAAATTTTTGCATTGGATGGCGAACCCATCAAGTTAAGCAAGCAGGGAACTTTTTCTGCACAACATATTTTAATACCAAAAGAAGGTGTGGCCATTCATATCAACGCATTCAACTTTCCTGTTTGGGGTATGCTGGAAAAAATTGCTGTTAATCTTTTAGCCGGCGTGGCCGCAGTGGTAAAGCCTGCATCCGTTACCTGCTATCTTACGGAGATGATTGTTCGCGAAATTATCGCTTCGGGTATTTTGCCCGAAGGTTCCTTACAATTGATCTGCGGAAAAACGGGCGATATGCTGAATCATGTAACCAGTCAGGATGTGATAACCTTTACCGGCTCTGCATCTACAGGGTTAATGCTCAAAAGCCATCCTGTAATTTTAAAAGAAAATGTTCCTTTTAATCTTGAAGCGGATTCATTAAACTGTATTGTATTGGGCTATGACGTAACACCGCAAATGCCCGAATGGGAAATTTTTATAAAAGAGATAAGAAAGGAAATGACCGTAAAAGCAGGACAAAAATGTACTGCTATCAGAAGAATATTTGTTCCGGAAAATAAAATGGAAGACCTGTGGAAAGCGATTGGCAAATCACTTTCGCAAACAATTATTGGGAATCCGGAAAAT
>Ga0209178_1000398_pt1 | contig 12610 bp, 12 predicted proteins | sample GAAS200_FD_187521 | JGI IMG/M metagenome (GOLD analysis project Ga0209178, IMG submission 187521) | Agricultural soil microbial communities from Georgia to study Nitrogen management - GA AS200 (SPAdes) (version 2) | ecosystem: Environmental > Terrestrial > Soil > Agricultural land | place: USA... | reverse complement strand
GATCGTCCTCGTCGCGATGGCCGTAATAGTCGTCACTATCCGCGCAATCTGGTCCGCATTATCCAATTTATTCCGCGGCCCAACCGCAACGGCGCAAACACGTTAACAACCGGCAGCCTGTAGGGGCGCATGCTTTCTGCGCCCCTCGTCCGCGATGCCGGATTCGGCCATAATTCAGGCGGTCATTCTCACTGAATCATAGGAAGCGTATGCAGTCGATTGTGCTGAGGCATTCGTTGGAATAATATCTGTGCAACATGCGATGCCCTAAATGCTCTGAGCGCGGCGATCGGGATGTCATCGCTGCCTTCGGCGTATGCCAGCGATGCGTTTCGAGCGACACGATCGACGTCCTAATGTCTACTCTGCTTTGGAATCGTCCACGTCACACAGAACGACGTGACTTACCAATGAAAACTTTGATGGACGAGTTCCGCAGAATATAGCGCTAGTCGGTCTTGCTTAGGGCGAGGCTTTTATTTTGTCGCGCTGGCATCTTGGCGGTGTCTTCGATTCAGCATCGTAACGCGCGCTCAACTCCGCGGCCTAACTGCCTACCGCACAATCCGCTGTCCAAACGTAATCACATTCCGATCCGAATCCCGAACGCCAATTTCGCGCGTTCCCCATGACTGATCGACTGGTGGCTGCATCGTCGAAATTCTCTTCGCGCGCAACTCCGCATACAAAGCATCCAGATCGTCCACAAACACATACACCGTCGAAGTCCACGTCCCCACCACTCCGTCTTTGAACGACGTTAAATGCAGTTGCGCGCCATCCCGCGCCACCGTCATGTAGCACGGGTCGCGGTTCGTCTCGTTCGGACGCCACGACGTCAGCAGATTGAATCCCAGCCCTCTGCAATAGAATTCTTCCGCCTTCGCGGAATCACTCACATGAATCACCGGAATCGCCGCTTTTAACATGGATCGCGTCCTTGCAGGAAGAAGTGCCGCAGAGTATAGCACCAGAGCACACGCTCTCTTGCGTGGGTCGGAGTGGTTTTCTTCGGGCGCCTTCGTGGCGCAGCCACTTCTGTGTTCGGTCTCATGACATCCTTTACACGATGTTATCAGGAGATGCTTTACACTTTGCCCGGCCGAAGGCGAGAGTGGCGTGAGGAGAAGCGGCCCTCGAGTGAGGGCGAGGCATGGCATGAGCCGCTCCGTGTCTCCGTGTCTCCGTGGCAAAAAAGGGGCTATAATCCTCCCCACTTTCACGCCGCATAGGGAGTCCATATGACCCAGGAAATCGTCGGGACCCGCAAGGGCGATTACGAAATTCTCGCGCTGCTCGGTGTGGGCGGCATGGGGCAGGTCTACAAGGTCCGTAACGTTCTATCCGATCGCATCGAGGCGATGAAGGTTCTGCTCCCGAATCTCGCGGATCAGAAAATGCTCGCCGATCGCTTCATTCGTGAGATCAAAGTCCTCGCCGGATTGCATCACCCGAACATCGCCGAATTGCGCACAGCGCTCACGATCGATAATCAGCTCGTCATGATTATGGAATTTGTCGAGGGCACCACTCTTGCCGCGCGTATTCAGGAAGGCGGTCTGCCGTATGGACGCTCGCTCGGCTATATCCGGCAGGTGCTCTCCGCGCTGAGCTACGCGCATTCGCAAAAAATCATTCATCGTGACATTAAGCCCGCGAACATGATGCTCCCGCCCAAGGGCGTAGTGAAGCTGATGGATTTCGGCATAGCTCGCCAGGATGGCGACGTGGCGATCACGTCCACAAATTCCACAGTCGGCTCGATCGCGTATATGTCTCCCGAACAGGTGAAGGGAGAGCATGTCGATCCGCGTTCGGATTTGTATTCGGTTGGCGTATCTCTCTACGAGCTCATCACGGGCCAGCGGCCATTCGTGGGAGACACCGGTTTTTCGATCATGCGCGCGCACCTCGAGACAATGCCGAAGCCGCCTATCGAGCTTCGTCCCGATCTTCCCGCTGCAATCAGCGATTTGATTTTAATGTCAGTCGCAAAGGATCCCGCAAAGCGATTCCAATCTGCTGATGCGTTCTCGCGTGCGATCGCGAGCGTCTTTCCAGACGCGGCGGCGACTGTGCCCGTCCCAACCATTGCGCCTGTTGCTGATCCCACGGTAATGATGCCGCCCGCTTTCGGCGAGACCTCAGTCGCAGCAGGCAATGCGACTTCATTTCAGGCGACACAATTCGCGGCGGCAGCAGCCACTCCGCAGGCATCCGTAGGCGCAGCGTCTTCTGCGCGAGCGGCCACGCCTGGTCCGTCAAAGGCGCAAGCGCCGCCACCCGCTGCCGTTCCTCAGAATAATTACCGTGGCTTTTACATCGCGCTCGGCGCGATGATCGTGCTCTTCGCGATGGTCGCAGCAGGCTTCTACTTGCCTCGTCATCTAAAGACGCAAGCCGCGCAACAGGCCAATGCATCAAAAGATTCCGAGGTTGCACCCGCGCAGGCGTCTTCGCCGTCCGACTCAAATGCAAGTAGCAGCCCGGCACAGCCTGTGGCAAGCACATCGGATTCAGCGAACAATTCATCGGCGGCGCCAGCAAGTAGTTCGAACACACCTGCCGAGACGTCATCCGCCAGCGCCGCGCCAGCGTCCGCACTAAATTCAGCTCCGACCTCAAACTCCCAAAGCGCATCCTCCTCAAGCGCTTCGAATGCGCCGCCGCAGCACATCAACGTTCCGCCGCGCACTGGCACAGCTCAGCCGACGCAGGCGGCTGCTTCCTCGTCGGCTCCGGCGGCGGCGCAAACGCAAACGGCGACAGCACCAGCATCTGCGTCGGCATCATCCGGCGCGCCCGCTCAGTCAAACGCCGCGAGCACCACAGCCGCTAATCCCACACCTGCGCCAGCCGATGCACCCCAACTGCAGCAGGTTGAGACGCAGCTCGATCAGGTCTCCAGCCGCGCCACAGCGGTCACCGCCAGCCTCGACGGTCTCCGCAAGCAGCAGGCGACCCAAGGGCTAAGTCTTCGTGGCGACATGACGGCGGCCGAGCAGCGCATGGAAGCAAATCTCTCGAAAGCAGAGAACGCCCTTCAAGCCCACGATGCCGCTCAGGCCAAGCACTATATGGATCTCGCCGAGCCGGACGTGGAAAAACTAGAGACGTTCCTCGGTCATTGATGTGGACACGCAGCGAAAAAAGTGAGACCTGCTTTTTTAACGCCTTTTATCGCGTTTTAAGGCGCCAAATGCGGCAATTCTTGGCGCTTTAAGCCACTTTTAAGGGACACATATCGACAGTCTCCCTGTCGACAATGCGGCAATTGGGGCACGCAAGAAGTACACAGAACGATCAGGCGAGCTCTTCAAGGCTTAGCGCTTTCGCGCTCGGCTTCGCTCGGCCCTGTGGTCCATGCGGGAGGATCGCTTGCTGGAAACGATTCCTGGGAAGCCTCTTCCACGGCATCGCAAGTGCATTTTTCTGAAGAGGTTGCGGGGTTCGCGGTCTTTTCGGATTCTTTTGTTGCCGATTTGTTTTTGTCTGAAGGCATCGTCGCCTTCCTCAAATATCGTAAAAAATATCGTAGACGCAAACGCTAGAACTTAAAGACAACTCCGATCGACGCTTTCGGGCTTAATTGATAGGTGTGAAAGAACTTAGTCCCAACCATGTCCAGTTCTAGGCGGTAGGCGATTCGTTGGCGGTTGCCGCTTGCATCTACACCAAGACCGACTTCGTACGCGAATGCGCCTTGCGGACCAAACGCCGTCTGCGGCACATAATGCGCCCGTCCCGCCAGCCCATGCGTCCAAACCTCCAGGCCGCGTGGCGCCGCCCAGCGCGCTCTTACGCCACCCGCAGCAAGCGCAAGCTTCGATGTGATGCCGGCCTGATGGCTGAACGCGCCCAAAAACTCGCCATCGGCGCCTATCCAACCCGACCCGGGGTAATAGCTGATCGAAGTGTCAAAGCCATTGAGGCTGTAAATCTGATGCGGGACTTCGTAGAAGCGCATGAACGTATAGCCCGCATATGCTTGAAAGCTATAGTGTTCGTAGACGCCGATCACCGGGACCTGTGGCTGCGGAGCCGGCTTCGCCGGCAACCGAAACGATACAGGCTGAGCCGTCGCCGAGGAAGTGTCGACCGCCAGGTTTGTGGTCGTGGTCGAGTTCAAAAGCGAAGGGGAAGAGTTAACTTGCGCAGCGGCGCTGGATCCTGCGAGCAGGACGCCCGCGAGAAGGAATCCGAAGAATCTCATCGACTGTCTCCCAAGCCAAAGACTTCAACTGCCTTATATTACTTTGCGTTAAGAGAATCGGCGTGTAAACCCATATTTACACCGACTCAGGCTGGGGATAACTAGTGTTAGCATTTTCGATGCGGTGAACGCAAGGCTTAGTTGGATTTAGCGAAAGGCGGTAATGGCATCACTTGCGGCATCTGCGACAGCCGCTATGACGCAAAATGCCATTAACGCGCATTAAAAAGCGGCAAAAATGCCGCAAATCAACACACTTGACGCCTTAAATTTCAGCAATTTGGGATCGAGCTTCAGGCGCTTGCCGCGGCTGACCATTGGGCCTTGAAAAACGGAGAGAGGGCATTGATCGTCGCGATCCGGAAGGCTTCTTCGCGGGTGATTAAACCGCGCGTGAGAACACCCCAAGCACCAAGGTTATTCCGGATGCCCTGAACACCGGCATAAGCGTCGATGGCGTCAGAAAGGTCAATTCCGTCATCCACTACTTGCGTAGCGAGAACTTCGGGCAAGGCAATGGCACCCGATTGGCCATAATGTCCCACTCCTGCCTGATCGGCCACGTAGACCCAGCTTTCAAGAAACACGCGCCGTTCGCCGTAAAGGTTGACGACATCGAGCCCGCCTTCGAGTCCGACAAGGAATCGCCACGGCTCATTACGTTCTCTCGCGATCTTTTGCAGGGATTGGACGCGGTTTCGAGCGCCCCGCATCGTCTCCACACGCGAAAGCGGAGTTGAACGAACGTCGCTGGGTGCGTCAACGCCTATGACCTCGACAGGGCTATCGGCATGAAGCCAGGGGCGGCTGGCGCTAAGCGCAGAGCGAACGGCGTTGAGCTTCGGCTCTCGAAGACTGCCCACGGCAACGTAGTCGGCAGACATGCTGGCGACAGAGTAACGATATTGCGCCATAAAAGTGAAGTTAAAAATCCGCCCAAAAAAAATAGACGCCTACGATTTCGGTTGACTGAAGGCTGCACAACATCAGAACCGAATCACTTATCGCGTTGAGGACGTACCCCCGTCGCAGTGACAATCGGGTATTTGGCTGACGGCATTATTTTGACGTGCTGCTATAGTCGCACCAGGCACTTCCGAGTGGAAGGATTTCATCCGAAGGCGGCATGGCGCAGAGAGACATCATCACGATTGGCGGCTCGGCGGGAAGCATTGAGTCCTTAGCGCGAATCGTGAAGGCTCTGCCCCCTGATCTGCCAGCCGCCGTTTTCATCATCGTGCACCGACGCTCGCTGGAGAATAGTTGGCTCGCGTATCTTTTGAACCGTCCTGGAGCGCTTCGGGCGTGCGAAGCCGAGGACAATGAGCGGATAAGTAGCGGGCGTATTTATGTCGCGCCACCGGACCGCCATCTTGTAATCGCCGAGGGGCATATCCATTTGACTCGCGGTCCTAAGGAGGGGCTTCACCGGCCCAGCATAAACGCGACGTTCCGGTCTGCGGCGGCCGCATACGGAAACCGAGTCATTGGAGTGCTGCTTTCCGGAATGCTTGACGACGGCGCCTCCGGTCTATGGGAAATCGTCCATCGTGGAGGAGTTTCTATCGTTCAGCATCCCGAAGAGGCAAGGTTTCCGTCGATGCCGTTGGAGGCGTTAACAGACGCGCCTATCCATTACAGGCTGCGTACCGAGGAAATTGCTCCTCGGCTAGTAGAACTTACAAACGAAAGTGAAGTCCCGCACGCGCAATCGAGCGAATTCGTGAACGATATTCCTCCAGAACGATTCAGCGGATTCACATGTCCGGAATGCCGCGGGCCTCTCTACGAGCACCGAAAAAATCCGACGGAGTTTCGCTGCCGGACGGGACACGTCTTTCCGCTCATGACGCTTGTGGAGGAATCAGCCAATACACGGGAGCGCAAGATGTACGAAGCGATCGTGAGCCTCGAAGAAGGAGCGGATTTAGCCGACTACGCAGCGACCGCTGCCACGCCAGAAGAACAGGAAAAGTTCCGCGCGGAAGGACAGGCACTTCGGAAATACGCATCGGCCGTCCGCAAAATTGTGGAAGAACGGAAGAACCACTAAGAGCGAGATCTTGCCGAAAGAGAAGCAGGAAGCCAGCGAAGCAATGCGTCTTGCAGAGCAGAACTCAAAAAATGGAGCGGGATAAGAGAATCGAACTCTCGCCTCCACCTTGGCAAGGTGGCGTACTACCACTATACGAATCCCGCGTTCAACGAATCTCTACTTTAGCATAAAAATTGAGCTCTTCGGCTGGCAGAGCTTCTCTCAGTACGAGGGGCTGATCTTCCGGCAACGGGCGGGATCTGATAAGTGAGCGGCTGAAACCGGCCGATGCCGGGCATGAGAAAGCCGGTTATTACGAACCCGAACGCTACTACAACGCCTATTTCCCTAAAGGCGGCCGAACAAAGGCAAGGACGCCCACCGGGAAACGCCTCCCTGGGGCAAGCGCGCAAAATCCCGGCACCCTTCGCGTGCTCGAGGCAGGAGGGTGGCCGCTGCGACGGCAACACCAGGGACAAAGGCGCCCCACAAAATACGGCCGCTGCCAAACGGCAAAAAGCAAGTGCTCGACTGAGAAGCGAATCGGCCGCTACACGGCTGCGACAGAACCCGGGCGCTTAGTTGAGGGGTTTGCGGCTTGCTGCAGGATTTGCGGCGTTATTGTGGTGATTGTTCTGCGAGATCCGCGATCCAACGTGCCAGAATCTCGAGTTGCGCCGGCTCGGTATCGATGAATGCAAGCCCCATTCCATCGGCGGCGATCGCATGAACGGTTCGCGCCCACGTCTCAAATACGAATCCGCGCCACTCGATGCAAAGGCGCAATATTGATTCGGCCTTCTCGGTGTCTGCGGTGCGGAAATAGCAGCCGCTGCGGCTAATGACTGAAACCCAGCCCGTTATTTTGCGCCCCGTCAAGGGTTCTACCGCATGGGCAGGAGCGGAGATGGGATATCGCGGCGCTTTCCTCGCCTCGGGATAGCGTTGCCCAGCTGCTACAGTGCGCTGTGAGAGCATATATTTTCCTAAATTCTTCTATCGGAGTTCATTCCCGCTTTGCCACAAGCTCGGGAAGTTCGTCCACGCAAGGCAGCGCACAGCAGACCTCCACTGCGCGGTGGACAATGAGCTCTATACCTACGCTGCTTGCAAAACGCTGCACGAGACTCATTGCGGCGCCCGCGTCGGCGGCGCTGATCAGATAAGCTTTGGGCTTTTCGAATACACACCTAACCGACTGACTTCGTTGCTCAAGATTCATGCGAATGGCGGGAACATCGCCTGCGGGCTCCGATGCAGCCAAGCGGCGAAACGATCGGGTGATCACTGCGAACTGTGGCATTCATATTCTCCGAACAAGATTTTCTATTGCATGAAAGCAATGCGGCTCGATCGGGCCCTATTTAGCGGGCACGCGGCGCGGCGATGCGAAATACGCCACCGAGAGAAGCGCCTGCCCAAGCAGGTTGCGAAAAAAAGGCAGAAGCGGTACCTCGGGGATTAAAGTGCGCGCTGCAACTGCACGATCCGCGGAAAAGGGCCGTTCCATTGAATGAAGGAAAAATTGGAGCGGCCCTCCTTGGGATTAGGTTCTCTCTCTGGTTAACTTTTACAATTTCTCGAACCGGAATGAAACACTTTCCGGCCGCGATTTTCGAGAGATTCGTCGATTGCTAAATGGTAAAAGTGCGTAAGGGGAGGAATGTAGCGCATCCTACATACAAGCACGTACATTGATCCCTGTAGGCCGATTCAAGGCGCGCAGACTAATCTGCGGAACTGAGGAAACGGTTCGAGGAAAGGCGAACAAACGGACACGTATGCGGGCGCAGCGAACGTGATGCGGTTGGCCCGCGACTCCATGGCGCGGCGGAACTAGGTCAATCGACCTCGACGATACGCGTGCTCTTAACGATAGGCGATTTCTTCTGCCGCTCGGCGAAGTGCTCTGCACGCTCGCGGTCAATGTAGACGCGGGCGAATTTTTCACCGTCGTGATAATAAACAGTCACTTGCCAGTGGCGATGTTTCCGCCTGCGATCCCTATGGAAACGGGTGGAATTCCCAGTTTTCTGCTTGCTCACGATATTTTTCGCCCCCCATGGCTGCGGGCAATATTGCAAGTTCGCGCCGCGCGCGCAAGTAGCAAGTTAAAGGTTGACGTTCGCTATATTATCAGCCGATTTCCCAACGACACCCAAAGACGGGATACCGTTGGTATACTACTCGACAAACAGGAAAATGCAAGGCAACAATCGAACGTAGTTGCATTATTAGGTTTCCGAAACCCGATTATGTCACACATCCGGGCGCAATGCTCGGTGGGAGGGTCAGGAAGCGAGATCCGCGGAGGTAATGTCGAGATCGCTAAGGCTCGATTTCTTAAGCTTGAAAACCGCCGGACCATCACTCGATTGGGCATAGATGAAATCGCCTGACGCCTGGGAGACCTTGAGAGTGCGCTTTTTGCCCTTGGTATCAATGAGCGTTAACTGATACGCGGGATGGTCAAGACTGCGAAGCACGGCGGCAGTAGGCTTTTCGATGACCTCATCCGCTTTCAGACCTGAGAGGACGCTAAACACCTTCCACGCGCTGGCGCTTTTTCCTTTTTGCGCCGACGGCTCCGTCATGACCCACTCCTCGCTGCCAGCAGACTTGCGGTCGGCAACGATATTGCCGTGAGAGCCCTGAATTTGTATTTCGTTTATGTCCGATTCATCGACGTGCAGCGGTTCCTTATCCAGCAATTCGCCGGACGTCTGCGTAAGTTTCTTGTAGAGATCGGCGTCGACCTCGAAGATTGTGGGGCGAGATGTGTCACGGGCGTAATAGTCGTCGCCTTTTTTGCTGCCAACGATGAGCGTGGAGGACTTGCCGATGTCGTTGGTTACGGTGAGAGTAACGGCAGGATTGGAAAGACCGTATTTGCCAAGATTGTCTGGGGTTTCGCTCGCCACCGAAGCGAATTTTCCTGTCGAAACAGCGGAGAGGAGGGACGAAACGGCATCGGAATCCGCTGCGGCGGTATCGGGCTTCGTCATGTTCCAGCCGCTGGAGGTCTTTTTCATCACAATATCGCCGGACGGATTCTTGAGTTCCGCGGAAGCAACCTGATCCGTGTCGACGTGGAGAATCGCTTTGTCGCGGAGATCGTCGGCGGTTTTGTCAGCGCTGGTGAGAAGGGAATTGGGGAGCAAAGTTACTTTTTGCTGCGAATCGACAATCGCGTAGACATCATCGCCCGTGAAGTCTTTGTTGCCGAGCAAAACTTTGTGCTTCGCTCCCTTTTTCGTGGTGAAGTCGATGGCAATAGAGCCCGGATCGAGGCCGTAAGCTTTCAGGCGATCAGGAGTGCCCGGTTCGGATTGGGATGAACTTGCTTCGGCGAGCCCGTCAGCGATGCCCTGGACTGAGGATGTGTCCGCGGGCGTATTGAGAGGTTGGCTCATTGCCCAGCCCTCACCGCTGCGATTCAGCGCGATTGTTGTGTCCTTGCCTTCGGGCAGATGATGCAGAGTGATGGATTGAATATCGGCGGACTGCATCGACGCGAAGACGGGTTTAGAGGCATCGGTGGATGGGGGCGGCGTGGAGTGCTTCTTTTGGTAGTAATACGTGCCACCGCCGATGAGTACTGCAAGTATCAGAACAATGAGAGTCGATCTGCTAATCATGCTATGCCTGCCGCTTGCGTGGGATCGTTTACCGGCGCCTCCACCAGATGGAGATGCCGGTAATGACTACGAGTCCTGGAATTAGGAAAATATCGAGCCACGTCAACGCGCTCTTCTGAGCTTCGGTCATGTTGATGTGGCGGTCGGTCGGCTCTTTCGGGCGGATCGAGATTTGATTTTCCTGTTGTGCGAGCCAATCAACCGTGTTGTAGAAGAGGTCGCTGTTGTCGCCCGGGCCGCTTACGCCGGAGTTGGAAGCGAAATCGGAGTTGCCGATGACAACGAGGCGCGCTTTCAAATCACTGCCGAGGCCGCTAGCCGCGACGCCAAGCGATAGCGGGCCAAGCTGATCGGTCTTGGAATCGTACTTTACCTGCGATGCGAGTTTCGGCGTGGTGAAGCTCTGGGCGGACGTTTTGAGCAACTCGACTGTTTGGGGATCGGTCTTCGATTTATCCGCTACGGAAACGGTTCGTGCCAGCGGGAAAAAAGTCATCTGGTGCTCGAGAGTTTTTGTGATTGGGCTATCGCCGTAATCCGCGACGAGCGGAATCGCAGGGCCAGCGCCGAGGAGGCGGCCGATGCCGCTCGCATCAATAACGACGTTGTTGCCGACGCTGACGTTCCAGGCGGTGAAGATATCATTGAGCTGCGGATCGGTCTGGGGATCGATCATGATGAGCGCTTTGCCGCCGTTGCCGATGTATTTGGAGACCATCTGTTCTTCCTGTGGGAAGAACGGCTTGGTGGGCCCGGCAATTACGACGAGACTGCAATCGGAAGGAACGCCGTTGGATTGGACGAGGTTTACGTCCTTAAGCGCGTAGCCTTCTTTTTTGAGACCGTCGGAAACGGTGCTGTAGCCGTGCGCGCCTGTATCTGCGGTGGATTTCTCGCCGTGGCCGGTGATGAAGCATGCCGTTTTTATTTCACTTTGGGTGACTTTGAGAATCGCGCTCGTAAGATTCTCTTCGGTTAAATTGCCTTCGGCGGCTCCTTGCACGGTCTGTTTTTTATCGCCCGCGCTGACGATGACATCGCCCATTTGCGTGGCACCGTAGTCTTTGGCTACATCAGGCTTCTGCTGGGGGTCGACCGTCTGGAATTTAAGGTGCGAACTGAGATTGTGGTATTCGGGCAGTAATTCGTCATAGGACTGATCCGGCGATTTTGCGAAGCGGACGACGTTCACATCGGTCTTTAGGCCGCTAACTATCTTTTTTGTCTGATCGGATAGAGTGAACATTTTTGCCGAGGTGAGATCGAAACGCTTGTGATATTGGTAGCCGAGATAATTACCAATCACGAGAATCGCCAGAACGGACACCGACAGGATCATTGTGTTGGTGCCCAACTGGGAAGAGCGCTTCGAGAAAAACCGAATGATGCCGCGATAGCACATTCCAAGTCCGGCGACGAACATTACGCCGCCGATAATCAGTAGAATTTCGCTCAAGCGCTCGAGATCGCCTTGAATTGAATAGCGCAAGTAGCCGGCAACAAGCAGCGCCGCGCCGAAGCTGAGAGTAATTTCTCCGGTTGTTTGCAAATTCCGCTTCATTCCCTAATCCTCCGGGACCTAATTTTGCGCACTATGCCCGCCGCCAGCGCATCGAATCGACCGAGCGCACGGTGAGAAATACGAAAAACACCATCAGACTGGCGAAGTAAACCAAACTTGAAGTGTCAATGACGCCACGCGCGAAATCCTGGAAGTGGCGCACGACGGAAAAATATCCGAGCACCGTGGCGGAATTGCCCGTCGGGCTGCCAAGAATGTCGATGATCCAGATGATGAGAAAGACGGCAAACGTGAGCACGGCGGCAATTAACTGGTTTTCCGTCAACGACGAGATGAATGTGCCGAGCGCGATGAGCGAACCGCCGACTAGAATTGCGCCGAGATAGCCACAGGCGATGATTCGCACGGGGAGATGCGGGTCACTGGTAAAATAGAGAAACGCGACCGGCACGAGGGTGGGGACGAGCATCGCGAAAAATAATGTGAATGCTGCAAAGAATTTGCCGAGGACGATTTGGATTTCGGTGATCGGCGACGTCATGAGCAGTTCCATGGTGCCGCGCTTGCGCTCTTCGGCGTAGATGCCCATGGTGAGCATAGGCGTGACGAAGAGCAGCATGGTGGCGAGGAACATGAAAAAGCCCGTCATGACCTGGCCGGGCAAGTCCATCGGCATGCTCATGCCCTGCATCTGCGCCTGCGTGGACTGGAATATGACGGCTTGCGTGTCGTAATTAAAGACGAACGCGCAAAAGAGAATGAAAATGCCGATTACGACGTAAGCCATTGGCGATACGAAATAATGGCCCAACTCCTTGCGATAAACTGCGTACAAACCTTGCATTCTTACCTCCGCCCCTATAATTCCCAGTTAGCTTGCGATTAATTTGCCGGCTGCGCGTGCGAGGCATCGTCGGTGGTGAGCTGGAGGAAGATGTCTTCCAGGCTCATGCTGACGCCACGCAATTCGTAAAGCGGCCAGCCTTTGCCGACAATTCCAGCGGCGATTTCGCTGCGGATGTCGCTGCCTTGCGTGCCTTCGACGGTGGCGATCATGTGGCCGTCGTTGTGCGCGCCTTCGATTTGCACACCTTTCACGCCAGGGACCTTCATAAGCGCATCTTTCAACGCGGCTTCGGGCGCGCGTGCTTCGACGCGGACGCGGAGGCCACCTTTGAGTTGCGACGTGAGATTCTGCGGGG
>Ga0209178_1000396_pt1 | contig 12624 bp, 13 predicted proteins | sample GAAS200_FD_187521 | JGI IMG/M metagenome (GOLD analysis project Ga0209178, IMG submission 187521) | Agricultural soil microbial communities from Georgia to study Nitrogen management - GA AS200 (SPAdes) (version 2) | ecosystem: Environmental > Terrestrial > Soil > Agricultural land | place: USA... | reverse complement strand
CACGAGGCCCCCGCATCATCGCTGCGCAACAAGATGGGGCAACCACCGACGGCCTGACCGCCGGACCAGACGCGCTGCGCGTCGACTGGCGAGGTTGCGATCGGAGCCACTTCGTTCGCACCGATGAGTACCGTATCACCCGCTGAGTACACCTTGGTCCAAGTCGCGCCGCCGTTCTCGGACCGCAGGATGTCTTGAATCGTGCCCAAGTAGAGGCGGTTGATATTTGCGGGATTGAAGGCCAGAGAGAAGGCTGCCTGCCGATCATGGTTCGTGCCGGCGTATCCCCCGTCGCTCGGGTACCACGCCGTGCCGGTGAGATCGCTGCGGTAGGCGACCGACGGAATCGAGTCGGGATACGGCCCCGGTGACAGAGTCACCCAGAGGCCTGCTCCGTTTGGAAATGCGTTGATAGACGTGACCGAGTGCCCCGAAAAGGCCCGGGCCCGCCAGCGATTGCTAAGACGGTCGTAGCTGTACAGGCCGTGTGCCGTTCCCAACCACACCTCGCTGCCCCGAACCCCAATCGCCGTGACTAGTTCGGACGACGGTCCGAGGTACGTCCAGCACCGATTCGCGATCGTCATCGAGCAAGGGAAGGTCGGGCCGTCTGAACAGCTGACGACCGAAAGAATCACTGTCGCCAGGACCAGTTCAGTCACGACACCAATGAGTTTTCGCATATGGAGCGGAATATCATCGGATTCCCAGCCAATTCAATGCAATCGACATGTTTGTGCCGCAAAACCGCCCTCTCGTGCACCAAAACAGACCTAACCGTGAACGCCCTTGAGCGCGAAGACACCTGCGCCGACAAGTGTCTGGTCGCACCGGTTGACTTGGCGGCTGTGCGACGCAGACCCAGACGCGGGACGTGTTCCCGAAGGAAGGTTCATGCTCATGGTTAACTCCTCTGCTTTCCCTCGAATCGGACTCGTTGCGGTACTGGCCCTCAGTCTCAGTTGCGACAAAGTGCCCGTCACCGGACCCCGCCCTGCGCCCGCCTTGGGCGCCATTTCGAATGGAACGGACTCTATCGTGGACCTTGGTGGCTACACGATTGGGCTGCCTCCGTCACCCCGCGCCTTCGATACCGACGACGACAGCTTGGAAGCGGCGGTCGGAGCTCAGAGTGGTCTAGCATTCGTCGCGTTCAAGTCGCCGACGAGTGCGCGGTCTCTAGCGTCGAACGGTGAGCGCGCGGCAGTTCCTGCGAGGGTCATCCGTGACGCAATTGTCGCTCTGGGGACCGTAGGAGTCGAGGTGCGCGCATACTACCGCTCGTCCGCAATGGCGTATGTTCACCTTCCGGCGCACACGGCCGCGGCGATTCGCAAGAGTGCCGCGGTCGACTTTGTGGAGCCGGCAGGGTCGGTCCCCGCGGCTGGATTGTCGTTCGCGCCCTCTGCTAGTGGCGTCGCCCCGATGACCTCAACGACAGTTATCCGGGGCGCCATGGCTGGCCAGATCGTACCTTGGAATGTGAGTTTCGTCCAAGCACCGAATGCTTGGGGCATATCGACCGGCGCTTCGGCGAAGATAATGTTCCTAGGTTTCGGACTCATTCCGAGTCCAGATCTGCCCACAGTCCCGCCAGGCAACTGTGCGGGATTGCCGAACTCTTGCAATTCCCCCTATGAGAACGGGACGCTCGAAGCTGGCGTCGCGCTGGCGCTGAACAACACCTATGGCGTGGTGGGCATCAGTTATGGCATCACTCCGACCGACATTTGGATCTGGCGAACCTTCACCGATGACCACCTGATCGACCTGAACCAGGAGGTTTCTGGCCTGAACTATGCTGCCACGCATGGGATCAAAACCGTGCTCATCGACGTGATTCACAGTGCCTACAGTCAAGGGGAGGCCAACCAGGTCGCCGCCGCATGGACCGCGGGTGTCATTACGACCACACCTGTTGGCAATGTCACGTCCTCGCAGCCCCTTAGCCCACTCTATCCGCCATCGCTCGCGAACGTCGTTGGAGTCGCGGGAGTGAAGGCCGACAGTTCGTTCGCCCTATACCCCCTCACAGGATGCGCAAACCTCTCCAACGCAGGCTCAAATTGGGGATCGCTGGTGACTGTGGCTGCACCATTCTGGGCCTACACGACAGCGTACGGCGGCTACGCTGACACAAAGACCGCCTACGGCTACTGCGCTACCGGACTCTCGGCCGCCCATGTCGCAGCCATCGTCGCTCTTCTCCAGGACAAGAACCCGACGTGGACACCGAGCGCCATTGTTCAGCAAGTCACCTCCACCGCGAGCCATCCATCGAGCAAGGATACGTACATCGGTTACGGGATTCCGAACGCTGCAAAGGCTCTGGGGTATCTTCCGCCTCCGCCACCCCCGCCCTTGTCCGTAACGATCGGCGGCCCGACTCTCGTTAAGCCCCAGGTGGCGTGCACCTTCTGGACAAACACCGCTGGCGGAACGCCGCCGTATCAATATCAGTGGACGGTCAACGGCGGGGACGTCGTGGGAACAAGCGACGTCTTCACCTACACCAACATCGGAGTGGGATTCACACTCGCCGTCCATGTCACCGATGCGGCGAGCGGCTCGGCCTCAGCGTCTCTTGTGGTGAACATCTCATCTGGCGCTAACGACTGCACGCAGTAGTTCGCTCGGACTGCTGCCAAGAACGGCGGGAGGTCGGCGTGTACGGCGACCTCCCGCTACGATGGCCAGGAGTAGAACCCCTTTCCCGATTTCTTCCCCAGCTCGCCTTTCGCCACCTTGTCGCGGAGGATCGCGGGAGGCTCGTAATGCGGCAGCTTGAGCGTGCGGTGCAGATACTCCGCGATGGCGAGGCGCACGTCGAGACCCACCAGGTCGGTGAGCTTGAGGGGACCCATGGGATGGTTGTACCCCAGCTCCATCGCCTTGTCGATATCCTCTGGGCTTGCGACCCCGGCTTCGAGCATTCGCATCGCCTCGAGGCCGAGGACCACGCCGAGCCGGGAGGACGCGAAGCCCGGCGAATCCTTCACGACGATCGGCTCCTTGCCGAGGCTCCGCGCGAACGCCGTCGCGCGCTCGACGCTCGCCCCGGCCGCCCGGGCGTGTGTCACGATCTCCACCAGCTTCATCAGGTGCACCGGATTGAAGAAGTGCATGCCGACCAGTCGCGCCGGCTCCTTCAGCGCGGCCGCGATCTGGCCCACCGAGAGGGATGACGTGTTGCTGGCGAGGAGGGCGGCCGCCGATACGTGGCGCTCGATCTCCGCGAAGAGCCGCTGCTTGGCGGTGAGATCCTCGACGATGGCCTCGATCACGATCTCAGCGCCGGCGACCGCTCGCGCGAGATCCGGCTCCGTGGAGAGTCGGGTATGGACTCCCGCCCGGTCTTCTTCGGTGAGCCTGCCGCGCTTCAGGCCACCCGCGAGCACTCCCTCGATGTTCTTGAGCGCGCGCGGCAGCGCCTCGGCTCGGCTGTCAGTGAGCCGTACCCGGCAACCGCCGAGAGCCGCGACATACGCGATGCCGTGTCCCATCGTTCCGGCGCCCACTACAGTAACGGTCGTCAGCGCGCCTCCACCACCGCACGGGCGCGGTCCGGAAGATCGGTGCACAGGCCGTCGACGCCGACGTCGACGAGCCGGCGCATCTCGTCCGGCTGATCCACGGTCCAGACGAAGAGACGGCGCCGCGCCTGGTGCAGGAGCCGCACCAGCGCTTCGTCCACCATCCCGCGGTCCTGCCAGAGGATGGACGCCCCCGCGTCCTCGAGATCGGCGAGCGGATGGATGGCGTAGGACGCGGTCAGAATCCCGCGGGTGAGGCTGGGGCGCGCCTCCCCCAGGCGCCGCACGATGCGGTGATCGAAGGCGTGCACGGCGTACCCCCCGGGGTTGGGGCCCGCGGCCAGGATCTCGAGCAGCCGGGCATCGTAGCGGGGCGGGAGGGTCTTGACCTCGACGAAGACCTGCAGCGGGCCGGCGGCATCGAGCGCTTCCGCGAGAGTGGGAACGGGCTCGCCGTTCTGGAGCCGGCAGGCGCGGACCTGGGCGCCCGTCATCCGGGGGATGAAGCGGGTGACGTCGAGGTTTTCGTCGTGATGGACGAAAATCTCGCCGTCCGTACTGGCGTGCACGTCCAGCTCCACCGCGTCGGCATCGAGGGCGCGCGCGGCGCGGAAGGCCGCGAGCGAATTCTGGTACTCGTAGCCGGACGCGCCGCGATGGGCGATGACCAGCGGGCGATTCACGCCCGCAAGCTATCGGCCTTCTTGGCCTCGATCCAGTCGGGCTCCTTCTCGATGGACTGGATGAACGTGATGTCCTCGAGCCTCGGCAGTACCGACTTCAGGTACGCGGGGTAGGCGGCCGCGTCCATCGGCTGGCCGTCCACCGTGAAGCACTGCCGGCCCCAGGTGCCGATGCGGCGGTTGAACTTCATGTCCGGGACCTTGAGCTGACGCTCGCGATCCGGGATGAACATGTTGAGCCGGTCCACCAGTTTCACGATCTCGTCGCGATAGAGCGCGCGCGCGTTGTCGTTGAGCTCGCCCTTGTCGGCGTCCCGCTCGGCCTCACGCTCGTCGTAGCGGCCCTTCAGGCCCCACACATAGGCCCAGTGCGCGGACGAGGAGTGGTCGGTCCCGAAGAGATCGAACGCGGTGGGGATCCACTTGTAGAAGAAGCGCTGGATCACCTCGGGCGGCACCCGCCCCGCCTTGACGATGCGCAAGAGGCCGTTGTTCCCGGTGCCCAGGTGGAACGATTCCTCTTTCAGCATCGGTCCCATGGAGCGCGCCAGCGGATCGAACGCCGAGGTGGAGAGCATCTTGAGCTGGAACTTGCCGTCGCGATCGATGAACTGGGTGTAGGTGAAGAAGTCCAGCCAGTTGTTGACGATCTCGTTGAAGGAGCCGAGGAGCCGCTCGCCTTCGTCGGCCCGGCGCTCCAGGAGCTTCGCGGCCTCGCGCTTGCCTTCATCCCCGAAATGGGTGCAGAGCAGGTAGGACATCTGCCAGCCGTGCCGCATTTCCTCGGTCATCACCCGCATCAGGGAGAGCAGGTCGTAGTCGGACGGGGCGTGGTGGAGGAGGTTGCGCTGCTGCTCCACCGAGGCGAACTCGGTGTCCCCCTGGTAGACGATGAGGTTCAAGAGCGCGTCCCGGATCCGCTGATCGGGAATGTGCATCACCGTCGGCCACTTCCGCTGGCCCTTGTAATGGCCGAATTCGATGTGCTCCACCTCCGGGTCCCCGAACTTGGCGTCGAAGGCGAAATTCCGCAGCTGTTCCTGCTCGATGCCGATCGAGTCCTGCCAGTAGCGGAAGTAATCGATCCAGTCGTCGAAGTTGCCGAGCTTCCTGACCATCAGCGGCTCCTCTGCGTTTTGGCGAGTGACTGTCCGATGCGCTCCCGCGCCTCGGGCGTGGCGAACAGCTCGTTCTGGGTCGTGATCTCGAGGTCGAGCAGGGCGGCGAGGCGCTGGTCCTCGCCCGCGTAGAGCAGCTCCTTGGCCCGCGCGATGGCGAGGGGCGGGAACGCCGCCCAGGCGAGCGCGAGCGCGCGGGCTTCGAGCAGCAGCCGGTCCGCGGGCACCACCCGGTCGAAGAGACCGATGGCGTGGGCCTCCGCCGCGGGTACCATCCGCGCGCTCCACACCAGCTCCAGGGCGCGGGACATTCCGACCAGACGGGGCAGGAAGTAGGCGCCGCCCCAGTCCGGGGTGAGGCCGAGCTTCGCGAACACCTGGCCGATGGACGCCGCGTCCGAGGCGATGCGGTAGTCACAGGCGAGCGCCAGATTGGCGCCGCCCCCGGCCGCCGCGCCGTTCACCGCGGCGAGCACCGGCTTCGGGGCTCGCCGAATCGCGAGGGCGACCTCCTTGCCCGCCGCGACCAGCGCGGCGCCTTCGGCGCCCAGCACCGAGAGGTCGGCGCCGGCGCAGAAGGCGCGGCCCCGCCCGGTGATGATGACGGCCCGCACCGCGTCCGAGCGCGCGGCCTGCGCCAGGGTCTCGAGGAGATCGCGGCACAGCTCGGCATCGAGCGCGTTGAGCTTGTCGGGGCGGGAGAGAGTGAGGGTCGCGACCCCGGCCTCGATCTCCATGGTGACCTTCTCGAAGGCCGCCACTAGACCCGCTCCACGATCATCGCGATCCCCTGGCCGACGCCGATGCACATGGTGGCGAGGCCGAAGCGGAGCGAGCGGCGCCGCAGGGCGTGGACCAGCGTGGTGAGGAGGCGCGCCCCGGTGGCGCCGAGGGGGTGGCCGAGGGCGATCGCCCCGCCGTAGATGTTGACCTTCTCCGGGTCGAGCTCGAGCTCCCGGATGCAGGCGATGGCCTGGGAGGCGAAGGCCTCGTTCAACTCGATTAAGTCCATGTCCCCGATGGACAGGCCGGCGCGCTTCAGGACCTTCCGCGTCGCGGGAATCGGGCCCAGCCCCATCACGCCGGGATCCACTCCCGCGACGGCGGTCGCCACGATGCGCGCGATCGGCGTGACACCCCGGGCCGTCGCTCTGTCCGGCCGTCGCCTGATCAGTAACGCCGCCGCGCCGTCGTTGATGCCGCTGGAGGTCGCCGCCGTCACCGTGCCGTCCTTCACGAAGGCGGGCGTAAGCTTCGCCACGGCGTCGAGCGTGGTGCCCGCGCGCGGGTACTCGTCCTTCGCGAAGCTCGAGCCGTCGGGGAGGGGAACCGGCACCAGCTCGTCCGAGAACACGCATTCCTTGAGCGCCCGCTCGGCGCGCTTCTGGCTTTCCACCGCGAACGCGTCCTGCTCGGCGCGCCCGATCTTGTACCGCTGAGCGACTTGCTCCGCCGTCTCCCCGAGCGAGATCGTCCATTCCTTTTTGAGGCGGGGATTGGTGAAGCGCCAGCCGACGGTGGTGTCCGCGACCGCCGGCGCTTTCCGGCTCCAGGGCTCTCCGGACTTGAGCGTGACGTACGGCGCGCGGGTCATGTTCTCGACCCCGCCGGCGATGAAGGTCTCGCCCTCGCCCGCCTTGATCGCCTGCGCCGCCGAGGCCACGGCCTGCAGGCCCGAGCCGCAGAGCCGGTTCACGGTCTGGCCCGGAACTTCCACCGGCAGCCCGGCGAGCAGGAGCGCCATCCGCGCCACATTGCGGTTGTCTTCCCCGGCCTGGTTGGTGCAGCCCAGGATCACGTCGTCGATCGCGGCGGGATCGACGCCGGAGCGCTCGACCACGGCCTGGATCGGGATCGCGGCGAGATCGTCCGCGCGGATGGAGGCGAGTGAGCCCCCGTGCTTCGCGACGGGCGTCCGCAGCGCGGCGCAGATGAGCGCGTCGGTCACCGTTCCCGTTCCGCGTTCACAGTCCCACCCAGACCGTCTTGGTCTCGAGGTAGCCGTCGAGGGCGTCGGCGCCCAGGTCCCGGCCGAAGCCCGAGGCCTTGAAGCCGCCGAACGGCGCCCCGGAATCGTAGAAGTTGTAGGAGTTGATCCAGACCGTTCCGGCGCGAATGGCGCGCGCGGCGCGATGCGCCTTCTGGATGTCCCGGGTCCAGATCCCGGCCGCGAGCCCGTAAATGGTCTGGTTCGCGAGGCGGACCCCCTGCTCGAAGTCGTCGAAGGACAGCACGGCGAGCACCGGCCCGAAAATCTCCTCCCGCGCGATCGTCATCTCCGGCGAGACCCGGTCGAAGACCGTGGCCTCCACGAAGTAGCCCTTGCCGTTGGGCTTCGCCGCCTTGCCGCCCGCCACGAGGGTCGCGCCCTCATCCACGCCTTTCTTGATGTAGGAGAGCACGGTCTCCTGCTGCTTCTTCGAGACCAGCGCCCCGAGGCGGGTGTTCTTGTCGAGGGGATCCCCCGGCGTGAGCTTTTTCGCGCCGAGGGCGAGCTGCTCCACCACCTGGTCGTGCACGCTCTTCTCGACCAGGAGCCGCGAACCCGCGGCGCAGACTTCGCCCTTGCCGTAGAAGATCCCGGTCTGTGCGCCGCGCACCGCGGCGCTGAGGTCGGCGTCCGCGAAGATGACGTTGGGACTCTTCCCGCCCAGCTCCAGGGTCACCCGCTTGTTGCTGTCGGCCGCCATCCGCATGATCTCGCGGCCGACTTCGGTTGAGCCGGTGAACGCGATCTTGTCCACCTCGGGATGCTTCACCAGCGCCGCGCCCGCGGTGCGGCCCCCGCCCGGCACCACGTTGAACGCGCCGGCCGGGAACCCGGCTTCGAGCGCGAGCTCCGCGAAGGCGAGCGCGGTGAGCGGCGTTTCCGACGCGGGCTTGAGCACCAGGGTGCACCCCGCGGCGAGGGCGGGCGCGAACTTCCAGCTCGCGATGTTGAGCGGGAAATTCCAGGGCACGATCGCCCCCACCACGCCCACCGGCTCGCGCAGGGTATAGGTGAAGAAGGGACCGTCCACCGGCAGGGTCTCGCCGGTGATCTTGTCGGCCCACCCTCCGTAGTAGCGCAGGGTGTTGACCGTCATCGAGATCTCGATCTTCGACTCGAACAGGGTCTTGCCGTTGTGCGCGGTCTCGAGCCGGGCGAATTCGTCGAGTCTCGCTTCCAGGAGATCCGCCGCTTTCGCGAGCAGGCGGCCGCGTTTTCGTCCCGACAGCCCCCGCCAGGCGTCGGACTCGAAGCAGGCCCGCGCCGCGCGGACCGCCGCGTCCACGTCCGCCGCGTCGCCCGCGGCGACTTCGGCGATGGTCTCCTCGGTGGCCGGGTTCTCCACCGGGAAGCGCTTCCCCGAAGCGGCGGGCCGCCACTCGTTATTGATGAAGAGGTCGGTCTTCACCGGCTCACTTGCCCTTGAACTCGGCCACCCGCTTCTCGTTGTAGGCCGCGATGCCTTCCTTCGCGTCCTCGCTCTGGAAGAGCTGCTGTTGCAGCTCCCGCTCGATGGCGAGCGCCGACTCGAAGGGCACCTCGGCGCCGGACTGCACCGAGCGCTTGATCAGGCCCACCGCCTTCGAGGCCTTGTTGGGCGGGCAGAATTGCCGGGCGTACAGGAAGACCTGGTCCCAGTAGGTCTTGGCGGGGAAGATCTCGTTCACGAGGCCCAGCTCCTTCGCGGTGTCGAAGCCGTAGGTCTCGCCCTTGGTCATCATCTCGATCGCCTTCGCCTTGCCCACCATCCGGGCGAGGCGCTGGGTGCCGCCGGTGCCGGGGAGGACGCCGAGGTTCACTTCCGGGAGGCCGATCTTGCCCCCGTTTTCCTTGGCGAGGCGGATGTCGCAGGCCATCGCGATCTCGAGCCCGCCGCCCACCGTGTGGCCGTTGAGGGCCGCGATGGTGAGCTTGGGAGTCTGCTCCAGGCGGTTCAGGGTCTCGTTGGCGTGGAGACAGAAGAAGTACTTGAAGCGGGGCGTGACCTTGTTGAGCATCGCGATGTTGGCGCCGGCGGAGAAGAATTTGTCGCCGTGCCCGCGCAGGAGAATGACGTGCACCTGGTCATCGAAGCGGGCCTTCAGGATCGCTTCGTCCAGCTGGCGCATCATCTCGTAGGTGTAGGTGTTCGCCGGAGGGTCGTTCAGCGAAATGATCGCGAGCCCGCCCTCGGTGGTGTAATCGACGAGGATCTTCTGCTCGGTCTGAGGTTCGGTCATGGTCGCCATGTCAGCTGTTCCTCCCGGTTGCCGTAGGGTGCGCCTCGACGAATCCGCCGAGGAAGATGCGCGCGATCAGTTCCGCGAGACGGTCGGGGGCGATCTCGCCCGCGGGATCGTACCAGTTGTAGATCCAGTTCATCATGCCGAAGAGGACGTACGCCGCGGCGCTCGAATCCGCGGAGCGCTCCTCGGGCGCGGCGTCCTGGAGCAGGCCCTGGAGCAGGTCCACATACCGGCGTTTGATGGCGTTCACCCGCGCGAGGCGGTCCTCGGGGAGCGCGTTGGCTTCGTGGGAGAGCACCTTCATTTCCGCCATGTGGGCCGCGAAGAAGGTCACGTGGTGGCGGATGAAGGCGTGCAGCCGCTCCACCGGGTCCCGGGCCGCGGTCACCGCGAGACGCGCACCGTCCAGCACCTGGGTGAAGCAGCGCTCCTCGATCAGCTGCAGGAGCTCCTCCTTGCCGCGGACGTAGTAGTACATCCCGGCGAGAGACATCCCGCTGGAGCGGGCCAGGTCCCGCATCGAGGTGGAGTGGTAGCCCTTGCGCGCAAACACCCGCGCCGCCTGGGCCAGGAGGTGATCCAGCCGCTCGTCGTAGGGCTTCATGGCTCCCATATTTCGAACGCTCGTTCGAATCCTACTCGGCGGCCCGGTGCCCGGCAAGGTGGCCAGGGTCCCGGAGCCCGCGTTACCCGACCTAACTTTTGGGTCACCCGTCCGTCCACTATTCGGAGCCCATGGCCCCTTCCGAACCGGCCGCCGTGTCGAGCAGCGACGCGGATCTGATTGCCGCCTGGCAGGGCGGCGACGAGCAGGCGGCGGCCGAGCTGGTCCGACGCCACGCGCGGGCGCTGGCGCGTTTTCTCGGCGCGACGGGCGCGGGCGGGGCCGACGTGGACGACCTGGTGCAGGAGACGTTCATCCGCGCGTTTCGCGCGCTGGACCGGTTCCGGGGGCAGTGCCAGTTCCGGACCTGGCTCCTCACCATCGGCGGGAACGCGCTGAAGGACGCGGGGCGCCGCGCGGCGCGCGAAAAGGTGGTGCCGCTCGACGACTATCTCCCGGCGCCGGGGGGCGACCCGCACGAGCGCGCGGTGGCCGGGGAAACGGCCGGGAAGCTGGGGCGGGAGCTGGCGCGGCTCCCGCGCTTGCAGCGCGAGGTGTTCCTGCTGCGGGCCCAGCAGGGGTTCGAGTACGAGGAGATCGCGCGGGCGCTGGCCACGACGCCGGGCGCCGCGCGGGTGCATTACCACCACGCCGTGAAGCGGCTGAAGGAGTGTTTGACGTGAACGATCGCGCAGCGGACCCCCGGGAGCGGGAGCTCGAACGCCGGGCGGCCGACCTGGGCCGCGGGGCCGGGGAGCGGCTCGACGTGGAGCGCGTGGTGAGCGGGGTGCTCGCGAGCCTGCGGCTGGAGCCGGTGGTCGCCGAGCCGTTCTGGGCGCGGCCGGCCTGGCTTCGCGCGGCGGCGGGCCTGGTGCTCCTGATCGGCGCCGGCGCGCTCCTGGGCGGCCCGGTGGGGCGGCGCACCACTCCGCTCCAGGAGACCGCCTGGGTGCAGGCGGGCGACGTGCAGGACCTGAACGCGGACCAGCTGCAGACGGTGATCGCGACGTTGGACGCGCCGCTCGACCGCTCGACCGCGGCGGGGGACGCGGGGGTCGAAGACCTTTCCGAGACCCAACTCCGGGCGCTCCTGCGCTCGATGGAGGACTGAGTGATGAACCGTGCCTGGCTCTTGCTGGCCGTCATGATCGTGCCGCCCGCGGCGGGGCAGAACCCCGCGGACACGGCAGGGGCGTCGGACTCGATCCGGCTCGAGAACCTGCGCCAGCAGGTGCAGGAGCGGTACAACGCCCGGGCGCACCAGGTGCTCGGCCTCTCGGGCGCTCAGGCGGCGAGGTTCGACTCCACCCAGGACCGGGTCTGGCCGGAGCGGCGCTCGCTGATGCTCGAGCGCCGGCGGGTCAACCAGGCCCTCCAGTGGCAGATGCGTCCGGGCGTGGCGGCCAACGCCGACAGCGTGAGCAAACTGCTCGAGACGCGGCGCCGCACCAACGCGGCGCTGCTCTCCGTGGACGACAAGGAGGACCGCGAGCTCGCCGGTTATCTCACGCCGGTGCAGCGCGCGCAGTACCAGCAGTTCCGCCAGGGTTTCCGGGAGCGGGTGGGGGAAGTGATGCGGCACGGTGGGATTCCGGGTCGCGGCCGCCCCCAGGGCCCGCGCGCCGGGGCGCGGCCGCGGCGCCGGCCGTAAGCGCGGCGCAGCACTCGAGAGACGGAGAAAGGGGATGCAGAGACGGCTCTCGCATCCCCTTTGGTTTTCCCGCGTATATTCCTGCGCCCCCGCCCGGGTGGCGGAACTGGCAGACGCGCAGGACTCAAAATCCTGTGCCGGCAACGGCATGCGGGTTCGATTCCCGCCCCGGGCACCTCACTCCGCGCGATAAAAATCGCCGTAGGCCGCGAGCGCGCGCGCCACGCCCTTGTCCACCTCCTGCGCCATGTAATGCGGCAGGTCGCCGCTCTTCGCGGCGATCGCGTCGGCGCCCGCGGGCCGCCCGGCCGGCGCGAGACCGACGTACGCCTCCGTGAGGCCGGCCGCGATGGCCTCCTCCACCCAGGGCTTGGTCTCGACCGTCGCCTTCGAAATCACGACGCCCGAGATCTTGCCTTCGGTCGAGAACCCGACGTCCACCTCCACCGGTCCGTGCGGCGTGTCCACGCGGACGAACTCCATCACGCTCACCAGCGTGGTCCCGTGCTTCGCGCTGTAGAACTTGAGGACGTCGTCCGCCGGGCTCCAATCCACGGCCTCGTGCAACTTGTGCGCGTCGGGATCGGAGAGATGAACCTCGCGCTCGAAGAAGGCGTCGGCTCCCGGCGCGAGACGCCGCACCACGTCCGGCGTCTTCACCAGAATCACGGTGGGCGTGATGTGGAGCAGCGCGGCGAGCGCCGCGGCGACGAAAGCGTTCACGATGCCGCTCCTTCCGCGCGCTCGAACCACATCCGCCGGAGCGCGATCACGAACACGATGGTGAAGGCGAGACCCATGGCCCAGCCGCCGGCCAGGG
>Ga0209178_1000395_pt1 | contig 12629 bp, 9 predicted proteins | sample GAAS200_FD_187521 | JGI IMG/M metagenome (GOLD analysis project Ga0209178, IMG submission 187521) | Agricultural soil microbial communities from Georgia to study Nitrogen management - GA AS200 (SPAdes) (version 2) | ecosystem: Environmental > Terrestrial > Soil > Agricultural land | place: USA... | reverse complement strand
GATATGTATGCGCTCCATCTGGATGCCCCGTCCGGGGCGACGTCGCTCGATGTGAACTTCGACTTTCTCCTCTCGCCGAACACAGACGGCTTTTCAGCCGGAGCGTCGGCGACGGCGTCTCTGGATGTGGTGAACTGGAATCAGCTGGTGCTCTATCCCAAGGATGAGGATGCGGCGAATATCAACACGGTGCCGACGCTGAAACTTCCAGCCGGCTGGAAATTCGGCACTGCCCTGCCGGTTGCGAAACAGGACGGCGATACGATTTATTTCTCGCCCGTTTCACTCGAGACGCTCATCGATTCGCCGGTAATTGCGGGCCGCTATTTCCGCTCAATCGATCTTTCACCGGGCGAAACACCGCACCACGAGATGGATATCGCAGCGGATAACCCGGCAGACCTGCAAATGACTCCTGAGACCGAAGCGGCATACAGGCAATTAATCGTGCAGGCCTTTGCGCTCTTTGGTTCACGCCACTATCGCGATTATCACTTTCTGCTTACGCTCAGCGACGACGTTGCGCACTTCGGCCTGGAGCATCATGAATCGAGCGATGACCGCATTTACGAACACACGCTAACCGATCCCGCGACCGGCACCGCGACAGCTTACCTGCTGCCGCATGAATATGTTCACTCCTGGAATGGAAAGTATCGCCGACCGGCGGGCTTGCTCTCGCCCGATTACGAGCAGCCGATGAAGGATGATCTGCTATGGGTTTACGAGGGACTTACCGATTACTTAGGCCAGGTTCTAGCCGCGCGTAGTGGCCTCTGGACGCCGCAGCAATTTCGCGATCAGTTCGCGCGCGTGGGTGCATGGCTCGATGCGGAACCGGGGCGGAGGTGGCGTCCTTTACAGGACACGTCCGACGCAGCAGTATTCCTCTACGACGCGACCGCCGACTGGCAAAACTGGCGACGCAGCACCGATTTCTATCAAGAGGGCGATTTTTTGTGGCTCGATGTAGACGATGAAATCCGTCATCTGACTGAAGACCAGAAATCGATTACGGATTTCTGCCGCCTTTTTCATGGTGAAACCAGCGGCGAGCCTGATCTGAAACCCTACAACTTTGACGATGTTGTTGCAGGACTCAATCAAATAGCACCATACGGCTGGGCGAAGTTCTTACGCGACCGGCTCGATTCACTTGCACCAAATACGATGGACGAAGCGTTGGACAACAGCGGCTGGAAGATTGTCTACAATGACGATCCGAATGACATGCAAGACAAGCGCGACAAGGTGCGGAAGGAAGTCGACCTTCAGCTCTCAGTGGGATTGTGGCTCAAGAATGATGGAACCGTGAAGGACGTGATCTATGACGCTCCGGCCTACAAGGCTGGTTTCGCGCCGGGAATGAAGATCACGGCCGTGAACGGCATTAAGATAGATCCGGGATCAATCGCGGATACACTCAAGCAGGCCATTAAAGATGCCGAGCACACAAACGAACCCATTCGATTTATTGCGGCAAACGGCTTGGACGTGGAAACGTACGCTGTGGATTACCATGGCGGACTGCGGTATCCACATCTAGTCCGCGACGAAAGCCACAGCGACCTGCTGAGCGAAATTCTAGAGCCGCTCGCGGCGCAAGCCACATCTCCTACATCAGCCACGAGCACCGCTCGGCCCAGGCCGCCTACCCGCGATCCCAATACGACGGGTTTTGTAAAAGCAAAAGAGATACCGGACGGCACGCTTCCACCTGCTGATGCGGACGGCAACTTCATCATTGGAGCGACGCACCCGCCTGCGCCCGAGATGACGGTGCGCGACGATGTACCGCACGGCACCGTTTACAACTTCACGATGAGTTCGGCAGATAGCAAGATTTATCCGGGCATTGCGCGCGATGCCGGCACGTTCGGAACACCCGACCCCAACGATGCCGCCAAACTCATCGTCACGACGAGCCATCCCGCGCCATACATGCGCAAGGTTGCGGTTTACGTGCCCGCACAATATAAGCCCGGTACAGCCGCGCCGTTTATTGTGGGCGCCGACGGTCCCGATCAGGCACTCTTCACGGTGCTCGATAATTTAATTGCTGAACACAGAGTGCCGGCAATGATCGCGATCTCCATCGGCAACGGTAGTGGCGACGCGCAAGGCAGCGAGCGTGGACTTGAATACGACACGATGTCCGGTTTATACGCCGAATGGGTGCAGAAGGAAGTTCTGCCGCTGGTGGAATCAAAATTCAACGTGAAACTTACCGACAATCCTGATGGCCGCGCCACAATGGGCGGCAGTTCCGGTGGGTCCTGCGCACTGATCATGGCGTGGTACCACCCGGAGTGGTATCACCGCGTGCTGACGTATTCAGGCACGTATGTGAACCAGCAGTGGCCGCCGAATCCACAGACGCCGCACGGCGCATGGGAATTTCACGAGCATCTGATACCCGATAGCCCACGCAAGCCGATTCGTATCTGGATGGAGGTGGGCGACCGCGACCTGCTTAACCCAAACGTGATGCGGGACAACATGCACGATTGGGTTGTCGCGAACGAGAATATGGCAAGGGTGCTCGCCGCGAAGGGCTATCACTATCAATTCGTTTTCGCGCGCAATGCGGGTCACACAGACCGAAGCGTGAAACAGCAAACGCTCGCCGAAGCACTCGAATACCTTTGGCAGGGTTATCCGAAGCAGTAAGCAGTGCTTATTCAGGCGATGAGGCTTTGTGCGCGGACAAACGGCGGGCAGCTTCGTTAACCAGGTATCCCATTTTGGGATGCTCTGGCTCGAAATCGACGTGAATTCCCTGCTCTCGTAGCTCTTCCGAAGTGACGGGGCCAATTGAGCCGACTGTTATTTCCGCAAGCGCCGCGCGCACCCGCTCTTCCACGCCCATTTGCCTGGAAAATCTCAGAAGGTGAACAATCTGCATGGAGGTCGTAAAAAGCGCCAAGTCAATCTCGCCGCTGCCAATTCTCTGCACCGCATCTGCGAGTGCCTCTGTATTCTGCGGCAGCTCCCATTTATAGACGGGTACCTGCATCACCTTCGCGCCTCGTTCGATCAGACCGGCAAGCAATTCCGGATTGGGCTCTCCATACTCCTGCACAGCAACGCTTTTGCCATCAAGCGAGAAGCCCCCCCGATCCAACGCATCGAGAAGATCGCGCCATGTGTTTGGCTCCGGGACATTGATTGCGACTGGTACGCCGAATTCCTTGAGCACGGCGAAAGGTTTCGGGCCGCGGGCTATGATCGTCGCCCGCTTCAAGCATTCGATGAATGTTTCGCGCGGATAGACGGAGTCAACCACGTGCGCAAGCGCGCGTGTGCCGGTACCTGTCAGAAATATGATGACCTGAAAGTCGCCAGCCGCGAGCCGCCGCGCGAACTCGAGCGCCTCCGTATTCGATTCGAGCGGCACTTCACGCATCGAGGGCGCCACGATCGGCTCGCCACCGTAATTCTCGATGAGCTTAGCCATTTCCTCGGCGCGCCTGCTTTCCAGTGAAAGAACGCGCAGGCCAGTGAGACCTTTCCGCTCGTTCGGCATCCAATCCGCCTTGCGGGACGATTCGCCCGATTTCTTGCTATCTTGATTGTACGGAAATGCCGGAACTGCCAGAAGTCGAAACTGTAGTGCGCGGGCTGCGCCTTGCCTTGCCTGGGCGACGAATCATGTCCGTGCGATTGGGGAAAACGGATTTCATCGATGATCCTGCCGCTCTCGAACGCGAGCTTCCCGGGAAGAAGATTATTGGCGTGGAGCGCTTCGGGAAATTTCTCTTGTTCGGCCTGGAGTCACCCAATGGCGTATCGAAAGAATGCTATCTGTTAGTCCATTTGGGCATGACCGGACAACTCGTGACCTGCACTCCCGACGCGCCTGTTGCGCCGCACACGCACGCGTTCTTTTCTTTAGACGATGGAAGGGAGCTGCGCTACACGGACGTACGCCGTTTCGGTCGGATTGCGTTTTTGGCGAATGGCGCGCATGAAGTGGCGTTAAGCAAACTGGGACTTGAGCCACTCGAAGCTACGGAACAGCAGCTTGCGGAGCGGCTGCGAGACCGTCGGGCTCCCATCAAGTCCGTGCTACTCAATCAACACGTCCTGCGCGGCATCGGAAACATCTATGCGGACGAAAGCCTGTGGCGCGCCCAAATTCATCCGATGCGGATCGCGGCTAGTCTCTCGGCCAAGGAGATACGACAACTGCATCGCGCCGTGCAGCTTGTCTTGAACGAGGCGATTCGAATGCGCGGCTCGTCTGTGTCGGATTACGTCGATGCCGACGGCGAGCGCGGTGAATTTCAGTTACGGCATCGCGTGTATCAACGCGAAGGGAAGAAGTGCCCGCGCTGCGGTGGAACAATTCGTCGCATCATCGTTGGGGGCCGCAGCAGCCATTTCTGCCCCCAGTGTCAGAGAGTCCCGCGCGATACAAAGAAGAGTGGCGGTCAGCATAGCGGATCCAGGCGCGCACAGAAATCCACTCGTATTAGGCTGTAGGCTCGAGCACAAGAATCGGTTGATACGTGCGCGGCACGACCGGCTCGGCAATCGCGATGAGATGCCCCTGCTGGTTGAATACACGCAGACGAGAAGGTTTCCACTCGCCCGCGTCTAGTTGGGTCGGTCCGCCCTGCGTTGTAGTGACTTGGCCGGGCTGAATCTGCGCAAGCGGTAAATTGAACTTTGCGCCATGGCGGATGCGCTTTTCAATCACCGGCAGGACAGCCGCCCGCGGAAGATCGCAGAGTAAGTGTTCCATGGGAATTACGCGATCGGCGATTTTTTCCTCGCGCGCGTCGCGTTCGAGTTCGGTGAGCGGCACCGCACGATCAAGCGTGAATTCCCCGACGGCTGTTCGAACAATCTCCGCAAGATGCGCGCCGGAACCTTGCAGCTTGCCCATTTCGTACGCCAGCGAGCGAATGTATGTCCCTGAGCCGCATTCGACTGAAAAGCGCGCCACCGATCCTTCGATTCCGTTCAACTTAAATTCGAAAACTTCCACCTCAACAGGTTTTAAATCGACAGGCTTGTGCTTGCGCGCGAGCTCGTGCGCCGGGCGGCCATGGATCTTCTTGGCTGAGAACGGCGGCGGCATTTGCTCGATTTTGCCAACGAACTTCGCCGCCAGCGATTCGATTTCTCCGCGATCGAGGTTTGGGGACCGATCTTCGCCCTGTGCTTCCCCATCGGCGTCGTATGTGTCTGTGGCAAACCCAAAGCGCACTGCACACGTGTAACGCTTTCTCCGGCCCGCATAGAAGCGAGCGAGGCGTGTCGCCCGGCCAAGCGCCAGCACCAAGACGCCGGTCGCCAATGGATCCAGCGTGCCGAGGTGACCAATTTGACGGAAGCCCACTAGGCGCCGAACGGCTTCGACCACGTCATGAGACGTGCGGCCCTGTGGCTTATCGACGACGAGGATTCCGTCGATCGTACGTTGTGAGGTCTTGGACATGAGTATCGCGCGGCGTCACAAAAGCAAGAGCGGTCCTTCGCTTAGGATGACGGCCAATTTCTTAAATTCTCGAAGAAAAAAAACGATCCGGCCTATTGCTGTTTGATTTTTTTTAGAAGCTCGTCGATGTGCTGACCGTATTCTTCCGAGGTATCCGGTATGAACAGCACTTCGGGCGAACGGCGCAGATGCAGGCGCTCCGTAAGCTCGTGGCGTACAAACCCGGACGCAGCCTTTAAGCCCTCCATCGCGCTTTCACGTTCGGCATCTTCGCCTTCGAGCTGCACATAGACGCGAACCGTCCGCATATCCGGCGTCATGCGGACTTCGCTGATGCCAACCGCTGCCGCAAGGCGCGGATCTTTCAATTCACCCGCCAACATCAAGCTCACTTCGTGATGGATTTCCTCGGCAACTCTTTCGGAACGATGTCCGCCGACCGTCATGACTCCGCCTCAAAATCTTCGTCGAAATATTCTATTTCCTGCGAGACCAGATCGCGCCCGAGTATGTTTTCCGACTCTGTCGCTATCGCCGTCAGCGATTCCTCCAAATGCTTCGTATCGCCGGAAATCGTGACCACGCCGATTCGCGATCGCTGCCACAGTTCCTGATGAGCAAGTTCGGCGATGGCGACATTGAAATGCGCACGCAGGCGATCTTTCAGGCTGCGCAGCACCTGGCGCTTGTCTTTCAGCGATTGCGCGTATTCAATGTGAATTTCGAGCGTCAGGAGACCGACCGGCATTTCCGCACCAAAAAAGGCGGGATGTCATCCAAAAACTTGTCGCGAAATCAACGACCGAATAAAAAACGCCCCGCCGCCTTCGATTTTGTGCGCTACCCGCGACGGGCTTCCGCGCTCTCTGCCGAGCCGCGCGAGCGCTCGCCTGCAGCGACAGCTTCCAGGGCCGCGGTTTTCTCGATCTTGAAGCACTCGAGATGATCGCCGACTTTAACGTCGTTGAAGTTGGAAATCCCGATGCCGCATTCAAAGCCCTGCCGCACTTCGTTGACATCGTCTTTGAAGCGGCGCAGCGAAATGATACGGCCGGTATAAATCACCACGTTGTCGCGCAGCACCCGGACTTCGGCGTCGCGCTTCATGATGCCGTCCTGCACCGAACAGCCGGCGATCATACCTACGCCCTTCACGCGGAATGTATCGCGCACTTCCGCGCGGCCAAGATGGACTTCCTTGATCGTCGGAGCTAGCAGGCCAGCGACGGCCTTCTCTAGCTCGTCAAGCAATTCATAAATGATCGTGTGTATACGAATATCCACGCCTTCGCGCTGCGCAAGATCGGTGGCTTTGCGCTCGGGGCGCACATTGAACGCGATGACAATGGCGTTGGAGGCCGAGGCGAGAATGACGTCCGATTCGTTCACCGCGCCTACTCCCGCCTGAATCACTTTGATCTTGACCTCATCGTTCGAAACCTTCGGCAGCATTTCGCTGAGAACTTCGACCGAACCTTGCACGTCCGCCTTGATCACGACCGGAAGCTCTTTCACTTCTCCTGCGCGGAGTTGTTCGTGCAGTTGATCGAGAGTCAGGCGACCGCTGGATGTCTTCGCAAGCGCAGCCTCGCGCTGTTTTGCCTGACGGTATTCGACGATGTGCCTGGCCTTAGCTTCATCGGCAACCTGGAACTGATCGCCCGCTTCAGGCACGCCCTGCAAACCGAGCACTTCCACTGGAGTTGCGGGCGGCGCCTTTTTAATCGGCTGACCGCGGTCATCAAACATGGCGCGCACTTTTCCGAACACAGCACCTACGATGAAGAAGTCCCCGACGTGGAGTGTGCCGTTTTGCACGAGCACCGTCGCAACGGGGCCGCGCCCGCGGTCGACTCGCGATTCGAGCACGGTGCCGCTGGCGGGAGCGTCCGGATCGGCCTTCAATTCGGCGAGATCGCCAACGAGCAGAATCATTTCCAGCAAGCGCGGCAAATTCTGTTTTGTCTTGGCGGAGACTTCCACCATGACTGTCGTGCCGCCCCACTCTTCCGGCATCAATCCTTTATCGGTTAGCTGGCGCTTCACGCGCTCGGGCTGCGCGCCCGGCTTATCGATCTTGTTGATAGCCACGACGATCGGCACCTTCGCCGCTTGCGCGTGTGCGATTGCTTCTTCCGTCTGCGGCATCACGCCGTCATCTGCGCTGACGACCAATACAACGATATCCGTAACTTTCGCACCGCGTGCGCGCATACGCGTGAACGCCTGGTGGCCGGGCGTGTCAATAAATACGATGCGGCGGTCGCCGACGTGCGCTTCGTACGCGCCGATATGCTGCGTAATCCCGCCGGCCTCGCCTGCGGCAACGTCGGTTTCTCTAATCGCATCGAGCAAACTGGTCTTGCCGTGGTCTACGTGTCCCATAACCGTAACCACGGGTGCACGCGGCTGCAAATTACCGGTGCGCTCCTCCTTGATCTTCTCTTCCTCGACAAGCTGCTCCTCAAACGTGACGATTTTCACGATGCCGTTGAACGACTCGGCAAGGGTCGTTGCCGTCGGAACGTCGAGCGCCTGGTTAATGCTGGCAAAAACACCCCGATCGAGAAGCACTTTCAGCAAATCCTTCGCGCGAACGTCCAGCTTCTCCGCAAGTTCGCGGACGGTGATTCCTTCGGTTACGGTCACTTCGCGCGGCTCGCGTTGAACCGGAGCGATTGGCTCAGTAGTCGCGCGCGGACCTGCTCCTGCGCGTGTGCGAACCGGATGAAGTTTGCGTTCGCCCTCGGCGTACCGCTTTTCGATTGTTGGTCTGCCGCGGCTTGGAGCTGGCTTACGCGCGTAAAGTGGCTTGCCGGGCTCAGCTTTCGGAACCCCGGTCGCGCCGGGACGCTGGCTGCCGACAGGCCCTTGTCCAGGTCCGCCAGGTCTGCCACCCGGACGTTGCGGAAACCGCGAAGGCGGTCCACCGGGGCGAGGCGCACCTCCGGGACGTGGAGCGCCACCTGCCGCAGGGCGGAATCCTTGTGGTCCACCGGGCCGCTGCTGATATTGTCCCTGGCCTTGGCCCGGCCGGAATGGTGGGCGCTGGCCTTGAGTTCCAGGCTGACCTTGCGGCCGCTGGGTCCCTTGACCTGAACCGCCGGGGCTGGCGGCAGCCGGTCGCTGTCCAACGGGCCGCTGCCCTTGCGGGGCGCCCGGCTGTCCAATTGGTTGTTGGCGCAGAGGCACACCGGGACGCGGTCCCGTGGGCTGTGTTGGTCTCGGAGTTGTGACCGGAGCCGCGCTCGTTGGCGCAGCCGGCCTTGGAGCCGCCGGAGCGACAGTGGGTGGATGTGCCGCTGGAGCGGCTGGAGCCGGAGCCGGTGTCGAAGGTGCGGTAGTTGTGGACGCCGCAGCGGGCGCCGGTGCAGCCGGGCGCGGGGACGGCGGTGCAGCCACTGGTGCTGGTCTTGGTGGAACTGTGCCGGGTGCTGCGGGCCGGGGCGTCGCTGGAGCAGATGGCGCAGGAGGTACTGCGACAGGTCGCTGAGCTGGCGAGGCGGCTGGCGCGGCTGGTCTTGGCGCGGGCCGCTTCGGCGCGAGCTTCGCCGCCTCGGCAGCGGCTTCCGCTTCAGCAATATCCCGGAAATGCTTGCGCACTAATTCCGCATGTTGCAGATCGATCGAGCTCGAGTGCGTCTTCTTCTCGGTGACGCCTATCTCGGGAAGATAGTCGATCAGCATTTTGGCCTTAATTTCGAGTTCACGGGCCAATTCGTTAATTCGGATTTGGTTTGCTTCAGCCATTCAAACAGTGGCTAGTGGTCAGTGGCTGGTGGCTTAGAACCACCAGACCCGACTTCACTGCCTTTACCCCTTTTCAAAAAAACTGGAATGATTACTCGCCGCTTGCGCCTTCGGCTTTTTCGGTGCTATCTTCCGGCGCTGCTTCTGCGCCGGTCTCGTCGGCCTGCGATATGGCCTCAGACCCGACATTCGCCTCTTCACCGGCGGCTTCTTCTGTTTCCACGGCTGCAGAGCCTTCTTCGGCTTGCGTCTCGATCGCGCCTTCTTCCGGCGCCGCCTCGGCGGGCGCCGCACCCTGTGTTTCGAGTGCCTCGAAATACGCGGCGACGCACTGGTGGATCTTCTCCACCATTTTCTCGCCAATTCCCGGAATTTCAACAAGCTGCTCAGGCGTCATATCCGCGAGCTTCTCGATAGATGTGATCCCCGCCGCTTCGAGCTTTTCGATTGTCTTCGGCCCGACGCCCGCTAATTCCGACAGCGCCGTGCCCGGAGCGGTCAGGGCCGCCATTTGCGCCTCGACTTCGCGACGCTTCTCTTCTTCGCTCTTAATATCGATATTCCAGCCGATCAACTTGCTGGCAAGGCGAACGTTCTGCCCCTTTTTGCCGATCGCTAGCGAAAGCTGTGTGTCTTCGACGATTACTTCGAGCCGCTTCTCCTCGGGATCAGTGATTTGGACGCGGGAAACTTTTGCCGGGCTTAATGCCTTCTGGGCAAACGCAATCGTTTCTTCACTATAAGGGATGATGTCAATCTTCTCGCCGCGCAGTTCCCTGATAATGGATTGGACGCGCATCCCCTTCATTCCGACGCACGCGCCGACCGGATCAACGTCTTTGTCGCGGCTTTCGACGGCAATTTTCGTCCGCTCGCCCGCTTCGCGCGCCACGGCGCGAATTTGTACCGTACCATCGTAAATTTCCGGGACTTCCATCTCGAATAGCCGCTGAACAAGAGCGGGATCGGCGCGCGAAACGACTACCTGCGGGCCTTTTGCGGCCTTTTCCACCGCACGGATCGTCACACGCAGGCGGTCGCCAACGTTATAAGATTCAAGCCGTGATTGCTCCCGCTTCGGCAAACGCGCCTCGGTGCGGCCCATATCGACGATCATGTCCGGGCCTTCGATGCGCTTGACCACAGCGTTGATCAACTCGCCGACGCGAGTGTGATATTCGTTATAGATTGTGTCGCGCTCGGCTTCACGAACCTTTTGCAGGATCACCTGCTTCGCGGTTTGCGCGGCAATGCGGCCAAGCACTTCAGTCGGCTTGGAAGCGGTGACTTCGCCGCCGACTTCGATTCCGGGATTCTGCTTGCGCGCATCCGTGAGCGAAATTTCTTTCAACGGATCGGCGACTTCCTCCACGACCGTGTGAACGGAGTACACGTCCACCTGACCAGTCTCGGGATTGAACTTCGAACGGAGATCCTCTTCGGTGCGGTAGTACTTGCGTGCCGCCACCACCATCGCGTCTTCAATCGCCGCGACGATTATTTCCGGTTCGATGTGCTTCTCCCGGCTGATCTGCTCGATTGTCTGGTACAGCAGACTCGCCATCCCCGCTCTCCTAGCCTATAGTTCCACTTTCAAATTTGCTTTTTTAATATTCGTGTAGGGCACAGTGAGCTCGCGATCTGCGATGTTGAGCTTCACGATACCGTCCGCCACGCCGGCGAGCCTTGCTTCCAAAAATGACTTCCCTTCCAGTGGCTCATTTAACCAAATCTTTGCCGGCCGACCGGCAAAGCGATCGTAATCGGATTCTTTTACGAGCTTCCGGTCCATACCCGGCGAGCTGATTTCCAGGATGTAGCTCGGTCCCGGTACCAGCTCTTCTACATCCAAAATCACGCTCAATTGTTCGCTCACGCGCTCGCAATCGCGATGCGAAATGCCCAGATTCTCAGGGTTTAGCGGCCCGGGCGGCCTGTCGAGATAAACACGCAAAAAGCGCTGCTTCCCGACTTTCCATTCGACGTCGAATACCTCAACGCCTTCTGAGCGCGCGACCCTTTCGGCCGCTTCGCGAATCTTTTCCAAGTCCATGCGCGTCGACTGGCCCGGCTTTGGACTCTTTGTCCCAACAAAAAAGTGGGCTCGCGCCCACTGAGTCCTTCGACCCTAATTGAACACTCTCAGTATAGTTTCTTTCGTAAGGTAAACGCAATACCGTGTCTACCGGGCTTTTTCGTTCACGTTCAATTGCGGGACACGATATCCGCTCAAAAAATTCCCTTTTTTTGTCGATTAGAAATCCATTTTGTGTTGATGACGCGACATTTACGGGCAATTCTAATCGTCAGACTCTCGATTAGAAAACGCGTAAATGGTGAGTGCCAACCGGTGGACTCTCCCTCCCGATCCTGCCGATGCCCGTGACGGTCATTATACATCCATCTAATGCAAGACCCGAGCGAAAGTTTACCACAGACTTAAGACAATTGAAAGTACTTTACGTGTGTCAATTGTGGATGGCTGGCGGCCGTACCAAGCGGCACATTTTGGCATGAAATGGCACTTAAATAGCGATAAAACGTGCAATTGGGGCGGAAAATGGCGCGATTGTCACCTTAAAAAACCTTGTTTATGACCGCGCCGAGAATTGAGGAAGGTCTGGCCGTAGACGGCACACAATAACCGGCTCCGCGGAGGCGGCTCTCACGTTCCCAAACTGGGAATTGTTACGGGGCAAAGGGGTGCGTCGGCTGAGAGAATGGCCCGAAGTTAGAGCCGGTACAACAATCTTAAGATTGCTGTATGTTGGAGGGACTGGGAGAGTTTATGGCAGGTGTGGGTGTCCATGCCGTCGAGCTCGTATTTCTCTTGCTGCTCCTGTTTGTGGTGGCGTTCGGCGCATTGGCACGCAAACTTGCGGTGCCCTACCCGATTGTTCTTGTGATCGGTGGGCTGCTGCTAAGCCTCGTTCCAGGGATACCGAGAGTCACTCTCAACCCGGACATTGTCTTCTTCGTGATTCTGCCGCCATTGCTATACAGCGCGGCATGGCTCACATCGTGGCGCGAATTTTCCTATAACCTCGTAAGTATTTTTCTACTCGCATTCGGGCTGGTTACCTTCACCGTAGTTTGCGTCACCGAGGCGGGCCATTTGGTGCTTCCCGGCTTTGACTGGCGGGTTGGTCTGGTGCTTGGGGCGATCGTTGCGCCTACGGATGCGATCGCGGCCACATCGATTGCCAAGCGACTTGGGTTGCCGAGGCGGCTCGTGGCAATTCTGGAAGGGGAGAGCCTGTTAAACGACGCCAGCGCACTACTAGCGCTTGAGTTCGGAATAGGGTTGCTGGTAGCGGGGCGCGTGCCCACTTTCGGGGAAGGCCTACTGAGACTCTGCTACCTGACCGGAGCGGGAATTGCCATAGGCCTCATCGTTGCCGAGATCGTGCATTTGATCGAGCACCATATTGAC
>Ga0209178_1000391_pt1 | contig 12682 bp, 10 predicted proteins | sample GAAS200_FD_187521 | JGI IMG/M metagenome (GOLD analysis project Ga0209178, IMG submission 187521) | Agricultural soil microbial communities from Georgia to study Nitrogen management - GA AS200 (SPAdes) (version 2) | ecosystem: Environmental > Terrestrial > Soil > Agricultural land | place: USA... | reverse complement strand
CGCGCCGACGAACCCTTGTCCACCACCTTCACCGGCTGCGCACCCTTGCGCTCCAGGTCCAGCACGTAGATCGCGTTGACACCCTTGTTCGCCGCGTAATCCGTGCTGCGCACGCTGAACGCCGCACGGCGCCCATCCGGCGACAACTGCGGATCGCTGACCCGATCCATCATCACCAGATCGCGCACGTTGAAAGCGTGCGAGCCCTGGGCCTTGGCAAAAGTGGTGTCGACGACATCGCCCGCCAGTACGGGCGATGCCACCAACGCAAGCAAGAGCGCGGCAAGCAACGGTTTCATGGAGGATCCTTGAGTTGTGCGGCGAAACGGCCACGGTAAGACGCTGCCTCGCAACAGGCAAGTCCGCTGGATGGGCGGCCATTTGAACAGTCGTGCCGCGAACTGCCAGCGAGCGATACCGCGCCCTGTGCGCGAGGCCTTCCGTCACGCTGGCGAAGAGCAACGCGCACAAGGTGTGCTCCTACAAAGGACGACACGGCCGTAGGCGGGTGTTGCTCGCCGGCTTTTGCCCTCTTGTTCGCCGCATGAGATCCGGGTCGAGTTTGTCCCGGAAGGACGCATCCCGACAAGTTGGGCGTACGGGTGTTTGATCGCGTCGACATGTATGCTGAAGAGCTGTTGGCCAATGCCGACCGCGCGCTGGACCACTCGAGATGAGCCGCGCTTCTGCGCGACGACCACCACCGCAACAAGTGCCTGGAAGCGATGGCCCTGCCAACCGAACTGGGCAACGCCATCGCCGCCACACTCGAGGCTCAGCAGTCCGCCAATCCGAGGCATAGTCCGGCCTTTACCGCACGCGCCAACCAAGCCAGTCCACAGGAAATGGCGGGCACAAGGCAAATGCCGCCCACGCTACTTTCAGGATTACCCGCTTGATGAATCCGCACGAGCGCCGATCGAACCGGCAAAAGGTTGGATTGGAAGCGTGCTCCATAGCACCTCTCGACGGGTCCCCACGAAACCGTGACCGGAAACACATCAGCCCCTTGCCGTCGGTACAAAACGTGCTTCATGTTGGCGACTTCCAGGGGGAATCCACCAATGTCACGCCAGCGCCTGTCCGCGGGTTTCACTTTGATCGAACTGATGATCGTCGTGGCGATCATCGCGATTCTTGCTGCCATCGCCATTCCGGCGTACCAGGACTATCTGATTCGGGCACAGGTCACCGAGGGGATGGTGCTGGCGGGCGGCGCGAAGGCCGCAGAGTGGGACTTTGTATCCAACACAGGACGCTTTCCGACAAGCAATCGCTCCGCAGGTTTAGCCACGAACACCTCGATCACTGGCAGCTATGTATCCAGTGTCGACGTGACCAATGGCGTGATCAAGGTGCTGTTCAATGGTCCCAAGGCGAACGCAAAAATCCGCCCCGCCAGCCAGTACTTCGTGTTGTCACCAATCACTCAAGCCGGCAGCATCACTTGGGCGTGCACGCCAAGCACCATCGACGCGAAATATCTGCCCACTTCGTGCCGCTGAGGTTCGCTGACGTTCCGATCAAGCCGGCGCGTTCAACACGTCCGCACACAAACTGACAAAATGCGTCACTAACTGCCCTCTAGCGCCAATGGCGGGACCGATACTTCAACCACGAGAATGATGGTACGAACCCGGCGGCACCCACGCTTGCGGCCATTCGTGACGAGAGGCACAATCCAACAGCTCGCAATATGCGGGAATACACCAGCGGTACAAGTGGCATGCAACCTGCTTCACTTTTCCGCGAGCTTCCTGGTCGTTCCTGACCATTGAGTAAGGGGTCCGATCCTGCCTAGGGGGATCCAGGACTGGGGCTCAGGGGGCATCACCGGTTAGCTAACCAACACAGAGGAACCACCATGAAGAGCATGCAGAAAGGCTTTACCCTGATCGAGCTGATGATCGTGGTCGCGATCATCGCGATCCTCGCCGCCATCGCGATCCCGGCCTACCAGGACTACCTGATTCGTACGCAGGTGTCGGAGGGCGCGGTGTTGACCGACGGTGCCAAGACCGCGTTTGCGGAGTTCTACAGCAACAAGGGCACCATGCCTTCGACGAATGCCTCCGCCGGTCTGGCGACTGATACTTCCATCAGCGGCAAGTACGTGTCCAAAGTCGCAGTGGCAGCCAGCGTCATCACGGCCACCTTTGGCAATGAAGCGAACACCAAGATTGCCTCCAAGACTTTCGTGCTTTCGCCGATCGTCAATGCCGGCTCGCTCGGTTGGACGTGCACCAAGTCGACCGTGGACCCGAAGTATCTGCCCACCTCCTGCCGTCCGTAATTTTCAACGTCTCCGCTATACCGGAAGGCCGCCTCATGGCGGCCTTTCTTTTCGGATCATTACGATGCACGTTCGCTCCGTTTGGGCACCATTGCTGATTGGGTTGATGCTCGTCATGGTTGCCGTGGCGATCTACTCACCCGGTCTCCGCGGAGGCTTTCTATTCGACGACTTCGCCAATCTGCCGGCGCTGGGCGCCACCGGCTCGATCGACACTTGGCCCACCTTCTGGCGCTACATCACCTCCGGGACAGCGGACCCGACCGGCCGGCCGCTCACCCTGCTGACCTTCCTGCTGGACGCGCGCGACTGGCCGGCTGATCCGTTTCCATTCAAGCGCACCAACCTGATTCTGCACCTGATCAACGGCGTGCTGCTCGCGCTGCTGTTGCGTCGACTGGGGCGCTTCGTTTTCAGCGCCGCCGACAAGCGCCGCATTGATCTCGCCGCCGTCATCGGCGCCGGCATCTGGTTGCTGCATCCGCTGCTCGTCTCCACCACGCTCTACATAGTGCAGCGCGAAGCGATGCTGCCGGCGACCTTCACGCTGCTCGGCCTGCTGGCGTGGCTACACGGCCGAACGGCCCTCACGCATGGCACTGTCTGGCGCGGGCTGGCATGGATTGCCGTGGGCCTGGGTGGCTGCACGGTACTCGGCGTGCTGAGCAAGGCCAATGGCATCCTCCTGCCCACGCTGGCCTTGGTGGTGGAACATGTCCTGCTGCGATCGCAGGAGCCTTCCACCACGCCGCTGGAACAGCACTGGCGACGCATCTACCGCCGCAGCATGTGGCTGTTTGGCTGGTTGCCCACGGCGATCGTGGCCGGCTATCTGTTGCACCAGGGATGGAGCGGCATCACCCACGGCATTTCATCAGTGCGCCCGTGGACATTGGGCCAGCGCCTGCTGACCGAGCCGCGCGTGCTGCTGGATTACCTGGACCTGTTGTGGCTGCCGCGACCGTTCACGCCAGGACTGTTCAACGATCACATCCAGGCTTCGACTTCATGGTGGTCCCCGGCGACGACGCTGCCGGCCATCCTCGCTGTCTTCGGCTTGATCGCAGGCGCGTGGCTGTTGCGCCGCCGCTGGCCTGCGCTGGCGCTGGCTGTGCTGTTCTATTTCGTGGGCCAGTCACTGGAGTCCAGCACGATAGCGTTGGAGCTCTATTTCGAGCACCGCAATTACCTGCCTGCGCTGCTAATGTTCTGGCCGTTGGCCCTGTGGCTGTGCGATGTGCGCAGGCATGGAGAGAAATTGCCGGCAACCGGATACTCCGCTGCAGCGTGGTTCACCACCAGCAGCGCAAAACTTGCCCTGGCAGTGTTGATCCTGCTTGGCTTGGGTGCGATGACCTACGCCCGCGCCAGCCTGTGGGGCAACAGCCATGACCAGGCGTTGCTGTGGGCACGCCTCAATCCGGAATCGCCGCGCGCGCAAGCCAATGCTGCCCAGGTCGAGACAATCGCCGGTCTGCCCGAACGTGCCGTGCAGCGATTGCTGCCTGCCCTGGCCAAGGCGCCCGACCAGGTTCAACTGGCGATCAACCTGTTCAGCGCGCAATGCGTGCTGGGCCATGTGGATGAGACAACCCTGGCCGCGTTACGCCATGCGTTGCGCACCACCCGCGACCCCGGTGCCTTGCTGGTGAGCTGGTTCGACCGAACCATGGAACAAGTGGCGCAGCCGCCCTGCCCGCAGTTGAACTACGCCACGCTGGATGGCCTGCTGCAGGCGACGCTGGCCAACCCCCACTTGGCCAACAGCAAGGGGCGTCAGCAAGACATCCATTACCTGTTGGGTCACCTCGCCTTGCTGCAACGCGACGCGAACACCGCGCTGGCGGAGTTCAACCAGGCGCTGGACAGCCAGATGCGCATCGCTGCGGCGCTGAAACAGGCCGCCCTGCTCGGCGCGAGCGGTTTCCCGAAGCTGGGCCTGGCCCATCTCGACCACCTTGTCACGGAACCAGAGAAAAGCGATGAACCCGGATTCGGCATGCCTCGCGTCCATGCCTGGGTGCTGAAGCGCCAACAGTATTGGCCGAAGGAGTTGGCGCACCTGCGCGCTACACTGCGCGACGACGCCGCCCAACAGTCCCACGCCGCCGAATGAATCAAACTCCCGAGCGCCTGCGCACGCCACTGAAAAACCGCACCGGCTGGTGGCTGCTGCTTGCCGCGTTTGTCGTGACGCTCGCGGTCTACTGGCCGGGCTTGTCCGGCGGCTTCCTGTTCGATGACTACCCCAACATCGTCGACAACCATGGCGTGCAACCGCCCAACGCCAGCTTCTCCTCGCTGGTAGGTGCTGCGCTATCTTCCCCGTCCAGCGAGTTCAAGCGGCCGCTGGCCTCGCTGAGCTTCGCCGCCAACTACCTGGTCAGCGGCCTCGATCCATACTGGATGAAGCTGACCAACCTGGTCATCCATCTGCTCAACGGCCTGCTGGTTTTTCTGCTGTCCCGAAGCCTGCTGCACATTCCCCCCGCAGGAGCCCACGAGCGGGCACCTGCGGGCGCGACAGCCGCGCGGCAACGCCAAGGCATCGTCGCCGCGCTGATCGCCGCCGGCTGGATGTTGTTGCCGATCAACCTCACCGGCGTGCTGTACGTGGTGCAGCGCATGGAGAGCATGGCCAACCTGTTCGTGCTGCTCGGTCTGCTGGGATACGTCGCGGGTCGCCAGCGCATGCTTGGCGGATCGCTGGCAGATTCCGATTCGTGCCTCGCCCCGTCAGCGGCCCGGGCCAGGCTGTCGCCGGAGATCCGAGGGTTCCTGCTTTGCGTGACCAGCATCGTGGCGTGCACCGGCGTGGGCGTGCTGGCCAAGGAAACCGCGGTGATGCTGCCGCTCTATGCCGTGCTGGTGGAGTGGCTGGTGTTCCGTTTCCGCGCGGCAAATGGCCGTCGCGACCTGCGCCTTGCCGGCCTGTTCGTGGTGGTGTTGCTGATTCCGATGCTGGTAGGGCTGGCCTGGCTGACGCCCGGCATCTTCAACCCCGCCGTGTGGGCGACACGGGATTTTTCGCTGCGCACCCGCCTGCTCAGCGAGGCGCGCATCGTGGTCGATTACATCCGCTGGACGCTGCTGCCCACGCCGGATGCGCTTTCGTTCTACCACGACGACTTCCGCATCTCGACCGGGCTGCTCGCGCCCTGGACAACGTTGGCCAGCATCGTGTTACTTGGCTTGCTGGTCGCCACGATGGTCTGGTTGCGCAAGCGCCTGCCGCTGGCAGCGTTGGGCATCGGGCTTTTTCTCGGCTGCCAATTGCTCACCGGCACGATCCTGCCACTGGAACTGATCTACGAGCACCGCAACTACTTCGCCAGCTTCGGCCTGCTGCTGGCCATCGTGCCCCTGCTGGCGGTTCCTCCCGCAACGACCATGGCGCTGCCGCGATATGCACTGCTGGCCGGCGCCCTGCTGTGCTGGGCCGGCCTGACCGCCCTCACTGCCCATGCATGGGGCAACCCCCTGCGGCTGGCCGAAGACCTTGCGTCCCGCGCGCCGCTGTCGCCGCGTGCCCAGTACGAACTGGGCCGCACCTACATCATCTATTCGCACTACGACCCGGCCTCGCCATTCACCAAGCTGGCCTACGGACCGCTGGAAAGGGCCGCAGCCTTGCCCGAAGCCTCAATCCTCCCCGAGCAAGCGCTGATCTTCATGAACTCGCGCATGCATCTGCCCATCAAGGATGCATGGTGGGACAGCCTGATCGCAAAGCTCAAGACCCACAAACCCGGTGTACAAGACGAAAGCTCGCTCGGGGCACTGACGCAGTGTGCTCGGGAGCAGCGTTGCGATCTGTCGAAACAGCGCATGGTCGAAGCCTACCTGGCTTCCCTGTCACACCCCGCCCCCAGCGCTCGCCTGCTGGCCACCTATGGGGACTACGCCTGGAATGTCCTTGATGATCACGCCTTGGGGCTGTCCCTGACCCGGGAGGCCGTCGGAGCTTCTCCAAAAGAGACAGCCTATCGCATCACACTGATTCGAATGTTGATGGCCACAGGTCGCAAAGGCGACGCACTCGCAGAATTGAAGCAGTTGGAGTCGCTGAATTACGGAGGGCGGCTCGACGCTTCCCTTACGCAGCTGCGCGCTTTGCCCGGGTTGCAGTGAACGAAAGCCAGGGTCTCAAAACTATTGTGGATCGCATGCGCGTACTTCTGCTCAGCACTTCCTATCCGCATGATGTCGCAGACTGGCGTGGTGTGTTCGTCAGTCGGATGGTGGACGCCCTGGCGCGGTCGGACGATATACACCTGAGTGTCTGGGCCCCGCCCGGAGAGCTGCCGACACCCGTAACCAGTGCCACGACGCCAGCGGAAAGCGCCTGGCTCGCCGCACTCATGTCAGCGGGCGGCATTTCGCACCTCATGCGCCAGGGCGGTCTGAACTCGCTGCTGGCGCCCTTGAAGCTGCTGCGCATGCTTGCTTCCGCCTATCGCCGGAATACGGACATCGATGTCTACCACGTGAACTGGCTGCAGTGCGCGCTGCCGCTTCCGGACAACGGCAAGCCGGCGCTAATCACGGCGCTGGGCAACGACCTCAAGCTGCTCCGTTTGCCTTTCGTGCGCCATTTTTTGCGTCGCGCCATGCGCCGTCGCCGGGTCGCCCTCTGTCCGAATGCGGAGTGGATGCAGGCGCCGCTTGAGGCTGCATTCGGCGACATCGCGGAAGTTATCCCGGTGTCGTTCGGGATCGAGGAGCGCTGGTACGCCATCCAGCGGCAGTCCGCCGGATCGCAGCCCCGGCGCTGGCTGGTGGTCACGCGTCTCACCGCCGACAAGCTGGGCCCGCTGTTCGAGTGGTCGCGGGGGTGTTTCGCCAACGGCGACCGTGAGCTGCATCTGTTCGGCCCCATGCAGGAAAATATCGCCATCCCCGACTGGGTGCATTACCACGGTGCCGCGTCACCCCATCAATTGGCATCCCGGTGGTTTCCGCAGGCATGCGGGCTCGTCACCCTGAGCCGCCACGCAGAAGGTCGCCCGCAGGTCATGCTCGAGGCGATGGCTGCCGGCCTGCCTATCATCGCGTCCGACATGCCTGCGCACGCCGCCCTTGTCGAATCGGGAAAAACCGGCATTCTGTGCAGCTCGGCCGAAGCCTATCGCCAGGCCCTGGAGCAACTGGAAGAGGACACCACCAACCAGCGCTTCGGTGAAGCCGCCAGGCAACGGGCGGCGAACAGGTTCGGCACCTGGGACGACTGTGCCAGACGCTACACCACGATCTACCGCAGATTGCTTGAGGGATCCGTCGATGGATGACCAAGTGTTGGTGGTAGGCGCCGGAGGGTTCGTCGGGCAACACCTGATCCGGGCGCTGTCTTCCCGCGGCAACAAGGTCATCGCCGTCAGTCGCAGGCCCTTCGGTCATGACGTGGCCGGCGTTGAGTCAGTGGTTGGCGCGGCGACCGATCCGCAGCCGTTCGCCGAGTTGCTGGATCGATGCCACACCGTGGTCTACCTGGCTTCCAACTCCACACCCGGCACCTCGAGCGGGCGGCCTCTCGACGAAGTGCGGGGCAACCTGTTGCCGCTAGCCGCGCTGCTTCAGGCGCTGCAGGCAAACCCCTGCGTGAAACTGCTTTACCTGTCCTCGGGTGGCAGCTTGTACGCGGCAAGCTCGGCCGATCCATCGACGGAAGCCTCGCCTGTGCAGCCGCGTTCCTACCACGGCGCCGCCAAGGTGGCCGCCGAATGCCTCATCACCGCGTGGTGCCATCAGTACGAGGGCCAGGCCATCCTGCTGCGGCCTTCCAACATCTACGGCCCCGGTCAGCTCGAACGGCCGGGCTTCGGCATCGTGCCGGCCTGCTTCGGCAAGCTGATGCGCGGCGAAACCCTTCCGGTCTGGGGTGACGGTTCGATCGTGCGCGATTACCTGTACATCGACGACTTCGTTGCCCTGTGCACGGCGATACTTTCTTCACCGATGCCCGCTGGCGCGCAGGTATTGAACGCCTCCAGCGGTACCGGCGTCAGCCTGAACGAACTCTTCCACACCATCGAAAAGGTGACCGGCACACCGCTGCTGCGTAGCCATGAACTGGATCGACCCGTGGATGCGCGGCAGATCGTGATGGATTCCACCATGGCGCGAGATCGTTACGGCTGGGTGCCTACGACCTCACTTGAAGAAGGCCTGCGAAAGACATGGGACTGGTTCAACAGTACCCGGCACTAAACCGTCCATCGGCTCCGGTCTGTTCGGTCTGCATAGCGAACTACAACGGGGCGGCGATCCTGGACGAGTGCATCGCTTCCGTGCTCGCCCAGCGCGTCGACGGCGATGTCGAGATCATCGTGCACGACGATGCATCGACCGACGGCTCGATAGCCCTGTTGCGAGAGCGCTATCCGCAGGTCGAGCTGCTGGCCAGCCGGGAGAATGTCGGCTTCTGCGCGGGCAACAACCGCATGGCCAACCACGCCCGCGGCGAATACATCCTGCTGCTCAACAATGACGCCGCGCTGTACCCGGGAGCGCTGGAGACTCTGGTCGGTGCGGCGCGCGCTTCCGGTCGCCCCGGCATCCTCACCTTGCCCCAGTACGACTGGGAAAGCGGCAAGCTGGTCGATCGCGGCTGCCTGCTGGATCCATTCTGCAACCCGATCCCCAACCTGGACCCGAAGCAATATCAGGTTGCATACGTCATAGGTGCGTGCATGTTCCTGCCGCACACGATCTGGAATGATCTGGGTGGATTGCCGGAATGGTTCGGGTCCATCGCCGAGGATATGTACCTATGCGGTCTTGCGAGGTCGCGCGGACTGCCTGTCACAGCTTTGGCGGCAAGCGGCTACCGGCATCGCCAAGGCGCGACTTTCGGTGGAAATCGCGCGGAGTCCGGCATCAACACTTCAATCAAGCGACGTCACCTAAGCGAACGCAACAAGACGCGGGTGCTGATGATTTTCACGCCCGGTTTGCTGATGTGGCCCCTGCTCTTCCTCCACATAGTCGCACTCGCGCTTGAGGGAAGTGCACTGTCCATAGTGCGTGGTGACGCTACCCTTCTTCGTGATGTCTACGGTCCTGCCGTGATGACACCCTTCCGTGAATGGACGATTCTGCGTACTCGCCGTCGCGAGGTTCAGGCAGCTCGCACGATTTCAATTCCGGAATGGTTCTCCACAACGCGATGCCAGCTACGCAAGGTCGTGATGCTGTTGCGCTACGGAGTGCCCAAAGTCCGGTAACGTCGCTGGCAGTGACCAGCCTGTCGATTCAGTTTTGCCCGGGTGAAGACATGCGTGCCGCCGCTGGCTCAGCCTCCAGCACGATCTGAATCGCGAACATACTCGGCCACGCACGCCCCAGCCAACGCAACGGCTCTCGCACGAACCATCGATACTTGTGCAGGCCTACATACCCGTCGATTCGGATCACCCGCAGGCCGGCACCTTCGATCAATGCCACCATTGAGCGCTTGGTGAAAAATCGCAGGTGCGTGCGGTCGAGGATGCCATAGTCCTTGTAATCCCAGCGGCCCAGCAGGTGAGTCACCCGGTTGGCGGCGAACGCGATGTTGGGCAGCGAAAGGATGGCCCGACCGCCAGGCTTCAGGCGCGTCACGAGTTCAGCGAGGACCCGCTCGGGGTGCACGAGGTGCTCAAGGACGTCACCAAACAGCAGGAAGTCGTACAGGCGGCCGTCCGCCACAGGTATGCGGAGGTCGAGGTCGACGATGTCGACGCGTCGGTAACCTGCGACTCGCGCGCCCTCCGCCTGCACCGCATCACGCTCAATGCCATCGACGACCGCATCGCATTCCTGCATGATCTCGCGGCCCAGCGTGCCATTCCAGCAGCCAATATCCAGCACTTCGGCCCGCCCCGGGTGCCCGCGCACGGCGCGGACGAAGAACGGGTTCGCATGCGCGTAGACGTCGACGCCTCTGCCCGCGGTCATGGCGTCACCTTGCGTAGGCCGAGTGCGGCCGCGGTCGCATCGAGGAAGGCGAGGCCATGCCGTTTGTCCGGCTCGAGATGACAACCCTCGGCCCACTCGTTCCATGCATTGAGGAATACGAGGCGGTGCTCCGGTACGCGTTCCGCGACGCGCGACACCGCATCATCAAGCCATCGCCTGTACAACTCCGCATCGTGGTTCTCGATAATCGTCGCCGATGTACGGCGAACGCTGTTGTCCCAGCTCGGAAAGACCACCGGATAGGTCGTTCCATCCAGCGGTGCACGCTGGCGCGTGCGATCAACGTACGCGGCATAGTCCACGATCGTGTTGAAATTGCGCTTGCCCAACCAGCGGTTGTGACGCAATGCGTCATACCAGGCTACTGGAAGCATGCGCTGCAACAGCGAAACCGCATGCCCTGTAGCATTCCTCGCCCCGGGGAAATGCCTTCGATTGGGCTCGAACTCAATGACGCCGTCGAAACCAAGCGCGCGGATACCGACGGTGTCCAGCGACGAGAAGCCCGTGTGCACACCACAGAACCACGGCTCGACGCCTATCCTGTCCACGCACGCGCTGCGCCACTGCCGCAGCACGCGCGACACGCCGGGGATGTCCTCCGGGAGATAGATGGCGAACAGCGGGCGCCCCTCGACACGCAGGTAACGCGGATCGGCAAACACCTCGCAGAGCCAGGCAATGTGCTCCGCATTGTCCGCGTCATCGTAGTCTTGGCGCACCAGCACGTCGTGCTCACGCCCGCTCCACGCGCGCGACCAAGTCTGGTTCGCCCAGCACAGGCAGAACGGAAAGTCCGGCGCACCCGATCCGAGGACCTCGTCGAGCGGCCGGTTCAACAGGCGCTTTCCCTTGAACCAATAGTGGTAATAGCAGAACGCCTCGATACCGGCCGCACGGGCCAGGTCCGCCTGTTGCTGCCGCGTTTCGGGGACGCGCAGGTCGTAGAAGCCGAGGTCAGCCGGCAGGTGCGGCTGGCCGTGCCCCTTGAAGCGCGGTGTGCCGGCCACGACGTTCGTCCATTCCGTGAACCCCCTGCCCCACCACTCGTCGTTTTCCGGAGTCGGATGGAACTGCGGAAGGTAGAAGGCGATCGCGCGGGCGCGCGGCGCGGGCTTTTCCGTGGGCTGCGTCCGCAACATCAGGCGGGCTCGCTCCCGGCACGCACGACCTGCAGCTCCGGCAACGGGAACACCAGGGTGCGTCCGGCGTAGCGGGGATTGGCGAGAAAGTGGGGCCGGAAATGCCACGGCAGCACCAGGTGGTAGTCGTGGTCGTGGGCGAGCACGTCGGTCTCGGGGCGGATCGGCAGGAAGGTTCCGGGCGTCAACGTGCCGAACTTGTCGGGGTTCACTTCGCCCACCTCGGCGACGTCGTCGGTCGTGATGCCGCAATACTGCAGCAGCACGTTGCCCTTGGTGGAAGCGCCCAGCGCGGCGACGGTCTTCCCTTGCGCCCTGGCCTCTGCGAGAAACGCGCGCAGGCCCGAACGCGACTGTGACGTGCGTCGGGCGAAGTCCTCGAACGGCGCAAGCGTGTCCAGCCCGCGGGCACGTTCCTCGGCGAGCACGCGCGCCACCTCGGGGCTTTGGGGCATGCCCGAAGTCGATTTGGCCGCGGTCACCGAGAAGCTGCCGCCGTTCACGTCGTTGAATTCGACGTCGATGAGGGTGAAGCCGGCACGATCGGCCATCCATTTCACCTGCTTCAACGCGTAGTACTCCAGGTGCTCGTGGCAAACCGTGTCGTAGGACAGCGCATCCAGCATCGCAGGCATGTAACTCTGCTCGAACACCCATATGCCATCGTCGGCCAGCACGCCATGCACGTCCCGCATGAAGGCCATGGGCGATTCGAGGTCGTAGAACATCGAGAACGAAGTCAGCACCCGTACCTGCTTGCCGGGGCGAACCTTGCGTAGCGTGGCGGCGGTGAAGAAATCCGCACACAGGTCGACGTGCGGCTTGTAGTACTGCCGGAACTTCGCTGCGGTCGGGTCGATGCCGAGCAGGTCGGCGCCGATCGATTCCGGGTACACCCCGAGCGTGGTGCCATCGTTGGAACCCACATCGACCACCAGATCGCCCGGACGCAGTGAAACGAGTTCGCGGATGCGCGCCACCTTTGCGCCCAGGTGGCGCACCATGCTCGCGTTGAGGCCCGAGCGGTATCCGTAGTTGTCGCCGTACATCTCGCCAAGATCATAGGAGTGCGCGAGCTGCAGCAGGCCACAACCGTCGTCCGCCGTGCACTTGACCAGTTGCAACGGCCCACGGGTTACCTGCACGTCCCGCGTGTGCGGAAACACGCCGGTCAACATCTGCTCGCCGAGATCGAGTACCGGCTCAAGGCGAGTGCTGTCGCATACGCGGCAGCGGTGAATCGGTTGGGTCATGACACCGAGTCCTTGTTAGCAAGCGACGCGATCGAAGC
>Ga0209178_1000389_pt1 | contig 12698 bp, 7 predicted proteins | sample GAAS200_FD_187521 | JGI IMG/M metagenome (GOLD analysis project Ga0209178, IMG submission 187521) | Agricultural soil microbial communities from Georgia to study Nitrogen management - GA AS200 (SPAdes) (version 2) | ecosystem: Environmental > Terrestrial > Soil > Agricultural land | place: USA... | reverse complement strand
TCATCGCGCCGTTCCTTGTGCGCATATCGCCGGGACAAATGGCAAGGGCTCGACGGCTGCAATGCTCGAATCGATTCTGCGTGCAGCGGGCTTGCGGACTGGCCTTTACACGTCCCCGCATCTTGAACGCGTAAATGAACGCATTCGGATCAACGGCGAAGACGTGTCCGATGACGATTTCGCCGCTGCATGGACCGTGGTGCATTCCAAGATCGAGGCGTTAATGGCGTCCGGCGCACTTGCGGCACATCCGACGTATTTCGAGTGCGTGACAGCGATGGCTTTTCTCATTTTTGCGGAGAAGAAGCTGGATTTCGCGGTGTACGAAGTCGGGCTCGGTGGACGCCTGGATTCGACGAATATCGTAACGCCGGAAGTCGCTGTCATCACCTCGATCGATTTTGACCATGAAGGCTTGCTCGGACATTCGATCGCGGAGATCGCCAGCGAGAAGGCGGGAATTATCAAGCCGGGAATCACAGTGGTAAGCTCCGCGGAACGACCGGAAGCGCGCACGGTGATCGCGGAGCGCTGCCGCCGGCTTGACGCTCGCCTCATCGAAATCGATTCGACGTATCGCGTGAGATTCACTCACTCCATCGATGGGCGCTATCCGGGAATCGCGGTGCCACGACGCGGCGGCGGAGCAATATTAAGGCTGGAACCACCTCTGCCGGGGCGGTTTCAAGTTCGTAACGCGCTCGCGGCCGCTACTGCTGCACGCGTACTAGCCGAGCGAGGCTTCCCGTTAAGCGATGAGAATATCGAATTGGGGATTCGTTCCGTTCGCTGGCCGGGACGCCTCGAAAAGCTTTCCGAGCATCCCACAGTGTATCTGGACGGCACCCACAATCCTGCTGGCGCCCGTGAACTCGTAAGATTTTGGCAAGAAAACTTTTCGGGTCGCCGAATCTTTCTGGTTTACGGCACGGTTCGCGACAAAGCCGTGGACGAGATCGCCGGGCTGCTCTTTCCGCACGCCGAACGCGTGATCCTTACGGCTCCGCGTCAACCGCGAGCCATTTCCGCAGAGGTACTAGCAGAGATGGCCGGCCATCTTGCTTCTTCTTTCCTGATCGAAGCCGATCCACAAAGAGCTTTGGAGCGGGCGCTTGAGATGGCTTCTTCCGAAGACGCCGTATTTGCCACCGGATCGTTGTATTTGGTGGGCGAATGGCGGGCGTATTGGCGCAACCGTAAGACGCTGCCGAATGCTCCGGCCAAAATACGGGATTCCGAATAGCGGGGCTCCGAATTTCCATATTCAGCGAGAAGCTACAATGGACAAAGACTGCATCCGAATGCGTACCCTCATATACCAGCCACAACCATTTGATGGATGATCGGCTGAAACCACCATATGGGGGCAAGACAAAGCCGGTCTCTACGAAAACTTTCGCCGTTGCGACACGGGATATTTGGCTAAAAACACGTAGCGCAATTGAAGCAGCCAAATTGGGACTACCGCGTCTAACGTGACCAAGGTAGGTATGTCCTATGACCATCGGCAGTGAACGTCGCAAAACTTTGGAATCCTTCGGGCGCTCCCCGGCGCTCCTGTGCGCCGCGTTACGCGAATTTCCCAGGAAGATGTGGCTGCATAAGCCGTCCGCGCAGCGGTGGAGCATTCACGAAATCATTTTGCACCTGGCCGACAGCGAGGCCAGCGCCTACATCTTCTGCCGTCACTTCATCGCAGAGCCGGGTATCGCTCCGGTTGAATTTGACGCTGCCCGGTGGGCCGATTCGCTGGGCTACTTCCACCAGAGCACACGCGAAGCTCTGGAAATTATCCGGCGCTTGCGCAGGATGACGTATCAACTTCTGATTACGGTTCCCGAGCCGGTGTGGTCGCATTCGATCGTCCATTCCAAATCGGGCGAAATTAGTCTGGAAAAATGGGTCGAGCTTCAGGAGCAGCACATCCCGCATCATGTGGCGCAAATGCGCGAGAACTACTTAGCGTGGCTGGAGCGAAATCCGCCGCGGAAGTCGGTTGCTCCACCGCATTCCCAAACACCACGCTCATTTCTGGCAACAGCTTGCTAGGGCGATCAGTGCAAACACCTCTAGCGATTGGTATCGCTGTTACCCTGAAGCGGCACCGAGGTCATCGGCAATAATTGGATTGAACCATCGGGCTCTCGCGCCAGCGTCGGAGCATATTGGCCGAGCAATTCCCGGCGCCACCAAAGCCCGGTTTCGCGCTTCGTCGTCATGGACGTGAACCAATACTGGTAGATTACGGATCGAACGCGCACCGGCGGAGCCCCGGGAAATGGATTGCCTGCGAATAGCGCGAGCACGTCAGGATCGTTCTGCAAGAGCCGCTCCTCTGTGAATACGACGAATCGGTATTCGGGCCACGATCCGAGCGAGGCAAACCACAGGTTCCAATCGAAGCGGGGCTGATAAGGCGCGTAAATTCCGGGCGCTCTATCCAGATCCTGCGGCTTGTAGCGGAATTTATAGGGAATCCAGGTCTTGCCATCGCGCGTGCCCTGAAACTCGATCTCTTCACGCGCGGGCGTCATTGTGCCGAAAAGATGATAGTCATTGGCGATGCGGAACTGCTCGATCCAGTCGGCAGGATATCTCGGCATATGAAAGCTGCGCGGTGCGACATCCTCCAGCAATTTGCCGGTCGTGACGTAACAAACGAGCCCGAGGCACAGTCCCGCAATTGTCATGCGCACCGGCGTTAGCCGTTCGCGCCAGTCGGCGCGCCAGGCGCCAGGTATTGGACGTTCGTCAATTGGCGCGTGCTGTGTTCTATCGACGAGCCCGCGGATCCTAGCCGGTACAATCCATTCGATGAATCGGTCGTCCAGAAGCAGAAATCCCAGCGCGAGCACGATGTAGTTCAAAAACGTGTAGTTCGCGGTGAGAATAATGCCGATCTGAAATGGCGTCACAATCCAGAAGCAAATAATGCGAAAACGCCGCGGCAAGAACATCATCCAGACGATGAAGAGCTCCATGACAAGCGTCAGGCCGGTGCTGAATGCCTGGAACCAGTGCGGCAGGTGCTGCGCGTACCAGCCGATCCACGTAGGCAGCGGTCCATTCTGATAGTACTGATCCATTGCGGTGAAATTGCGCCAGGAAGGATCGCCGCCGGTCCATTTGGCAACGCCGGATTCGAGATAGATGCGAAACCACTCCCACCGAAGCAGAAATAGACTGAATCGCGATGCCGGGTGCGTGCGGCCTAATCCGGGGCGAAACCCTGGTGGCGCAAAAAAGAGCGAAATGAAACCTGCGGCAAGCAGCATGCCGTCGGATTGATATCCGGAGAAATCCTGCGCCGCGCTGACGAACGAAACGAAACAAGCAAAACAGACCAGCAGCGACACACGGGGCCACAAGTTGAGGAAGACCAGCACCGAAGCGACGAGACCTACCCACATTACAACCATCAAGGCGTGATCGCTTGAAGCGAGCCAGAAGAGAGTCGGCGCGAAGTTGTACTTCGACAGCGGGAAAGTGTGCGCGACGGCTTCGAGATAGTCGCCCGCCGGGAGCAGGCCGTTGGGGCCGATAAGGCCTCTAATTTGAAAGAGGAGAGCGTAAAACGCGGAGACGTATATGAATCCCAGCCAGCGGAGAAAAATCCAGCGTGCCCAGAGATGCCCGCTCTGCCCCTCACGGGGCTTCTCCGGTCCGAGGAGCCAATTCGCCGCGTCACTAAGCAGCGGAAACATCGCTCGCGATTATACCGGAGCCCTCTTCAATGGTGCCGAAGGCGCACGCGGACTGGCACCGCATGAGGGGCAAAGCCGTTGTCTGGACTGCAAGAGTTTTTGGAACGAAAAAAGAAAGTGGCAAGTATCTAGTGGCGAGTGGCTAGTAAAAGATATCGTTTTAATCGCTTCACGGCCTGAAGGACGACGAGAGCTGTCAGGCCATAAGAACTACACCGGGAGTTATCTTGAATAGTCTGCCGGTAGCGAACGCAAATATGCGATTACGGCGAGCGCGTCCGACTGGCTCATGTGGTAGATGTGCATCGGCGGCTGAATGGGCAGGCCGTTTGGACCGATGCCACGTTCAAAAATGTCTTCGCCCTGGGCATCCGTGAATCCCACAAAACCGGCAATCCCTGGCGCACGATTTGCCCAGTTTGTCATGGTATGGACCGGCTGAATCCAAATCTGCGCGCCCTGCAATCGCCGGGATTCGTCCAAGTTGCCGTTGGCGTCCCGAGGGGTATGGCATTCCTCGCACATTGCGATATCCTCGACGATATAGCGACCGCGCTCGACGTCGCCCTGCGAAGCGGTAGCCTTCTGCATCGGCGCATGCATTTGCGCAGCCCGCGTCGGCGTAGGCCGCGAGGCAAACAAGACAGCACCCGCGACGGCTGCGGCTAGGATCGTCAAGCTGAAAGCCAAACGGCGATTTGCATTCATCGATATCTTCCCTATTTAATGTGGCGCGAAGTATGTAATGCGCACGACTGAAACACAAAAGTATCCCAAAAACGGCGCGGCTATGTCTATGGACTTCTCTGCTTTTTGCAGCATTCGTGTACAAGCGGCACCCATATTGCAAACCCGACCGATCAAGTGCGAAACTTCGTTCGCGGCGGAATGCCGCTTAACGAGCCACTTTTCATGCCGATTCTGACAAGCTCTCTCGATTCGAAATCGGAAAAATTCAAAGCAAATGCAGCGGCACTAAAAGCTCTAACAAAAGAGCTACATGCAAGGGTCGAAGCCGCAAAAACGGGCGGCAGCGAGGCGGCACGCAAGAAACATCTCGGCCGCGGCAAACTCCTGCCGCGCGATAGAGTCCAAAACCTTATCGATCCGGGCTCGCATTTTCTTGAGCTTTCGCCGCTGGCCGCTCTCGGCATGTACGGCGAAAACATTGCGTCGGCAGGGATCATTACGGGCATTGGCCGCGTTTCCGGGCGCGAATGCGTGATCGTCGCCAATGACGCCACAATTAAAGGCGGCACATACTATCCGATCACGGTGAAAAAGCATCTGCGTGCGCAGGAAATCGCGATGGAGAATCGGCTGCCGTGCATTTACCTAGTCGATAGCGGCGGCGCAAATCTGCCCAATCAGGACGAAATCTTCCCCGATCGCGAACATTTCGGCCGGATCTTTTACAACCAGGCGCGCATGTCCGCGGCGGCAATTCCGCAGATCGCTGTAGTGATGGGGTCGTGCACGGCGGGCGGCGCCTATATTCCGGCGATGTCCGATCAGGCTGTGATCGTCAAGAATCAGGGCACGATTTTCCTGGGCGGGCCGCAACTTGTGAAGGCAGCGACGGGAGAAGTGTCTACGGCCGAAGAACTCGGCGGCGCTGAAGTTCACTCTCGTATCTCCGGCGTGACGGACTACATGGCCGATAACGACACGCATGCGCTGGCCATTGCGCGTGAGATCACCGCAAACCTGAATTACGTCAAGAAAACCAGCCTCAAATTACAGAAAACGCGCGAACCACGTTTCGCACCGGAAGAAATTTATGGCGTGGTGCCGTCAGATTTGCGGCGCGCCTATGACGTCCGCGAATTGATTGCACGGATTGTTGACAACAGCGAGTTCGAGGAATTCAAGCAGCTCTACGGGCCCACGCTGGTCACCGGGTTCGCTCACATTCACGGATATCCTGTCGGAATCGTCGCGAATAACGGCATTCTGTTTTCCGAAAGCGCGCTGAAGGGGACGCACTTCATCATGTTGTGTTCGCAGCAGCGAATTCCACTGGTTTTCCTGCAGAACATTTCCGGCTTCATGGTTGGGCGCAAATACGAAGCGGGTGGCATCGCCAAAGACGGCGCGAAAATGGTGACGGCCGTCGCATCGACATCGGTGCCGAAGTTCACGGTGATCGTGGGAGGCAGCTTCGGCGCTGGAAACTATGCGATGTGCGGGCGTGCATATCAGCCACGCTTTCTATGGATGTGGCCCAACGCGCGCATCTCTGTGATGGGCGGCGAGCAGGCGGCTTCTGTGCTGGCGACGGTGAAACGCGACAATTTTGAAGCGCAGGGAAGGCAGTGGAGCAAAGAGGAGGAAGAGCAATTCAAAGCGCCGCTGCGCAAGCAGTATGAAGAGCAGGGCGACTCCTATTACGCAACTGCCCGGCTCTGGGACGATGGCATCATCGACCCTGCCGAGACGCGGGATATTCTCGGCCTCGGACTCTCGGCGGCAATCAACGCTCCTATTCCTGAAAGCAAGTTTGGCGTGTTTCGTATGTAGTGAGGAGACTGGGCATTCTCTAGACCGTCGATTTTGGCTGAACGGGCGCGGCGGCGGCCGGACCTCCTTTTTCGACGCTTTCTTCCTCAAGCAGCCAGCGACGCAATTGCAAGATGTCATTGGCGCGCACGATTCCGATGGGTTTCGGACTGCTGCGCGATTCAAGAACGACGACGGTGTCCACATTCTTGAGTAGCATGTCGCGGTTCACACGATCTACTAACTGGCCTGGATACGCGCGGACGTAATCCTGACGGGCAAGCTCGCGCATCGTGAAATGATGATCTTTCGTGTCCGTGTGGAGAAGATCCTGGGCTTCGATAATTCCCACCAATGCGCCGTTGTTATCTACAACAGGCAATAGCTGGACGTTTTCCGGCGTGAACTCGCGCAAAATTGTCCTCAGCTCCGTGTCGCCTTTTACGACCGTGAATTGCTTGCGCATCACCTGGTCGATCCTCGCCCGCATCAGCACGGGAACCGAATAGTCCTGCAGGATGATCAAACCTCTTTTCACGAGCTTCCCGGTCATCATCGAATCCGGGCTGAAAAGGCGCACGAGGCCATCCGTAATCATCACGCAGACAATCAACGGCAAGAGCGAATTGGGGTTGTGGCTGAGTTCGAAAAGAAAAACGATGCTGGTGAGCGGAGCACGGGCGATGCCGCCGAACACGGCTGCCATCGCCACGAGCGCATAGAAAGCGGGGTCGCTCACGAGGTGCGGGAAAAAATGCTGCCATGCGACGGCATAAGCACCTCCGATTCCGCCGCCGACAATCAGCGAAGGAGCGAACACGCCCCCGGTGGTTCCCGAACCGAGAGAAATTATGAGCGCCCAGAATTTCGCCACGGAAATACCCAGAAGATGCGCGGGCGTGAGATGGTCATTGAGCATGGCGCGTATTGTGTCGTAACCGGTGCCGAATACTTGCGGAATGAAATAGCCAATGACGCCCAAAATTGCGGCCCCGATAGCGGGAGACCATATCGCCAGGCGTTTAATCGGCAGGCGATCAAAAAGGTCTTCGGTCCAAAAGAGTGCGCGAATCATTGCAATTGCAACGACACCCAATACAAGCCCCATCAAGGCGAACAGCCAAAGTTCGTTCATGCTGGTGAGCTTGTACTCAGGGGTGGGAAAAAGCGGCGTCCATCCTACGAAATGAATTCGCACCCCTGTAGCGACCGCAGCAGCAAGGGACACGGGAATGAACGATCGGGCGCGAAACTCGAAGAGCAGCAGCTCGATCGCAACCAGCACGCCGGCAAGCGGCGCGGTGAAGGTGGCCGCCATGCCTGCTGCGGCACCTGAAGCGAGTAATACTCTGCGGTAATACGGAGTAAGCCCGATTCGGCGTCCAAAGAGCGACCCGACGGCCGCGCCCGTCTGAATGATAGGGCCCTCGGCGCCGAACGGACCCCCCGTGCCTATCGCGATCGCCGTAGCTAAAGGCTTCAGAAAAGCAACACGTAGCCTCATGCGGCTGTGATTGAAAAGAACAGCCTCCATGGCCTCCGGGATGCCATGTCCTTTGAGCGTCGGCTCCCAGAGATAAATCATGACTCCGACCAACAAGCCGCCGATTGTGGGAATGAGAATTACCCATGGTCCGAGGTGATTATTTGCGGGGCTGACATCAGCGAAAGAAATGCGTCCGTAGAAACAAAGGTTCGTGAAGAAGTAGATGAGCTCGAGCAGGCCTTCGGCCACCAAGCCGCTGACCGCTCCGATTAGAACGGCATAAAAAGATATTTTGACAACTTCCGGCTCCAGCGCGACACCAAAGGTTTTTCTTTCGTGAGGTTTTGCCTGCGGGGTACTTTCAATTTCAGGAAGGGGGGAATCGGCCATTGAACATCTCCTGCGGGTCTCCTAGTCAATCCGAATCCCGTCTGCCCGAGAGTGATTGGAAGATGGGCGATTCGGGCAGATCGTTGTGCTTGTCGCGCTACATCGGAGTCGCGGTGTCCGCCGCTTCTTCTAACTCCGGTTCGGCTTCTTCACCGCGAATTTTGAGCGCTTCAAGCAAGTCCGACTTGGTCACGATGCCTTCCAATTTTCCGTTGCGATTCGTTACCAGCAGCATAGGCTGAGCATCTTCCCCCAGCAGCAAGCGCAACGCCTCCATCGCATCGCAATTCCGGGGTATTTTCCTGACTTCACGATTCACAGCATCGCCTACGGTCATATCCGGATGTCTCGCGGCGCCATCTATGAGCGACCGCTCCGAAATTGTGCCGACCACGCGGGCACCATCCATTACGGGAAAAGTGCTATGGGGACTCTGCTTCAAAATCGTGTCCTCAAATTCGCGCAGATTCAGGGACGCAGGAACCGAAATAATGTCCCGCTGCATGATTTGTCCTACTTCCGCCTCTCGCAAATCGTGCACTCTTACACCTTCATGCAGGCGCTGATCTCCTGACACGGACGCGTCACCGGACACCGCATAAGCCACGGCCGAACCGATAACGGCAGGGATAATGAAAGCATGTCCGCCGGTCGCCTCGGCAATGAACGTCACGGCGGCAAGCGGAGTTTTGTATCCCGCAGCGATAAATGCAGCCATACCGACTGCTGCATAAAGCTCCACGGAACCGCTGTGCAATACCTGTCCGAACGCGGTGCCAAGCGCTCCCCCGCTCAAAAACAACGGCACGAACATGGCGCTTACGCCGCCGGAAGCCAGTGAGAAGAGCGTGGCAGCAAGTTTGAATACGGCGAACAGCACAAGCTCTACGCCGCTATGCTGCGCTCCTAAGATCAAGCCGACCGCTTCATAGTTCGGGCCCATCGGTATGAGGCCATCCCTAAAGATCAGGACGAAGACTACGCCGCACAAACCCGTGAGAAATCCGCCGACGGTCAGCTTTATCCAGTGCGGCATGGCCCATTTGACGAAGAAGCTGCGCGCGTGGCGGAAGGTAATGGAAAACACCATGCCAATCAGTCCGATGATGGCCCCCAACAAGGCGCACCAGATTAAATCCTTGCCCGTAAATGAGCGAGCACTTCCGAAATCGAAGATGGGTTGCGCGCCCATAAACGATGCCAGCGTAACGAACGCAACAACCGAAGAGATTAGGGACGGCAACAATGCTTCGTGCGCCAAGTCGTCTTTGTAAGGCATCTCGAGCGCAAAGACCAAACCCGTGAGGGGCGCACGAAATACTGCTGCCATGCCGGCAGCCGCACCGCTGATCAGCATTATTCGCCGGTCGCGTGGAGTGAGGCGAAAGCGGCCCATTTTCGTCCACAGCCACGCGCCAATCCCGCCGCCTCCATAGATACTTGGACCTTCCAGCGCAGCACTGCCGCCAAAACCAACGGTTGTCACTGCGGCAAACAGCTTCGCGAAGAACGGGCGCATGTCGATATCGCCCTGATGTTCGTGATAGGACTTAACGATCTCTTCGGTCGAATGCTCGTTGGGATCCGGGGTGAGGAACTGCATGATGAGCCCGGTCACCGCAAAAGCTACCGTAACAATCGGTATGATGGCCCACACGTGATGCAGAAAATAGTCCACCGTAACCGGCCATACGATTCTAAGGACCAGTACGGCGATGCCGGTGATTCCCAATCCGGTGATGACGCCGATGATTGGCGCGATAATCAGCCATTTATGGAGATTCCGCGAGTACGTTGCGCTCAGATCCTGGTGTACAACCGGCAAGTATTTGCGCAGCAATGGATAATGGGGTTTTGCGCTCTTCCTCATACGATTTCGTTTTACGCTCGCCTCTGTAACTTATTTTTAATGCTTCCGCCGGCGAACAAGCCGGCTCTTAACCGTACGATTTCGTCTCGGTGAAGTTCCGCAAGCTTGGCCAGAGTGACCTCTCCTCGCGGCGTGAGAGATACATACACATACCGCCGATCATTTGGATCGTGATCCTTGCGTATGAGACCCTTTCTCACAGCACGTCCCACGAGTTCGACCACCGAGTTGTGCCGCTCCTGGAGAAACTCGGCGAGATCGGAGATCGTGGCGCGTCTGGCGCCGTTGTAGCCCGCAACCCCCAGGAGCAATTGGTGTTGCTGCGGTGTAAGCCCCTGGCTTATTGCAGCCCTCTCGCTGAAGCGAAGGAACTTGCGCAATTGATACCGAAATGACGCGAGGTCTTGAATCAGCCGATGTGGAACCCTCTTCGCCCCCGGTTGCGCATTCCGTTTTGCAGGCTCTCTCTTCACGTTTCCATTATATCGTATTACGATCCTTTTTGGTGCTTAGCGGTCGGTGCTTCCTAAGTACTATTTTTCGTTTGAACAAAGCCCCTTCTCTGGCGGCAAGTGGTGGGCGCATTCTTCTTGTACGATGAAAGTGGAAGCCCTAAATGCCACGAATCGTCATCCATCACGCAGACCGCCATTCCCAAGTGCTCGAGCTGACCGGAGATCGTCCGCTTTCCATCGGCCGCGGAAAATCGAGCGACCTCGTGCTTGACGATCCGGATATTTCGCGGCTGCATGCCGTGGTACGCGTCAATCCGGACGCTCGCTGGGAAATCATCGACCGCAGCAAGACGAACGGGATAAAGATCAATGGCAAGCCTACGAAGGAGGCCTTGCTTGCCTCTAACGACGAAATTTCCATCGGAATGTTTCGCCTTCGTTTTGAGGATTCAGCCGAACGCAAAATCATGAGCTATGGCACGTCAAGCTTGCCTGGCGGCGTTGCGAAGCTCGTGGGAGAAAGCTCCTATTCAAGTTCCTTTATGTCCGTAGAACCTGTGGGTGCTCTGCTCGCAGTGGATACGAACGGTCGGGCTTCGCCTGCGCAGTCGCGTCTCCAGTCTCTTGAAGAGGAGAATCGGCTGCTGAAGGTTTTGTACCGAGCGAATCAGGCGCTCAGCCAGATTGAGCGTGTCGACGAATTGACACACCGGATTCTTGATCTCGTTCTCGAGATTGCCGGCGCCGAGCGCGCCTATGGCATGCTCCTCGACGAGAATTCGTCGACAAAGATCGACTTGGCGAAGGGAAACTATAGCTTCAGGCCGGCGGTGATTCGCTACAAAGCCGATGCAGCGCGCGAATCGGCGGCTCCACAATTAATCATTTCGCGGACGATTATCCGGCAGGTGATGCAGTCAGGAATGCCTTTGCTGGTGACGGATGGTCAGGCCGACTCACGGTTTGCGGCGAACAGCAGCGTTGTGAATGCAGGGATTCAGTCGGCTATGTGCGCGCCGTTGGGAATGGCGAATCGCATTCGCGGGCTGCTCTATGTGGACAATCTCTCCAAGCGGGGCATGTTTACCGTGGAACATCTCAATGTGTTCGCCATAGTCGCGGTGCAGGCGGGGTTGGCTATTGACCGCCTTCAAGGCTATACGGAACCGGCTGAGATCACGCAGTAGCTGGTACAAGGCGGGCTCTAATGCCTACTTTTTGATGACGCGATGAATCAGCTTTCGCGGCGCCGGCATGGAATCGCCGATCGAAAAGCTCTGCTGCAAGATGTTCTTGGCAGCCGCCATGCGCGAATCATCGTTGTAATGGATGGTACACAGTGCATCGCCAGCGGCTACTCGGTCCGAGACTTTCTTGTGGAGGACGATGCCAACTGCAGGATCTATTATGTCTTCCTTTTTCTCGCGTCCGCCCCCTAAAAGGACGCAGGCAGTACCCAACGACTCGCACTGGATGGCACCGACGTATCCGCTCATGGAGCTTCGGACCTCGATAGAGCGCTTTGTGCGCGGCAACACTGCCGGATCTTCCACCAATGTGGGGTCGCCGCCTTGCAACTGGATCATTTGGCTAAACTTGGCAAGCGCACTGCCGGATTGAATCAACTCGTCATACAAGGCTCGCGCACTGGCTATGTCACCGCAGCGGCGACCCAGTATCAACATCCACGCAGCCAGTTCTTTGCAGAGTTCGCGCAGATCCTCGGGTCCGTGTCCACGCAAAACAGTCAATACTTCTTCTATCTCCAGCGAATTCCCGATGTTGAAGCCGAGCGGCTGGTCCATGTCGGTGAGCAGGGCGACGACTTTCTTGCCCATGCGCTCGCCTGTTTCGACCATTAACTCGGCGAGAAATGCAGCGTCCTCCTCCGTTTTCATGAAGGCACCGGAACCGGTTTTCACATCAAGAACGAGCCCGTCAATTCCCTCGGCCAGCTTTTTGCTCATGATAGAGGCGCAGATAAGGAAGGGGCTTTCGACAGTGCCCGTCACGTCGCGCAAGGCATAAAGCTTCTTGTCCGCAGGCGCTATTTCAGCGGTTTGGCCGATCATGCAGCAACCACATGCGCGTAAGATTTCGCGAAAACGAGCTACGGGCAGCCCGACCTGAAAACCGGGAATGGATTCCAGCTTGTCGAGCGTGCCGCCCGTATGACCGAGGCCACGGCCGCTGATCATGGGAACGATCAGACCTGCGGCGGCTCCGACGGGCGCGAGCACCAGTGACGTCTTATCGCCGACGCCACCGGTTGAATGCTTGTCGATTTTGGGCTG
>Ga0209178_1000385_pt1 | contig 12723 bp, 10 predicted proteins | sample GAAS200_FD_187521 | JGI IMG/M metagenome (GOLD analysis project Ga0209178, IMG submission 187521) | Agricultural soil microbial communities from Georgia to study Nitrogen management - GA AS200 (SPAdes) (version 2) | ecosystem: Environmental > Terrestrial > Soil > Agricultural land | place: USA... | reverse complement strand
CATGGCGGAGCCGCACGTTTCGCGGAAGACGCAGAGACTGGCGGGAATGCCAAGCCATGTTTCGAGAGCGACGTCGAAAATCTGGACGTAATAACGAGCTACATCATTGCGCACCCATTCGTCGAACACTGCGCAGAGAAAGTTGCCGAAATCGACAGGATCGACGGACCATTCCGAGACGCGCGCCTCGCCGGAATCGCAAGGCTGGATCAGCACGAGACCAGAATCGTTGGCTTCACGGGCTATGCGTTCGACAACGGGGATGAACTGCATGTAACCGCTGCCGATTTCTTTCAGGAAGCGGTAAACCTCAAGCGGCTGCCGCGCATTATGGCGGTTCACTACGGTAAGCGTGTTGAATTCGACGCCATGCTTTTTCAGCATGTTGAGGCCAGCGACGACGCGGTTGAAGGTGGGCTGGCCGCCTTTGTCTACGCGGTAGCGATCATGCAACTCGCGAGGACCGTCGATGGAGAGGCCGACGAGAAAGTGGTTCTGCGCGAGAAATTCGCCCCATTCATCGTCCAGTAGCGCGCCATTCGTCTGAAATGCATTTTCTATTTGTTTGCCCGCGGCATATTTCTGCTGGAGCGCGACGACGCGGCGAAAAAAGTCGACACCGAGCAGCGTTGGTTCTCCGCCCTGCCACGCAAAGTTGATCGCATCCATTTGCTGCGATTCGATGTATTGGCGAACATAGGATTCTAGGACGTCATCGGGCATCTTCCAGTCGGATATGCCGGAATGCCCAGACAGCTTCGGGTAGAGATTTTCCTTCTCCAGGTAGAAGCAATATTTGCAATCGAGATTGCAGATTGGGCCGATGGGCTTCGTCATGATGTGGAAACCGAGCGGCCTTTGCGTTGTGTTTGGAGCTACCGAGTCCATTCAATCTCCATGTGGCGACGGAAATGGCGCGCCACTGCTGAGCGCCGGCGTGGCGAAACGCGCAGAAACTTCTACGGGTAAAGGCGCGAGGGCGTGATTTGCGGAGCGGCTTCGCCAGCCTCTACCATGCGCGCAACGAGGCGTTGGCGCAAGTCGGCGGCAATTTCGGGAAGAGGGAGGTCACCCTCGGCGTGAATGAGATTCCGATTGTCCTGCCGGCCGGCGAGATTCACGAGTTGGTGCGGATCCGAGGCCAGATCGTACATCTGGTACTCGTCATAATGCGTGCTGCCGGGATCAGTGGCGACGTTTGCCGTGCGGTCCGCAACGCAATACGTGAATCGGGGAGTCCGCAACGCGCGGCCGACCATCGATTCGCTGATTTGAATCAGCACTTCCTCGCGCCAGGAATCGCGGCCTTCGCTGAGATTCACGAGCGGCATCGCGCTGTGTCCTGTGACCGTACCTGGCACTTTCACACCCAACCCATCGAGCAAAGTTGGGCAGACGTCAATCATGCTGACGAGTTCGGGAACCAATCGCGAATGATCGAAACCGGGGCCTTGAACCAGAAACGGGATGTGAATTGAGCTTTCGTGCGGACTGCGCTTGTACTCGCCGTTGCGTGTGCGGAAATGGCAACCGTGATCGCTGATGAAAGCCACGACTGTGTTGTCGAGCAGATTTTGTTCTTTCAGCGTCTGGAGCAGCGTGCCGACGCAATCGTCGATGCGTTTGCAATCGCCGTAATAGCCGGGAAGCTGCGCCTGCCAATCGCCGGGGAAAAATTTCAGGTCCGCGGGCGCGAAGCCGTTGACATATTTTGTGGCGTATTCGTTCGGCGGAATGAACGCGTTTGCGTCATTTTGAAAATGCGGCTCGAGCTGCGAGACAACCAGGAAAAACGGCTTGGTCTGCGGCTTCTTGAGAAAATCGACCGCGAGTTGAGTGAGGAAGTCGACGCGATAGACGTCGTGAAACGTCAGGGGCTTACCGTCGTTGTCCCAGATGGTGCCTTCGTAGGGATGCGAAGTCAGCTCCAGTTCATTTGAAGCCTGCCAGAGATCGTCAAAGCCGCCGCGGTTTTCCGGCTTCACAGGGCCGCGAAGCGCCGCCGGGACGCCGATGTTGGGCGCGAGATGCCATTTACCGATGTAGTTCGTTGTGTAACCTTCGGCCTTGAGCGCGGTGGCAATCGTGGTTGCGCCGGGACGCAGGCCAAAACCATTTTTCCAGACGCCGGTTTGCGAAGGATACTGCCCGGTGAAGAGCGACGAACGCGAGGGGCAGCAGAGCGGTTGGTTCGTTACAGCGTTTTGAAAAGCGACGCCGCGGCGCGCGATGCTATCGAGATTGGGCGTGATGCCCATCGGATTCAGGCCATAGGCCCCGACGAAATCCCAGCGGAATTGATCGGCAATGATCAGGAGGAGATTGGGCTTGGATTTCTGGCCGGCCTGCGGCGCTGGTTCACCGGCTGCGGCTTCGCTTGCAGCCAGTGCGGGCAAAGCTACTGCTGCAGCGGAATTCTTGAAAAATTCGCGACGGCTTGTTTGTGGGCGCGAGCCGGATGTGGGCGGTTTTCGGTCCATAAGCCAACTTTGCGGGGAGAGCATAACACCATTTGCCGCACACGGCCCTTCCCTTATGAAAAAATGTCAAAGCGTTCCCGGAACTAGCGGTGTGCTATTTTAGGAGTCTGCCGCGTTGCCGATTGCGCGCATTACCATGCCGAAGAAAACCACGCCACAACCGGAAGAAGTGACGATTGACGACATTTTCGGTGTGGGTGGACATCTGCAAAAAAGCCATTGGACTTACGAATTCCGGGCTTCACAACTGGAGATGGCCCGAATCGCAGATGAGGCGTTTCAAAAACGGCAGCATGTGGTGATCGAAGCGGGCACAGGCACGGGAAAGACGCTCGCGTACCTGATTCCGGCGATCCGCAGCGGCCGCAAAGTGGTGATTTCGACGGCCACGAAGTCATTGCAAGAGCAACTTTTCCAAAAGGATGTTCCCTTCCTGCAGAAACATTTCGCGCCGAATCTGAAAGTGGCTCTCATGAAGGGACGCGCCAATTTTCTGTGCCGGCAAAAAGTCCATCAGATGGATACGCAGGCTGCGGTGCTGAAGGGCATCGACGAGGTCGACTGGTTCGCGCAGATTCGCGATTGGGAGAAGCTCACGGAAACGGGCGACCGCAACGAACTGACGTTTTTGCCGGATGATGCCGATTTGTGGAATCGCATCGACGCGAGGAGCGATCTCTGCACGGGGCAGAAATGCGCTGAGTTCAATCGTTGTTTCATTACGGCCATGCAGCGGCGTGCCGCTGAGGCGGATCTGATCATTGTGAATCATCATCTTTTTTTCGCCGATCTTGCGATTCGCAACGACGATTTCGGGTCGATCCTGCCGGAATACGCGGCGGTCGTCTTCGATGAGGCACACGAGATTGAGGACGTGGCCAGCGACTATTTCGGGCGGCAGCTATCGAGCTATCGATTCGAGGAGCTGACACGCGACATTGAAGCAATGTTGCGGATGATGAAGATCGAAGCGACTCCGCTGCGAAGGCACCTGACAAGTTTGCGCGAACGCAGCCGCAGCTTCTTTGAGAGATTTCCGGAACGCGAGGGACGGTATCCGTTTGGCCCGGAGGAGCGGAAAGCGTTTCTTGAGCGCAACAATGAGGCGTATAGCGATCTGACGACAGGCTTGAAGCGAGTGGAAACCGAACTCGCGGCCATAACGCCCAAGCCGGAGGAGATCATCGCGTTGGGGCGGCGCGCGGCAGAAGCGCGGCGCGAACTGGCGTTTTTGCTCGAGAGCGAAGAACGCAGTTACGTTTACTGGTACGAGCGGCGCGGCCGGGGAGTATTTCTCGCGGCGACACCGATCGACGTGAGCGAAATTTTGCGGGAACAGCTTTTCGAGCATTTCGATACGGTGATTCTCACGTCGGCGACGCTTTCGGTGGGAGGCAGTTTCGATTACTTGAAGCAACGCCTCGGAGTGCTGCCATCGAAGGAAGTCGCGCTGCCGCAGGAATTCGATTTTGGGGAGCAGGCGCTTCTCTATATTCCGCGGCAGATGCCGGACGTGCGTGACGCGAAATTTTCGGCGGGCGCCGCCGCAGAAATCGAGCGCTTGCTGGAAATTTCGGACGGACGCGCGTTCTGTTTGTTCACCAGCTATGCGCAAATGCGCGATGTTTATGAGCGGGTAAAGATTCGCGTGAATTTCCCGCTGCTGCTACAAGGCACTGCGCCGCGTTCGACGCTGCTCGAGCGGTTTCGTTCGACGCCGAACGCAGTGCTCTTTGCGACGGCCAGCTTTTGGCAGGGCGTTGATGTTCCGGGCTCGCAGCTTTCCTGCGTGATTATCGACAAGTTGCCTTTTGCCGTGCCGAGCGATCCGATTGTTGCCGCGCGAGTTCGTGCGCTACAGGAAGATGGGCGCAACGCGTTCGCGGAATATCAGGTGCCGGAGGCTGTGCTCGCGCTCAAGCAGGGCTTTGGGCGGCTAATCCGCACGAAAACCGATCGCGGCATCCTTGCCATCCTCGATAACCGCATCCAGCGCATGCAATATGGTAAAATTTTTCTCGACTCCTTGCCTGGTTACGGAACGACGCACGACCTCGCCGCAGTCGCTCGCTTCATGGAAGCTCTTCCGAAAAAGGAAAGAACGGAAGCGGCATCGGCGAACGCAGGAGAGTCAGGGACAGTTCATGTTTGAAGTGAGCGTGGACGCGACTTTTGCCGCAGCGCACCGCCTGCGCGGATATCAGGGAAAGTGCGAACAGTTGCATGGGCATAATTACCGCGTGCGCCTTGTCGTGGCCGGCGAACAGCTTGACGAGGTCGGCCTGCTTCAGGATTTTACGGCCCTCAAGCGAGTGCTGCGCGGCATTGTGGACAAGTTAGACCATCAATACCTTAATGAGCTGCCGCCATTCGATAAGATGAACCCATCGGCGGAGAATCTTGCGCGGTTCATCCATGACGAAACCGCGAAACAGCTTGCGGGGCAGCTTGGCGAAGCGTCGCTCGCGGGCGTGACGGTGTGGGAGACGGAGACGGCTTCGGCCACTTACAAACCTTAGTTTTTTTGCTTATAACCGCGCATGTTCATCACGGAAATTTTCAAATCCATTCAGGGCGAAGGCACGCGGGCCGGCCTTCCGTGTATTTTCGTAAGGCTTACGGGCTGCAATCTGCGATGCGTGTGGTGCGATACGGCTTATGCGTTTCATGGCGGCGAAAAACATTCGCTCGACGAGATCATGGAACGCGTAGAACGGTTTGCGACCGATTCGGGAAATGGAAACGGACAACCGGTTTCTCTCGTCGAAATAACAGGGGGCGAGCCTCTGCTCCAGCCCGATACGCCGGAACTCGCCACACGGCTTTTGCTGAAGAATTATACGGTGATGATTGAAACGAGCGGGGAGAGGTTTGTGGGCGACCTGCCTTGCGAAGTAATCAAGATTGTCGACGTAAAGTGCCCCGACTCCGGCGAGAGCGGCAAATTCAATATGGCGAATATCGACATACTAGATGGCAAAGACGAAGTGAAATTCGTGATCGCCAGCCGGCGCGACTATGAATTTGCGAAGCAATTCACCGGGCAGCATGGGCTCACAAAGCGCGTGGGGCAGGTGATTTTTTCTCCAGTATTTCCCGATCCGGCAGGATCATGGCCGGGCTTGAGCGCGCGCGATCTGACGGAATGGATTCTTGCGGACGGCTTGCCTGTGCGCCTGGGATTGCAGTTGCATAAATTCGTGTGGGATCCGGCAACAAAAGGAGTTTGAGGCTGGGAATGGCCGACAAGCCCAAAGGCGTGGTTCTCTTGAGCGGCGGAATGGATTCGTGCGTGGTCACCGCGATTGCGAATCAAACGCACCGGCTCGCCTCGCTCCACGTCAGCTACGGCCAGCGCACGGAAACACGCGAGCGGCGCTCGTTTGATGAAATTGCAGACTTTTACGGCGTGCGAGAACGGTTGGCGATCCGGCTTGACGCGCTAAGGCAGATCGGTGGTTCGGCGCTGACGGATCGGAGCATGGCCGTTCCCGAATCGGGGCATGCGCTGGGGCCAGATGCCGGTATTCCGATTACGTATGTGCCGTTTAGGAATGCGCATTTCTTGTCCGCTGCGGTGAGTTGGGCGGAAGTTATAGGGGCAAAGGCTATCTTTATTGGGGCGGTGGAGCAGGATAGTTCGGGCTACCCGGATTGCCGTCCTCAGTATTATCATGCGTTTGCGGAGGTAATCCGGCAGGGTACGCGTCCGGAGACACAGATTGAGATCGTGACGCCCGTAATCGCGATGAAGAAGAGCGAGATCGTGAGGCGGGGCGCGGAGTTGGGAGCTCCGCTCGATCGGACGTGGTCTTGCTACCAGTTTGAAGACGCCGCCTGCGGGACTTGCGACAGTTGCCGCCTGCGGTTGCAAGCGTTCGCCGAAGCGGGGCTGGGCGATCCGATTCCCTACCGGGCGAGCGTGGCGCAATAATTTTGGATGTCGAAAGCGAGGAGCATACGAAAATGAAACGATTTGCAAGTGTCGGATTGACGCTTTTTGCGTTCCTTTTGCTATTCGCGGGGTCGGCAGCCGCGCAGGGGAATAACGTGACAGGCCAAGTGATCGGGCTCGACGGCAATCCGCTGCCGAACGCAACGATCACGATTAAGAATGATACGGGCCGCACATTCACGACGAAAACGGATAGCAAGGGCAATTTCATTCAGGTTGGCGTGCCGGACGGCGTGTACACGGTTAGCCTGACCAGCCCGGCGGTTCCGCAGGGTTTCACCACGCAATTTCAGGCCAGCGGCTCGAATAACCAACCGTGGAACATCAATTTGAAGGAGATTGCCGCCGCTTCGGGAGGGTCTGAAAAGGCTGCAGCCGAGAAGGAAGCCTTCAATAACATGAAGCAGCACTTCGACGCGGCGACGACGGCAATGAACGATGCCGATGCGATCAAGAAGCAGCTCGCGACCGCACCGGCGGACCAGAAGTCCGATCTGACCAGCAAGATGAACGCGGCTTACCAGACGGCGCTGACGGAATATACGGCCGCTGAGCAGGGCGTCAACGCCAAAGATACCGGCAACCACGCGCTCATCTGGGCCAGTATCGGGCGCGCGGACGATGCGACGTCAAAGTATGCCGACGCGGCCACGGCCTATCAGAAAGCGATCGATTTGAAGCCAACTGCCGACTACTATTCGGATCTCAGCACGGCGCTGACAAATGTGGCCGCGTCGCAGCACGATCCGGCCGTCTTGCAGCAGAAAATCAGTGATGCCGATGCGGCGTGCCAGAAGGCAGTGGCGCTCGCGGGTTCCGCGCCCGCAGCTCCTGCCGCCGGCGGCGCTGCCGCTTCCCCGGCGCAGACTTCGACTGCGGTCGCTTCGCGCTGCTACAAGAACATGGGAATCGTTCTGAGCAACAAGGGCGATTTGCAGCAGGCGATCGATCCTTTGAAGAAGGCCACGGACGCGAATCCGAAAGATGCGCAGGCTTGGTTCCTGCTTGGCAGCGCATACGTCGGCTCTGTGCAATCGAAGACCGAAGGCGACAAGGAAGTATTCACATTCGATCCGAATACGTCCGATGCGCTTCAGAAATGCTCCGACCTTGATCCTACGGGTCCATTGGGTGCGCAGTGCAAGGACATGGCGGCGAGCGTCACGCAGATGAGCGGCGGCGTGAGCACCAGCGTGGGAACGAAGCCATCGAAATCGTCCAAACCGGCTAAGAAAAAACCGTAATTTGCGTGAGCGGGAGGGCGCTTGTGCGCTCTCCCACTCCACGTTTTCTCCGCATTATCTTCCCGCTCGACCCGCTACGGCCCGGAATGTTAGTCTTGTCCTACCTTCTCAGAGGTAGGCCGTGCAAGACGCGTCACCGAATCCCTCTATTGAACGCCGCAGGAGCAAGCGCGTCTCCGAATCTGTGCCGCTAGTGGTGCGCGGCGTGGATCTTCTAGGCCATCCATTTGAAGAGCGAACCGCTACGCTGACGCTGAATCTGCAAGGTTGCCGGTATTTCTCCAAGCACCATCTTCCGCGCAATTCGTGGATCAGCATTGAAGTGGCGCACAACGGTGAGGCACGTAACGTGCGTGCCCGCGTGGCGTGGATTCATCGCCCGCATTCGATTCGCGATTTATTCCAGATCGCCGTGGAACTGGAAGGTGCAGCCAATATCTGGGGCCTCGACACGCCGCCCGAAGATTGGCATGCACTGGCTCGCGCGGGTGAGCATGCATTCGCCGGAACAACGCAAACACAGAAAAGATCAGATGTGGCCGAAATTTCGAACCAAGGACAGACAATTCCCATGAACAGCTTTTCCGGAGATTCACTCAGCGGCTTTGAGCAGTCACCAATGGCGAATCCGATGAACCACGCGCACGAATCGCGGGAACCGAACTCGACTGCTTGGCGCGAACAGCTCGCGTCCGATATGGCCGTCGCGCAGCGCCAGTGGGACGAACTGCTGCAATCGTCGATCGACCGATCGCTGCAGCGGTTGGCTGAGGAATTGCCCGGCCGCGCGCAAGAGGCGGTTCGGGCAACTGAAGACAAAATGGCGCAGCAGTTTGCGAATTTGAGTCAGATGCTCGCGCAGATGTCGAACGAGGCGCAGAACGCACTGGCGGGAGTGAAGGGTTCGATCGAGCAAGAAGTTACGCGAGCGCGCGAGGCTATCGAGAATACGCGCCAGCAAATGCTTGATCGTTTGGCTGGTGAGGCCGAAGCGAGAGTGGTGCCGTACGCGGCGCGCGTGCCGGAGCTGCTCCGCGAGCTTTCCGGGCGCGAGGAGCAGATGGCTGAAGGGCTGCGTTTGCATCGCGAGCGACTGCGCCATGCCTCAGACAACAGTTTGCGGGAGATTGCCGCGCATGCGGAGGCGACTGCTGCGGCGGTGCGGCGCGATTTCGAAGCAGCGAGAAGCGAGGCGCTTGCAAAGTGGAGTGATGAGCTCGACGCACTCAGTACGCGCGCGGCTCACAATGCCGGAGAATCGCTCAACCGCACGTCCGAGTGGCTCCAGCAGGAGGCTCGCGAGCGTTTACAGGTGTTGTCCGAGCAAACGCTTGCGACTGCAATCGCCCGCTTCGAAGAAGAAACGACGAAGGCTGCAGGCCTGTTTGCGACTCACCTTGAGGGCCAATCGATTTTCCATCTAGCGCAGGTTCATCAGCAACTCGACGGCGTAGCAGACGACCTCGCGGGCCGAACGCGAACGCAACTCGCAGAGGCTGCCGAAGCCGCGGCGGCTTCGTTTGGCCAGGTGCTGCATGGCATTTCGGCGGAACGTGCCGAGGAGTTTAACCAAGCGAGTCAGGCATCGCTCGACGCAAAGCGCCAGGAATTGGAGAATTTTACACGGCAGGTACATGCAGCGTTCGAGAACGAGTCGGCAGTGGCGGCTCAAAGCATGCGCGATCACGCTGTTTCACATTTGCAATCTGCCGTCGCAGAAGCACGGGCCACTTTAGTTGCTGAGTCCGCGGCTGCGATAGATGCTCATCGTTTGCAGTACACCGCGGAGGCGCAGGAATGGTCCGAAAGGCTGAATCGCGTGGCTGAAGATGCGATCGCGCAGGGTGCCGGCCGAATCCAGACCGCTGCCGATACGAGTACAGTGGCCGCAGTCCGGCGCCTGAACGACCATGGGCAGAATGTGATCGAGTCGCTCATGCGATCGGCGGATCAGGCACTGCGCGATTCGGCGTCGAAGATGTTTGAAAGCCTGGCCGTCGCGTTGCGTGAGCAGTCTTCAAATGCGGTTTCAAACGCGACCGCTGGGGCGAATTTTGGCGGCGACAGTGCCTCTGCCAGTCAGTAACCGCATCGTGCGGTGACGTTATTCGCTAACGATGTGCGGCGAATTGCATCTAAATCTCTCTGGATCAACATGAAAACACTTTTCGGTGTGTCTGGGAATGGAGTGTCGCTGTGAGCCGCCACAGATTTGCTATGTCCGCGCGGGCTAGCGCAGGCATCACTGCAATCGTAATCTGCACGCTGGCATGCGTGCTGTTGCCCTTCACCGGCACAACGCGCGCGTCGAACGCCGCTGCATTGGCCCGAGCCGCGCATGCGATGGGCGGAGATCAGGCCGCTCTGGCCAAGGCTTATCGTTTCGACCGTGGCGGATGGATTTATGTCCATCTTGAAGGCTCGCCGCACGACATTGGTTATCAGCACGGGTATCTCCTTGCGCCGGAGATTGCTGACGCTTTCGCCGTTGTTAAACTTGAAATGACGCACGACACGGGCCGCGATTGGGAGTTTTTCCGCCGCGCGGCGCGGCAGATGCTTTGGCCGAAGATCGATCCGGAATATCAGGCGGAGTTGCAAGGGATCGTCGACGGCCTGCGCGCGAGGAAGACGAAGTTAGATCTCGACGACATTGTGGCGTTTAATGCTTTTTCGGAATTGCCGGATTATTACGTTCCGTGGCTGAATCAGCAGGTGCACGCGCAAAACATGGCGCGATCGACGCCGCCCGGTCACTGTAGCGCGTTTGTGGCGACAGGAAGCTGGACCAAAGACGGCCAGATCGTGATGGCTCATAGCAACTGGACCACGTACATCGAGGGTGCCCGTTGGAACATCATCTTCGATATCGTTCCACAACAGGGGAATCACATTCTTATGGATGGATTTCCCGGCGCAATTGCCAGCGACGACGATTTCGGCATCAATTCGGCGGGAATGATCATCAGCGAAACCACGATTTCGAATTTTCATGGCTTCGATCCCAATGGCAAACCGGAGTTTGTGCGGGCGCGCAAGGCCATGCAATACGCGGGTTCGATCGATGAATACGTGCAGATCATGCTGGATGGAAACAATGGCGGATATGCGAACGACTGGTTGTTGGGCGACCGAAAAACAGGTGAGATCGCGCGTTTTGAACTGGGACTCAAGCACCACAGACTGTGGCGCACCAAGGACGGCTACTATTCTGGCGCAAACTTTCCAAGCGATCCCGACTTGATCCGAGACGAGACTAATTTTGATCCAAACGACTTATCTAATTCGTCGAACGCGCGAAGGATTCGTTGGGATCAATTGTTGATCCCGAACAGAGGAAAAATCGACGTGGCGATGGCTGAGACGTTTTTGGGCGACCACTACGATACGTTTACGAAGACAGAAGGGCCAGACAAGCGAACAATTTGCAGCCATTATGAAACTGTGACGGGGCATGTGACAGATTCCGCTTCCGGAGCTTATGAACCGTATGGCGCTGTGGAGGGCAAAGCTGTTGACAGCGAAATGGCTGAAAACATGTCATTTACGGCGCGGGCTGGACATCCCTGTGGCGAAAACTTCAGCGCCAGCGAGTATCTGAAGAGCCATACTAATTCTGACTACGCGTGGGAGGCGCCGGTGCTCCGGGATATGATCGCCGGCCCTTGGACTTCGTTCTGCGACGGCGTTCATTCCGCACACTAAAACAGTGAGCCAATTGGTCGCTAGGCCGGGCGCTTCGGCTGTCCTACCTGCAGGTTGTTCTTTACGCTGAAAACACCGGACACGGAATTGGCGCGGACGTTCGCGGCGTCTTTGTCAGCCTGATTGTCCACCCATCCTTCAAGCGTTACGTGGCCGTTATCTACAATGATGTGAATAGATTGGACCGAGTACCAGGCATATTTCTGCAAACTTGGCAGCGAATAGATGGCATGGAATTCCGCTTCTCTAATCTTCTGGTCCATAGGAGATAGCGGAAGGACTCTTATTTGGTTATCGACCTTGTCGACGCCTTCGATGCCTTTTACGGCACTCTCGGCATCGCTCTTCTTTACTGGTTGAGTGACTTCGCCCGTAAGTGTAACGGTTCCACCATTTACATGGAAGCCGACGATGTCGAATACGGACAAGCGCGGTTCCAACGCGAGTCGGTGATACACCTCGCGCGAAATAATCTGTTCGTTACGCGAGGAATTCTGGGGATCCTGCGGCCGGGCCGCCATTGTGAGCAGTCCCAGCAGCGCTAACGGTAAGAGATAGAAAACGAAGAAGTTGCTCGTGCGATTGCGAAGTCTGTAGGCGGACATCTAGACTACCTCCGCCTTTCATTGTTGACGCAGTGGGGTGTTTACCCAATCGGGCAAACGATGTAAAGGCAGACATAACGTGTCGTAGGGTAAGTGTTTGGTATCAAAGGCGTTTATGTTTGTGGAAATTGCTTGGTTTTGATGTTACAAAAAAATTTCCGGAGCGCCCGTGCCAGAGATGTGCAGCGCCAAAGGTTGCCGAGTCCCCGTGCCTAACGGCTTGATGGGGGAGCATATGTGCGTGCTGCATTTCACCCTTTTCATCGAGCAGGAGTGCGCGGAAATGCGGCGCGAAACCGCCCTCGGCATCGCCAGCCACGAGCGGCAAGTCCAATTTATGGAACAGATTGCAGGGCGAGGCCAGTTGCTCGTGACTGTGGGTACGAGCGGTTACTCGATGTCCGATGAATTGAAGGCACGGATCCTCAGCACCATCCTTACCCTCATGAATACCCGCGAAAATATGGACCGGGCGGCCATGCGGCAGGCCGCATTGCGCAAATTTGCGGTCTGACCTGCCGGTATCTTCTGGAGAGATCCAAAGAAATCGGGGGAGTTCGTTCAACGCATCGATACAATTTGGCACTTTAAAATCGACTTAAACGGCCTTAAAGTGCCAAATTTGGCGCAGATGGCACCGTAAAACAGGCTTAATTTCATTAACCGCTTGAGAGGCCGAGCGACGGCTTAATTTTGCGCAATTAGCGCTGTTGAGAGTGCCGAATCGCGGTGCA
>Ga0209178_1000383_pt1 | contig 12753 bp, 8 predicted proteins | sample GAAS200_FD_187521 | JGI IMG/M metagenome (GOLD analysis project Ga0209178, IMG submission 187521) | Agricultural soil microbial communities from Georgia to study Nitrogen management - GA AS200 (SPAdes) (version 2) | ecosystem: Environmental > Terrestrial > Soil > Agricultural land | place: USA... | reverse complement strand
CAATGTCTCCGGCAAACCAGGGGTTCCCCGCGCCATCGATGATGTGGCCGTTGCGGATGAGCAAATCGTATCCAGTGCTGCTGCTTACGCCGCCTCCGCCATCGAGACTGGCGTCATACGCGGCGGCCGCGATCTCGCCGAGCGCCTGACCGGCGACGGTTTGCGCCGCCTCCATGTCCGGAGGAAGCGTGACGTGATTGACGTAGGCCGCAAACGCCAGCTTCCTATTGTCCTTGGTGATCACGTAGCCGACCAATCCCTTGCCGTTGAGCATCAGTTTGCCGTTGAGCTTGTCTTCCGAGCCGAACGTGCCCGTCTTTGCGAACACGTGTCCCGCGGCGGGTGAATCTACTTGAATCTTGGCGAGTGTTCCATCTTTGCCTAGGACTGGGAGCGCCTTGAAGAAGACTTCGTAATCCGGCCGCGTGGTCCAATACGCCAGGTAATGCACCATGAAGTCCGGAGTGAAAAGATCAGCCCAATCGCCACCCGCGCCATCGCCTTGACCGCTGCCGGAAAGATCGAGCTTCGCGGATTGCAAGAATTCCTGCTCGACGTGGAAACCCGCGTCGAGCGGGTTTTTTGTGTCCTTAGCCACAAGCGCGCCGAGGAGATACGGTCCCATTCCCGCGTGCAGGTTCTGGCTGACCTTCAGCGTGACTTTGATTTCTTCGGAGAGGGGTGGAGAAACGTGCTCGGCGACCTGGTTCTCCGCAGTATAGAAGCGCGTGAAGGGGTAAAAGTCTGCTGGTGCAGGGCCCGAAGCTGATTTGACCTCAACACCAGAGGCCACGAGCGCCTCGCGAAAAACCGTTTCGGCAAATTTCGTCGGCGAGGGCACAGCGATCGTCGCGGGCTGCGGCTTAAAACCAACCGGCAGACTCCCATTCAAAGTCACGGTCACCGAACCGTCTGCGTTCGTCAGGAAATCCGGCCCATCGAACGCAGGTTTGGTCCCGGCCGCCGTGGTTTTCAAATGATTGGCAATTTTGATGTAGGAAGTCTGCGGTGAAATCGTGAGCGCGATGGGGTCGCCCTCCTTCATGCCGGGCGTTCCGAGGAGGTCGATCACGTTGTCGTTAATCATGATAGAGGACATCACTACGTTTGTGCCGCCTTCGCGTGGCCCATCAGGGAGGAGGCTCGCATCAATCAGCACGTGCCCCTCAATCTTGTGGATGCCTTTGGCGGCCACATCCTTCGCTAGCTGCTTAATGACGACTAGAGGATCGCCCGGCAGCGCCGCTCCTCCGTAGGAGTGATCTTCATCCACAAAAGCGAGTGTGCCATCTGGCTGAATGCGATTGGAGAGGTTAGGATCGCCGCTCGCGACAAGAATCAAGTCGCCCTTGAGCGTGCCGTGCTTGTCGACGGAGCCTGTGTGGTAGACGCGCGTATGAAAGCGGTAATCCGCGCCCAGCTTTGCGAGGACAGTTCCCTCGGTGAGCGTTTTCGTCGTGGAAGCTGGGACGAAGAGTTTGTCGCCGTTCAGGGCATAAACAACTTTGCCCGTGTCCAGCGAATAGAACTCGATACCGAAGTTGGCGTGCGCAAATTCCGGACGGCTGACGACTTTCTGGATGCGTTGCGCGAGCGAGTTATCAGATTGGGCCTGAGCGGAGCCGGCCTGGAATCCAAAGAAGAAAAGAACCAACAACGCAGGGGCAAGCGTTCGGCGTGTTTTGTTGTTCAAAATGAAGCCTCCGTCTGTAGTCAGGCCTGACTATTCTTAATTAGAATAGTCAGGCCTGACTACTTGCAGGGGGGCGCGTTTTAGCGCATCTCCCCCGTGTCTCACGAATTGCAATCGCGAAACGTTACCTCTGATGAATTGTGCCTGCCGCATCCAAGCCCAGCTTCTCGAAAGGGACATTCAGAATCGGATATTCCTTCCAATCTCTGTAATCGAAGTGCCACCACTCCGCTTCATAGACCGTGAAGCCCTCGGATTCCATCGCCCGCCGCAGCAAGTCGCGTTGCCAACGCTGAAGCGAAGTGCCTCCGGGATAGTCGGGAAAAGAGCGCGGCGACATTTCATCATACGTGCCCGGCATCTCGATGGGCTTTCCCGTAGCCAGGTCGTAAAGTGTCAGGTCCACGGCGCAGCCGCGATTGTGGCGCGAGCCTTGCGCGGGATCAGCAACGAAGATTTTTCCTTCCGGCGGTGTGGCGTCCCAAAAGATTTTCGTGACGTACCACGGCCGATAGGCATCATGAATCAGCAGGCCATATCCAAGCGGCTTGAGTTTTTGCAGCACGCGCAAAAGCGCTTCCACCGCAGGCCGCTGCAGAAACGCGCGCGCTTGAGAATAAACAGCCGTACCCAGAAAATCGTTCGAGGTTGCATACCGGATGTCTAGGCGAATGGACGTATCGAGACGTGCCAGTTCCACGAGATCTGGCTTGCGAAACGAGCCGGGCTCGGACGGGGGCGACGATCGCTGCGCTTGGGCACGTAGCCTGTCGATGGGTTGGAGTGGAGTGATGCGAAACGAGCGAGTTGGGTCGGCGCCGGGGTCGGTGCGTGCGTAAGACTCCATCAAATACGTGAAGTAGGGTGCAGCCCCAGGCTTCTCCATAATCTCGTAACCCCAACTTCCTTTCACCGGATCCGGGACGAACATAAATCCCAGGCGCCGATAGCCTTCTCCAAAATCGTACGGTAATGCTAGGTCGAAATGGATTTCCTCATCTGGCCCCGATGCGTAGCGCATGTACGCCCGCTGGTCTCGCTCGAGGATGATTACCTTTTGCTTGGGGCGGCCGTAGCTGCTGTATTCGTAGATGCCCACGAAGCGTTTCCAATCGGCTGGGGCATCGGGGGGCTTGGGGCCGGGAAGGATGGAACTCGGTGATTGCGCGAACCCAACACTTACCAGTGAAGCGAGAATCGCTAGCGTTAGGACAGAGGTTGTCTTTAGGGATTGCAGCGGCTCAGCTCTCACACTAGGCCCCTTCTGCCTTTAAGAAAAAGAAAAGCTGCTCGAACGCCTCACGGATTGTACCAGCGGAATCCCTTGCGCTGTTCCTCGGCAATTTCCTTCACGATGGCCAGCGTTTGCGAACGGTGATACTGTCCCACGGCGGCGAGCAGAGAATTGATGAGCGCGACCGGCGCGACGTAAGACGCGCCGAAAGAAGTCGTCTCGACCGAGGCGATAAAAATCTCGTTACACTCGCGCGCGAGCGGAGAGAGATATGTGTCCGCAATTCCCACGCAATACGCGCCATTGGCGCGGGCTTGCTCTGCGCCTTCGACGGTTTGCCGCAGTCCTCGGCGGAAACTGATGGCAATGACCACATCCTGCTTGTTGACCGAACGCACCAGGTGCAGAATTCTGCCCGCCGACGTAGCTGCAAAAATCGGCAGCCCCAACAAGCTGATCTGGTACTCCAGGTAACCGGCCAACTGTGCCGCCAAATCTGCGGCGAGGACGACGATACGCCGCGCTTCATGAAAGCGTTTCGCGAGCGCCACCAGCCGTTGGGCGTCCAGGCTGTTTTTGAGCCCTTGAAGGTTTTTCAAGTCTTGTTCAAGAGACTCAACGACGTGCGCCGGCACGCTGGGATCGCGCCCGCCGGACTGCATCGTGTCGAGAGAAGTGGCGAAGGCCAGGGAAAGTTCATGCAGATGCCGCTGGAATTCGCGGTAGCTGCCAAAGCCTAGCCCGCGTACGATGCGCACGATAGTGGCCGGGTCGGTGCTCAGGCGCTTGGCCATGGCGCGCACGCTAAGCAACACGTATTCGCGCGGATGCTCGAGAATTGGCCGGATGATTTCCTGCCGCTTGACGCTAAGTTGCTCGATGCGTTCGCCCAAGTGCATCGAAGAAGATGGGGACGGACCATTCTTGCGTTTCATCAGGCGAGAGGATTGCCTAAATCACACGCTGTGTCAACCGATTGCTCTGCGGGAACAAGGCTTTTCGCGACTAAATCGCTCAATGATTATTTTTTGGTTGCAGCCGCCTTAATCTCCAGCCCTGGTGCGACCACCGGTTGGAGGAACGGCATCATGGCGCGGAGCTTGGGGCCGAGTTGTTCGACGGGATGCTGCTGTTCGCGCTGGCGTGTGGCTAGGAAGTTGGGGCAGCCTTTTTCGTTTTCTTCAATCCACTTCTTCGCGAAGCTGCCGTCGCGAATCTCTGCCAAAATTTTCTTCATTTCCTCGCGCGTCTGTTTCGTCACAATCCGCGGCCCGGACGCATAGTCACCTTGCTCCGCAGTGTCGCTCACGGAATAGCGCATATAGCTAAGCCCGCCGCGGTAAATCAAGTCAACGATCAATTTCAGTTCGTGCATGCACTCGAAATACGCAACCTCTGGCTGATACCCCGCCGCAACAAGCGTCTCGAAGCCCGCTTTGATCAGTTCACTCACGCCGCCACACAGCACAGCCTGCTCGCCGAAAAGATCCGTCTCCGTTTCTTCGGTAAACGTCGTTTCCAAAACTCCGGCGCGCGTGCAGCCCAGCCCTTTCGCGTACGAGAGCGCCAGCGCCTTGGCATTTCCGCTGGCGTCTTGCTCCACCGCAAGCAGCGCAGGCGTGCCGCCGCCTTCCGTGAAGACTTCCCGCACGCGATGTCCCGGCGCTTTGGGCGCAATCATTGAAACGTCAACACTCTTTGGAGGTTTGATCGCGCCGAAACGAATGTTGAAGCCGTGTGCGAACATGAGTGTCTTCCCGGCTTTCAAATTTGGCTCAATCGCATCGCGATAAAGCTTCGGCTGCTTGGTATCGGGCGCGAGAATCATGATGACATCAGCCCAAGCTGCTGCTTCCTCCGGCGAATTCACGGTCAGTCCTTCCTTTTGCGCTTTGGCGCGAGAAGCGCTGGTCTCCGGGAGACCCACTCGGACTTGTACGCCGCTGTCGCGAAGGTTGAGCGAATGCGCATGCCCCTGCGAGCCGTAGCCGACGATGGCCACTTTTTTAGCCTGGATGAGCGCGAGATCCGCGGAGTCGTCGTAGTAGAGATTAGCCATGGTTTCCTTTCATTCGTTCGTCATCGGCCGACGCACTGCCGAATGGTGCTGCAGGTGTGCAGGATTGTTTAGAGACGCTCGCACTCGCGTCCAGATTCTGAAACTCTTCCTGCGAAAACTACGATACTACTTCGCCTTCGAAACTTCGGGTTCGCCCGCCGAACTTTCGATGTCCAGTAAAGGCGGACGCAGCAAATCATTTCCGCGGGTCATGGAAATGCGTCCGGTGCGCGCCATTTCCAGCACGCCGAACGGGCGAAGCACTTCGAGCAAGCCGTCAATTTTGTCCACCGTGCCGGAAACTTCGATAATCAGCGATTCCGGAGCGACGTCTACGACACGCGCGCGAAAAACCTTGATCAATTCCATCAAGTGCGGCCGGTTCTGCTGGTCAGCGGCAACTTTGATCAAAGCCAGGTCGCGTTCGAGCAGAGCACGCCCGGAAATGTTTTCCGCCAGCAACACGTCCACGAGTTTCTCGAGGCTCGCTTCGAGACGCTGCGCGCCGCGTTCGTCGGTGTGCGCGACGATGGTCATCCGCGCAATCTCTTCATTTTCGGTGGGCCCAACGGTGAGCGAATCAATGTTGATGGCCAGCCGCCGCGCCAGTGAAGAAACGCGATTCAGAACGCCCGGTTTGTTTTCCACGTACGCAACGAGTGTTTGCATGCTTTCTTTCCTTCCTTACACATCCGAAGCGGTTTCCACCAGGGGACTGTGCGGGCGTCGAATCATGTCGTGAAGCGATGCGCCCGCGGGAACCATCGGGAACACGGAATCTTCCTGTTCGACGCGAAAATCGAGCAGCACCGTTTCTCCGGCTTCCCGCGCGCTGCGAATTCCGGGAGTTACCTCCGTGCGTTTGGTGATGCGCTCAGCGCGGATGCCAAATGCGTTGGCCAAGGCGACAAAATCAGGTGCCACCAGCGGTGTGGCCACGTAGCGCTTATCGTAGAAAAACTCCTGCCACTGGCGCACCATCCCGAGATAACCGTTGTTGATGATGGCAATCTTTATGCTGATCTTTTCCTGCGCGATGGTGGCGAGCTCGCTCATGGTCATCTGGAATCCGCCGTCGCCCACAACCACCCAGACTTCCGCGTCGGGCTTCGCGAATTTCGCACCGATACCCGCGGGCAGCGCGAAGCCCATCGTCCCGAGGCCGCCGGAAGTAATCAGCGTGCGCGGGCGGTCGTGGTGGTAATACTGCGCTTCCCACATTTGGTGCTGGCCCACGTCGGTGACCACAATGGATTCGCCACGCGTTTCCTTCCAAAGGTCATTAATGACATGCGCGGCGTAGAGATGCCCCGTGTCGGGCAAGCTTTGGATATCGCGCACGGCGGAGTCGCCTTTCAATTCGTTGATGTAGCGAATCCATGCGCTGTGATCCGGTGTTTCGAGGTGCGGCGTAAGACTCTCGAGCACTTCGCGCGCGTCTCCAACTAGAGCCGCGTCCACTTTCACGTTTTTGTTGATCTCCGCGCGATCTATCTCGATGTGAATTTTACGCGCGTTCCTCGCGTAAGTCCGCAAGTCCCCAGTCACACGATCATCGAAGCGCATGCCCACTGCAATGAGCAGGTCCGCTTCTTGAATTGCATTGTTGACCCACGCTTCGCCGTGCATGCCCATCATGCCCAAGTTGAGCGGGTCCTTGGCGGGGAAGCAGCCGATACCGAGGAGCGTCATGGCCACGGGATAATTGCCCGCGCGCACGAATTGCTCAAACGCACGCATCGCTCCGGAGACCATGATGCCGTGGCCCGCAAGAATCACAGGGCGCTTGGCAGTGTTCAGCAATTCGACGGCGCGGTCGAACTCCGCCTGGTCGTGATTGTTGCGGATGCGCTTTGGCGGCAGCTTCGGCGTGCAAGCATCCCAATCAAATTCCGCCGTCGCCTGCTGCGCGTCTTTGGTGACGTCCACCAGCACTGGGCCCGGCCGCCCGCTCTTCGCGATGACAAAAGCTTCGCGAAGAGTTCGCGCAATATCGCCGGCGTGAGTGACTATCACGTTGTGCTTGGTGATCGGCATGGTGATTCCTGTGATGTCGATCTCCTGAAATGCGTCCGAGCCTAGAACTTTGCTGCTGACTTGCCCGGTGATGCAGACCACTGGCGAAGAATCAAGCATCGCCGTGGCAATACCCGTCACCATGTTGGTTGCGCCAGGGCCGGAAGTTGCCATCGCTACGCCGACGCCGCCGCTCGCGCGCGCATAACCGTCGGCCATGTGGGTGGCGCCTTGCTCGTGCCGCACCAGAACGTGATGCAATTTCGATTTGCCGAGCGCGTCGTACACCGGAAGAATCGCGCCGCCGGGATAGCCAAAGATTTCGCGCACGCCAAGACGCGTGAGCGTCTCGCAAAGTATTTCCGCACCGGTAAGCTTCATGGGGTCCTCGCATTCAAAGCAGGCTGAGCGGACGCCGCAAAAGTTGCGGGCAAGCTCGTAACCGCGCCAAGGGAAGAAGAAGAAACCAACAGCGCGTACTTGGCCATGACGCCGTTCACAAATCTTGGAGCCGGCGGCTTCCACGAAGCCAAGCGCTTCTGGATTTCCGCTGTGGTGAGTCCGACATTCAACTGACGCTTGGGAATGTCGAAACTAATGATGTCTCCGTCCGCGACTGCCGCGATGGGGCCGCCGTTCACCGCCTCGGGCGCGACGTGGCCGGCCATCAAACCGTGAGTGGCGCCGGAAAAGCGCCCGTCGGTCAAAAGCGCAACGGAATCGCCCAGGCCCTCGCCCACCAGCGCAGCAGTCACTGCAAGCATCTCGCGCATGCCAGGGCCACCCTTCGGGCCTTCATAGCGGATCACGACTACGTCGCCAGCTTTGATTGCGCCCTTTTCGACCGCAGCAAACGCCGCTTCTTCATTGTCAAAAACCCGCGCGGGGCCGCTGAAATTCTGCACATTGCTGCCCGCGACCTTGATGACGCAGCCTTCCGGCGCGAGATTTCCTTTCAAAATAACGAGGCCGCCCGTGGGTTTGAGCGGTTCGCTGACTCTGCGGACCACTTCCTGTTTGGGAGTTTCTTTTGCTGCATTCGCCTCTTCCGCGAGTGTGCGCCCCGTGACCGTGAGGCATTCGCCATGGAGGAAACCACCTTCCACCATGCGCTTGGCAACAAGTGCGGTGCCGCCGGCGGCATAAAGATCCGTTGCAACAAATCGCCCACCCGGCTTCAGATCGGCGAGAATCGGAACGCGCGAGCTGACGCGATCAAAATCGTCAATGGAAAGAGGAATCTTCGCCTCATTGGCGATGGCCAACAAATGCAAAACGGAATTGGTTGAGCCGCCCGTCGCCGCTACGCCTGCGATGGCGTTCTCGATCGCGGATTTTGTAATAATCTTCAAGGGCGTCACGTTTTTGCGAAGAAGATCCATCACCAATTCGCCCGCGCGCCGGCCTGCGGCGGCTTTCGCGGCGTCCGTCGCAGGAACGCTCGAGAGTCCCATCGGCGCGATTCCCAGAAACTCGCAGACCAGTGCCATGGTGTTCGCAGTGAACTGTCCTCCGCAGGCGCCCGCCCCTGGGCAAGCCGAAGTCTCGAGCGACTTGAGTTGCGCGTCGCTCATATTGCCTCGCGCGTGCGCACCAATCGCTTCGTAAACATCCTGAATCGTGACCGCGTGGCCTTCGAACTTGCCCGGCGCGATGGAGCCGCCATACAACACCAGGCCGGGAATATTCAGCCGCGCCAGGGACATGATTCCCGCAGGAATGGTTTTGTCGCACCCCACCAGAACCACCAGCGCATCGAACAAATTGCCGCGAGTGACTAGTTCAATCGAATCCGTGATAACTTCGCGGCTGACCAGGGAAGCGCGCATGCCTTCGGTGCCCATGGTGATGCCGTCGGAGATGGAAACGGTGTTGAACTCAAGTGGTGTGCCACCCGCCGCGCGAACACCCGCCTTCACATGTTCCGCCAGCTCGCGCAGATGGTAGTTGCAGGGTCCGATTTCGATCCAAGTATTGGCAACTCCCACAAGTGGTTTCTGGAAATCGTCATCCTTGAGACCGCAAGCGCGCAGCATGGCGCGCGCACCGGCGCGGCTCGCTCCGTCAAGCAGCGCGTGGCTTCGAGGTTTGAGCTTTGAGTCGGTCATTTGAATCGTCCCCCGCATGTGCGAGACCGCGTCGAATTCCACAAAGCAAGCCATAAAAACTAAGGCCATCATCCGGGTCTGGATGATGGCCGAATTCTTGTGGTTCGCTTTGGCTTACGCCGCCATCATCCGCCGGTGCGTCCTCCTACGAGGACAAAGCCGATTTCTACAATTACGACACGTACTCGGACGGCCTCAGAAACGGCGTGGGCGCCCCGCGTGTTCGTGATGGCGATGCCCGTCATATCGCCATGAAGACTAACAGGATGCGGGGCCGGGAGTCAATCAGTCAAATTAATAGTTATGCTGAATCAGATAAACGCCAATTATATATCAAGATTTGGCTTTCGCCCTTTCCCGCAGGCATCCCGGCATGCTTTCTTACATCTAATCAAGGAACGGCGTTTCCCCCGGCGAGTTCCTTTGACACACTAGAAGAAGAGGTTTTCGATGGGGCTAATCACGGACGTGCTGGTTGTCGGAGGCGGGCCCGCGGGATTGGCAGCGGCCATCGCTGCGAGGACAAAAGGATTCTCCGTAGTCGTTGTGGATGGCGGGAAGCCGCCGATCGACAAAGCTTGCGGCGAGGGACTTCTTCCGGGATCCCTTACAGCGCTTCGCGAAATGGGGATTTACGTCCAGCCCGAAGACGGAGAGAAGTTCGTACGGATCCGTTTTATCGATGGAAGCATTTCAGCGACGGCGAGTTTTTCAGGTGACGGCGGAATCGGTGTGCGGCGAACCGTTCTGCATCAGAAAATGGCCGCTCGCGCCGAAGAATGCGGGGTCGAGCTGCTATGGAATGCGCCTGTGACCTTCGTCACAAAGGAAGGCGCGATAGCGGGAGGAAAATCGATTAGGGCAGAGTGGATTGTCGGCGCGGACGGCATCCATTCGCGTGTGCGGTATTGGGCCGGTTTGGATGCGGCCTTGAACCCGGAACGGCGATTTGCGCAAAGACGGCACTATCGGATAAAGCTCCTGGCGGATTGCGTGGAAGTCTATTGGGGCCGAAGAATCCAGGCGTACGTTACGCCGCTCGCGGAGGAGGAAACATGCGTGGTGCTGATTTCGCGCGACCCGGCGATGAATTTTGACGAGGCGCTCTGGGAATTTCCCAAGCTTGCGGACGGTCTAAGGAATGCACAGCTGAGCAGCGTGCAGCGGGGCGCCGTGACAGCAACATGCAGGCTCGACCGCGTGTGCCGTGAAAATATCGCCCTCGTTGGAGATGCTTCGGGAACCGTGGACGCGATTACCGGGGAAGGATTAGGTTTAAGCTTTCGACAGGCGCTTGCGCTGGCCGATGCGTTGGAGGCTCATGATCTTGAGAAGTATCAATCGGCTCACCGGCGGCTGGCAAGGCGGCCACACCTCATGTCGCGGTTACTCTTGGTGCTGGATGGCTGCGCGCCATTGCGAAGGCGCGTTCTGCGTGGCTTCGCAAAAGACCCGGATTTGTTTTCACGATTGCTCATGGCCCATGTAGCAGAGACATCTCCTGCGTTTCTTGCGGAGACGAGCGCGCGTTTGGGGTGGCGGCTCATTATGGCGTAAGGTCCATTGCATCGTAAAAGAAAAGGTGAATAGTGAAATTGTTCGGAAACCGGTTGAAACCGGTTCTGTACTTGTGTGGAGCGCTCCTTGTCGCGCTACCGGCGCTCATAGCGCTACCCCAGCATGCCGCGCCGCAGCCGGCAGCCAGTTCGCTGATCTTTACCGTCGATCCAGCGCAAAGCAACCTGCATTGGACGCTTGGCAGTTCGCTGCATACGGTGCATGGGGCTTTTGCCCTGAAGCGCGGGAGTCTGCAGATCGATCCGGCGACGGGGAAGGCGACCGGAGAGATCGTGGTGGACGCTACGAGCGGAAATAGCGGCAACGACGGACGAGACAGAAAAATGCATAAGGAAGTGCTCGAAAGCGGACGATTCTGCGAAATCATTTTCCGGCCGGATAACATTAGCGGAAAACTCGAGACGCAAGGAGACTCGACAGTACAAATCCACGGAATTTTTGTACTGCACGGCAGCGAGCGCGAATTGACAGTGCCGGTGCAGGCGACTCTCTCGGGAGATCATTGGAGCGGGACCGCGAAGTTCGGTATTCCTTTTATCGAATGGGGGCTGAAGAATCCCAGCACCTGGTTGCTCAAGGTCGACCACTCCGTCTCCATTGACTTGGAGCTGAAAGGCACGGTTCAAACGCAAGCGGCGCAGTGAGCCGAAGCGATTCCCGCAAATCCAGGTCCGCCAAAAAAAACCGAAATTGGAATTTCGCGAAATTTTCACTTCTTGTTCTTCGACTCCGCTGAATCCTTACAAATCAATGTGGCTGAAAGCGCGGCCAGTAGCTGAACTGCACGGAAGTCGTTACGTTCTTCTGTAGGGACCCGGCGAGCAAAGGAAATTTCCATTGCTCGTACTGCACAAAGGCAGAAGCGCTCCAATCTCGAAGGACCCAGAAGTCAAGCCGAGCCGATGCATCGTTGATGGTGCCGCCATTGGGCACAAACTTGGGATCCACTTTGGCGTGGCGATAGCCAAACTGAATCGCGTTGCGACCGCTCAGCCAGTAGCGGCTTGAAGCTTGAATTCCCGCTCCATCGCGGCCTACCCAGTTGCCCATCAGGAAACCCCGATTGGTGTAGAGGTCGTGATAAAAGTGGTCCCAATAGATGAATTGCCCCGGACTTTTCAAGGCCACAACGTTCGTCAGCGGCGCTTCCACCCGCAAATCGAGTTTCGCGAGCTTTGGAAAATGCGAAATATATATCCCCGGATTGATTCCAGCGCGGCGCGGTGCGGCGAGCGGCGAAGGATCATCGTCGGCGAGTGAATCCGTGTAAATGGTCAGCCAGTTCCGCAGCAGCGGGACGCGATAGCTGAAATCGAAGCCGCCTGTGCGCTTGCCGGGATCCGTGGCAGGTGTTTCATTGTTCGAGCTGGTCACGCTGAAATAGCTGTGGATTAAACGATTGAGCGTGATGGGTAAGCCGGCGCCGCCGAGAACGACGGTACGGCTGAATCCGAATTCCAGATTCCGTGTGGGCTTGAAGCTGATTTTTTCGCCGTGAATAAACGGGCCCGGCGAAGTTTGGTGCCCTTGCAGCGTGCCGAAAAACGCGTCCCAGCGCATCGGGCCCAAAAATTTGAAAAGCCCTGGCATATGAAACGGTGAGACGCGATTGACGTGGAACATTCGAACAGGAAAAGCATTGTTGCTGAAGAGCAGGGGGCCCGATTCATTCGGAGACCACCATTCGCTTTCTTGCCCGTAAGAAACCTGCCAGTTAGCGACATTTAGTCCGATGTAGGCATCGAGAAGCCGCGCCTGATTACGCGATGCGATAGGACCGGTGGGAAACACTGGATTGAGATCCATCGTGGCGATAGCCGACGCGACTTGCGGAGAAATGGCGGGGGCGGCAGGCGAATGTTGATACTCTCCGCGAAGGTAAACAACCCAGCGGCCGGCGGTGGCCCAACCAGAGAATCCATCCACGCTATTGAAGCCTCGCTCGAAAGGCCGGCCAAAATCATTGGCTAAGGTTTGGCCGAAGTGAAAACCATCCGTGAGTGGCGGGCCGGAGATTTGCGTGCTGCGGACATAAATGGATTCGAGATGAGAGGAATTGTTGCTT
>Ga0209178_1000381_pt1 | contig 12756 bp, 9 predicted proteins | sample GAAS200_FD_187521 | JGI IMG/M metagenome (GOLD analysis project Ga0209178, IMG submission 187521) | Agricultural soil microbial communities from Georgia to study Nitrogen management - GA AS200 (SPAdes) (version 2) | ecosystem: Environmental > Terrestrial > Soil > Agricultural land | place: USA... | reverse complement strand
GCAATCCGCACCATCAGCCGATGCCACGGCAATGCCAACTCCGCTTCTCGTGCCGATCAACGAAGATTCGTTCGTGGCCGAATGGTCCGGCAATGCCTCGCGCGTCATATTTACGCGTGATTCCAAGCACCAGATCACCGGACTCACGATGCAGAATGGTGATTTGTTCTTTTACGCAAAACGCGCTGATCAAGCGGCACCCGCCGCGCCCGCGTCAGTACAGTAGGGCAGACACAAGAGGGAACCGCAATAAGGATGAACGAAGCAGCAGGGGCGACATTCGTGCGCTCCTGCCGCTTTATGCCGAATCGATTCGCTTTTTGATCTCACGTTCATATTGCGGGAAATACCGGGAGATCACCATCAGATCGAAACTTTCGAGAATCGATTCCTTCGATTCGTGTTCGAGCAAAAACTCGAACGACCGCCGGATGAGTTCTTCAGGTGTAACGTTCCCGTCGGTGAGGCGCGTGTAGTCTCCGTCCTCGAGCGTAACGCGGTGCCTAGACTGGGATTTGCCTGCAATCACGCGAACTTCGTAGGAGCCGGCGCCCAATTTCTTGACGTCGATTCTCGCGGCCATGCCTCTCCTTGGGTCCTACGCAGCCTAGCGTGTGTCTTTGCTTTTTGCCCTGAATTTTCCTTCGAATCGGCCCGTTTCGCCCAACTTACCAGGCATACGCAGCGAGCACTTGCGGCTGGCCGGAATTCTGCCCGATCACCGTCGTCTTCAAAACAATCTGCAGGTTCTTCCTCTTCCAGTCGCCCGGCGCAAGTGCTGCGGCAGCTTCAAGGCAACTGGTTTCCGTCAGGCATTCAGCAGAAGCCTCGGTACCAAAATGGTGGATACCGGCGACTGTGACCACGGAGTGACCCGTCGTTGCATCGGTGACGCGAGAAATAATCCCATAATCGACAGAGTCGCTGCCCGGCGTGAGCTGATCAGAGACTTCCCATTGTCGCGAGGAGGGGTTTCGCATGTCTGCGATATAGGCGGAAGAGCCATCGTGTTCAAACGCAAACCGCAGACCGTTGGCCAAGCGCATTGTCCACTGATTACTGAATGCCCCGATCAGCACCACAGGGCCTTCTTTCAAATCGTCTAAAGTAACATCTTCCGTAGCCCGCACTCGAAAGTCCTCGTTTTCTCGGCCCAATACGCGCGAAACCATCGACAGCGCCATGGAATCTCCAAGCGAAACCATATGAAGGACGAAACCTGCTGTCTGGGGGGGCAAGCTCGCTTCCGTCGGCGGCGAAACGGCCGTGCCGGACCGAGATGGCCGACGCCCAGGATTTGGAATGCAGACAAGCGCTGGTCCCTTCGCGGAAATAACAGGCGCCCAAAACCGGTCCAAGGCTGTTTGGCGCGTGCTACCCAACAGGAAAATGCAGACCGCCAAGCACGGCGTTATAACGCTGCCGGCCAAGAGCCAATGCTTCGTACTCCATTGGCGTCTTTCACTCGTAGCCGCCGCAGGCATCTCGCGTCGAGGATTGTCATACGAAAATTTAAACTCGGGAACATAAGAGCCTCGCTCGAATTCGATCCGCATCTCGCGCTCGTGTCCGAGCGCTTCGTAGTATTGCGTGATTCGTTTGCGGACTTCAGCGGCAGTTACGCGGACTACCGGGTCTGTACTCGTATCGTAAGTGGCATCACGTCCGAAGACCGAAACGCCGAGCATCCTTTCTTTCAGGCAATCGGTCTCTCCTGCCAGCGTTTGGTTCACCGTGTAGCGGAGAAAATCCGGGAAGCGCTTACTGTTTCTAAATAGTGAACTGGCGAGGATTCGCTCGAGTTGCTCCTTCACTACCTCTCGCTGCGTGGCCGAATACAGTGGATGCGGCGTATGTGTGCCCGTTACCGCTGGCCCACTTCCCGGCAAATGAAGATCTTTAGTAGAAGACATTCGCCCCCCCGAGGATTCCCCAAAAAGTGGCGGGAGTATAGCTCCGTTTCACTCTGTGAAGCAAGCTTGGAAGGCTCGGAGTCGTGGCATCGAGTACTGCCTGGGTATCGATACCTCGCTTTACGATCTCCCGCGTGCATGTGTAAGTTGTTTTTGCGACTGGTTTTATGATGGGAGCTGTGTGCTTTACCGCATGCCGCTTGACGGAACCGGAAGTAATTAATCTACACACCACGCATTACGAACGGATGCGGCCGTGTGAGCGGTCGGCGTGCCTCGTTTGTTTTCTGTCGGCCAAGCCGCCACGCTCGCTCGTACGTGGAGAGGCTGCACCGAATTCGGGTGTGGAGGGCAGTGTGATTAAACGAATTGGGGTGGTATTACTTCTTTCCTTAGCTTTCCTCTTTGCAAATTCTGCGCAGGCCCAGACCGTCGCCGGCTCGATCCTCGGCACGGCCGTTGATCAGAGCGGTGCCGTCGTTCCTGGGGCCACAGTTGTTCTCAACGATCAGGCTCAAGGTGTGACGCGCAACGCAACCACAGACGCGAACGGCGTTTTCCGGTTCCCGAACCTCGCGCCCAGCACTTATACGGTCACGGTCAATGCGAATGGTTTTAAACAGAGCACGACCACCGGAGTGGAACTGGGTACCAGCGAGCAGCGTGATCTCGGCAAGATTTCGCTCGAAGTGGGCGCGATCAGCCAAGAGGTCACCGTATCGGCCGCAGTCACGCCGGTGCAAACTTCAAGCAGCGAGAATAGTACTGATCTTACCGGTTCGGAATTAAATGCCCTGCCTCTGCGCGGTCGCGATCTGTTCGGTTCCATCAGACTGGTCCCGGGGGTTGTCGACACCAACAACGGTCGCGATGTTACGAATCCCGGCGCAATCGGCGGCATTACGATCGATGGCAATACTGCAGCCAAAAACTTTACCGTAGACGGAATCACGGACATGGATACCGGCTCGAACGGGACTCTTCACTACGAGCCGAACATGGATTCGATTCAAGAAGTCAAAGTTTTGAGTTCAAATTACCAAGCGGAATTCGGTCGCAACTCCGGCGGCACGATCACCGTTGTGACCAAAAGTGGCACACAGCAATTCCACGGCAGCGGCTGGTGGAATCACCGGCATGAGGGCTTCAACGCGAACGACTGGTTTAATAAACAAAATTTCGACCCCACAAAGGCGAATGAAAACATCATCCGCCGCCAGCCATATCGATATAACGTCGACGGCTATAGCATCGGCGGCCCTATTTATATTCCCGGCCACTTTAATACCGAAAGGAAGCGGCTTTTCTTCTTCTTCTCACAGGAATATACAGGCCAGTTGGCGACTAACGCTTTACAGACGAAGACTGTCCCCACTCCAATCGAATACGGCGTCGGCACGACTGCGGCAGAGTGCACCACTTCCACGGGAGTCGCTCTGGGAGCTGGCTGCGCGGATTTCAGTCAAACCGTTACTTCCTCAGGTGCGCATCTGAAGTTGGTTGACCCGACCATCACGACGGGCAACAATTCATTCCCTCTGAATTCCGCTGGCGTTTGCTGCTTGATCCCGGCAAACCGATTTGCCGGGCAAGGGGTGGCAATGCTTCAATTCTTCCCCTTGCCGAACTTCACTCCGACCGGCAGCAACGCCAACCAATATAACTTCATCGCGCAGGCGCCGGGCACGCATGCTCGCCGTAACGATACGCTTCGCGTCGACGTTAATCCCACGTCGAAGTTGACAGCATATTTCCGCTACATCAACGATCACGACGATATGCAAGCCTTGTTCAACGATATCAGCTGGATCGGCAACGAGCCGCGCGGCAACGGTCAGAGCGGCAACCCTGTCAATTTTAAAGACCATCCCAATCCGGGCCACGGGTATGCCGGATCTGCGGTTTGGACGATTTCGCCCACCCTCGTAAATGAGGTGACCGTTGGCGAAAGTTGGAATACCTGGTCCTGGTATTTCGATAATGCCTCACTGCTTGAGCGCTCGCGCAACAGCCAGTACAACCCAGGTTTGGATCCGCCTACGCTGTTCGGTTTCAATACGACTCCCAAAGGCGTGAATGGCTATGACAATCTCTTGCCATCATTCACTTTCGGAAGTGACCTACCGAACACCGTGGCTTACGGCGGCACGGGAGGTGTTTCCGGCACGGACAACTACTTCAATGCGAACACGATTTGGACATTTGAAGACAATCTGAGCAAGGTCGTCGGGAACCATCAGTTCAAGACAGGTGTTTACTACGAGACGAACACGAAACTCCAGCCAGCCGGTAATTTGTTCGCCGGCAATTTCAACTTCGGAACCGATTCAAATAACCCCCTGAACGTCGGCGACGGGTTCGCGAACGCGTTGTTGGGATATTTCGACTCTTACAATCAGCAGAGCGCGCGAACCGTGTTCAACGTTCAGTATCAGAACTTGGAGTTCTACGTTCAGGATAACTGGCGTGTCACTCGTCGTCTCACACTAGACCTCGGTATTCGCTTCTATCACCAGACGCCTCAGGTCGACACGAACAAGACATTCGCGGAGTTCAATCCATCCCTGTATAGTGCGTCAACGCTCCCGCGAATTTATATTCCAGCGTGCACCATCGCTTCCAGTGTTAGCAGCCCCTGTCCAGCGGCCGATTTGCGCTCGGTAGACCCGGCAAGCCCGGGCGTGTTCCTGCCGAGCTCCAATATCGGTGCCTATGTTACCGGTTCCGGTAGCTACTCGGATGGCATGGTTGCCATTGGCACGAACAATCCTTACACGCAAAGCTGGCTTGCTCCGGGCCCCCGCATCGGCTTTGCTCTTGATGTGTTTGGTAACGGCAAGACCGCATTACGCGGCGGCTTCGGAGTCTTCTTCAACCGGTTGGATGGAAATCAGGTCTATGGAATGTCTGGCCAGCCACCCGTGGCCTTTACCGAGGCCGACAACCAGGATTCGATTTCGAATCTGACTTCGGCCTCCACTGGACCGAAATTTGATGTCAACAATCTGACAGGTGTTATCTCGCCCGGAAGTGTCAGGTTCTTCGGAGGGGAAGTTCCGTGGGACACGGTTCGCAACGCTAGCCTTGGCCTTCAACAGGACATCGGGCACAACACTGTCGTCGATTTTTCATGGGTTGGGAACTTCGGCCGTCACTCGGCCATTACCAGAAACCTGAACGCCGTGCCGCTCGGAGCGGATTTTGCCAACCAAAGTGCAGTTACCGGAAAGGGGTTAACTCAGAACGGCAGCGTTCTTGAACGGACGGTCTTTCCCGGATGGCAGGATGTCACCGAGGAATATTTCGGCGGTTATTCGAACTACAACGCACTCGACTTTTCGGCACAGCGGCGCCTTTCAAACGGGTTCCTCCTCGGTGTCTCTTACTCATATTCCAAAGTGCTGGGTGTCACCTCGTTTGATCCTCTCGTGCCCAACAACGATGCGCGGAACTACGGCCCAACGAGCACTGACCGCCGTCAGAACCTGATCATCAACTACTCATACGCACTGCCTGATCTCGGTAAGAAATTTGACAGCAGAGCGATAAGTGCCATTCTCGGCAATTGGACGTTCTCGGGGCTCTCGACCTTCCAGTCCGGGCCGCCGATTACCCCAAGCTTCTCTTCCAGCAGCAGTGCGGATATAACAGGGTCCCAAAATGAGACACCGCGTCCCAACTACTTGGGAAGCGGAAACAATCTCGCCACCTTAGCGAACTGCACAGCCTGGACGAGTGGCAGCAATCCGCTAGTGCCGGGAGCCAAGTACGTGTTCAACCCATGCTCATATGCTCCGCCAACCCAAGGTACAGCTGCGGGCTGCAACGCCACCTGTTTGGGTACCGAGGGTGTGGGCCAAATTTACGGCAAGGGCCTAAACAACTTCGATTGGACACTTGAGAAGCGCATACCGATCGGCAAGAACGAGCGGCGCGCGTTCAAGATACAAGTTCAGGCATACAACGTGTTCAATCACCCGCAATTCAACGCTTGGAATTCGACAGCAACGTTTAGTTCCGTCTTCTGCAACGACAAGTCCGCCCCATGCGGTGCCGACACGAATCCACTGCACGTCGCGAGCTTCGCTGCCAATAACAAGAAGTTCGGTCAAGCGACAGGTGACACTGGCCCGCGCATCATGTCCTTCAACCTCCGCTTCGAGTTCTAAGCGGAGCATGTTTCTACGGGCCACCAGCGTTCTAATACCGACAGACGCTGGTGGCCCGGTTTTGTAAATTCGAGAGGGAATGGGGCGCATTTGAGGGGAATTAGGGCGGATTTAAGGCGACAAATTTGCCTTTTTGCGTCATAGCGGCTGACGCAAATGCTGCAGAAAATGTCAGTCGATTAGCGGCGCGATTACTACAGGGTTCGTAGACTTTACAGGTTTTTTGCTTTGCTCAGTGACCAACCGGAGGTGGGGTTTGAAATTCGGAAAGCTTGCAGGATGTCTGGCGTTGGTCTGCGCCGTGAGTCTGTTCTCATACGTCGCAGCGCAGGAACCGGCGCAGCAAGAGGAGGGCGCGCAAGCCGCTCCCGCGGCGCGAGGACGCGGTGGTCGCGGCGCGCGGGGAGGCGCTCAAGGAAGAGGTCCTAATTTTCCGCAGCAAACCCGCAAACTCGCGAATCCAGACGTGATAGCGCACGGCAAGGCGCTGTTTGTAGTGAACTGTACGGCCTGCCACGGCGCAGATCTGCGCGGCGGCGCTCTGGGTGGCCCGAATTTGCTGCGCTCTCAGATTGCGTTGAGCGACCAGCATGGCGAGCTTATCGCGCCGATCGTTCGCGGCGCCCGCCAAGACAAAGGCATGCCGGCATTTACGTCCCTTGGAGACGACGACGTGATCGCCGTCGCCGAGTACATTCACAGCGTCCTCGCTGAAATCGGGCGCCAAGGCCGTCCGCCGGGCACAGAGGATTTGCCCGTCTTGAACATACTCAAGTATGGCGACGTTACTGCCGGAAAGACTTATTTCGACTCGAAATGCTCCACATGCCATTCCGTTACCGGCGATTTGGCTGGGATTGGTTCCAAATATCCTGCCGACGGCCATGATCTGCAGAACGCCTGGGTTTCCGGAGGTGGCGGTGGAGGTGGCGGTGGTCGCGGCGGACCGGCTTCCGATGGGGGTGCCAAACCGACGACCGTCACGGTCACGATGCGCAACGGCCAGAAGATCGAAGGGACGCTCTTGCAGCAGAACGAGTTCGTCGTAACGCTCGTCGAACAGGACGGGACTCGGCGTACGATCGACCGCGACGCGCAAGTCACGAAAGTCGACGTCCACGATCCGGGCGACGCGCATAAGAACCTGGTGCTGACATTGAAGGACAGCGACATGCACAACGTGACGGCCTACCTGGCCACCATCAAGTGAAAGGCGAGTTCGAACGATGAAAAAAATTCTGCTTGTATCGTTGATATTGCTGGTGCCGGGCATAATCATTGCGCAATCGAGCGGGCTCGACCCCAAGACCATTCTGAAGCCGCTAGGAAATGACTGGCCTACCTTTTCAGGTGACTACACCGGCAAACGCTACAGTTCGCTGAAAATGATCAACCAATCGAATGTCGGAAACCTGAGCCTTGCCTGGCTCACCCCGTTCACCACAGGTTGCGGCCCGAATGGACTGGGCACCGGAGCTGCCGGTGCTTTCGCAGGAGGCGGGTTCGGGCGCGGTGGCGGCGCCTTATCGTATCCGACGATTGTCGGCGGCCTCGGTGATGGAAGTCTGAACAGCTGCGGACCAGCCCGCCTTGGCAGCACGGTTCTCGAGGTCAACGGCATACTTTACCTGACGTCGCCGGACAATGCGTGGGCCGTTGACGCACGCGACGGCTCGATTATCTGGCATTACTATTGGAAAACGCGTGGGGGAACGCACACGGGCAACCGCGGGCTGGGCATGTATGGAGACTGGCTCTTCCTGGAAGTGCATGATGACATGCTGATCTCACTCGACGCGAAAACGGGTAAGGAACGCTGGCACAAAGAAATTTCCAGCTTTGACGATCAATACTTTTCCTCGATGGCACCAGTGGTTATCGGCAACCATGTGTTGGTTGGAACCGGAGATGACGAGGACGCTCCCGGTTTTCTCCAGTCGTTCGATCCGGAGACTGGCGAGCGTCAATGGATTTCGTATACGGTCCCGATGAAATCGGGTGACCCGTGGCTTAGCAGTTGGCCTAGCCTGGATGCGGCCAGCCATGGTGGAGGGCAGGTCTGGACCCCGGGGGCATACGACCCGGAAACGAACCTCTACATTTTTGGCACAGGTAATCCGACGCCGGCCTACACGCAAGGGCGTGGCGATGGCGATAATTTGGGCACATGTACATTGATAGCGGTCGATCTAAATACGGGAGAAAAGAAGTGGTGGTACCAGACGTCGCCGCACGATACGCACGACTGGGACTCGACGCAGGTGCCGGTTTTGGCGGACCTCATGTTCCAGGGCAAGATGCGCAAATTGGTGATGCAGGCTACTCGCAACGGATATTTTTTCGTCCTTGATCGCACCACAGGCGAACACCTTGTAACCGGCAAATTCGGCACGACCAACGTGTGGGCGTCAGGGCTAGATGACAAGGGCCGCCCCAAGCGCAATCCCGAAAAAGATGCGACTATTCCGGGCTCACTCGTCAATGGTTCGGTGACGAACTATCCGCCGCCGAGCTTCTCTCCTGACACCGGACTCTTCTATGTGGAGGAAAATAACGACCTGCGCATTAGCTACCTCATTGATCCCGACCCGCGCGGGTCCATGGGACTCGGCGGTACGGCGGGAGGCGCCGGTTTCTCGTACGGATCGAACATCGACGCGATCGACTACAAGACAGGCAAGATCGTCTGGCGGCATCCGACGCAGGGAAGTCCTGGTTTACTCACGACGGCGGGGAAGCTTCTTTTTAGCGGCGACGGAAATTATCTCGTTGCATTGGACCCCGCGACAGGTAAGACTCTCTGGCACACAAAAATCGGGGCGGCTGGAAACGCCCCTGAGACGTACATGCTGGACGGTCATCAGTACCTGTTGGCCACTGGTGGAGACCAGCTATTTGCTTTCGTACTGAACCAACCGACGGCTCCGGCCGCGGAAAAGCAGCTATCCGCGTCCGCCGGCCACTGAGCAAGGGAAGTACAGTTATCAGCTGGGCGAGGCTTTAACAAAGGAGAGTACATGAAATATTCAAGGCGCGATTTCGGTAAGTTTGCACTAGGCAGTCTGCCGGTTGCGTCGGCGATTCTTGCCGATCCACGGCGATTCTTTGCCGCAGAAAAGCCAAATTCGAAAATTAAAGGCGTCCAGATCGGCACGATCACTTACAGCTATCGCAGCATGCCCGACCAGAGCGCCGAAGCAACGCTCGGCTACCTAACTGGTTCCGGCATCAGCGCGTGCGAGTTGATGAACGGGCCCTGCTGGGATTACGCGTACAAGAAGACCGGCTTTACGCCTCCGAACAACGGTCGCGGCGGGTTTGGCGGCGGCGCCAGAGGCCGTGGACCCGCACAAGCTGTCGAACCGGGTCCAGCCGTGCCCGGACAGCCGTCATGGGGCGGAAAGGCCTGCCCAGTGGCCCCAGGCCGTGGGCCGGCTCCCGAAGGTGCGGCGGCACGCGGTCGTGGCGGCCGCGGCCAAATGACTCCTGAGCAGCAAGAGGCTGCTGACGCGCTTAAGAAGTGGCAGCTTGGTGTTTCGTTGGACGTCTTTAAGGATCTCAAGAAGATGTACAACGATGCCGGCGTCTCCATCTACGCCGTCAAGGTCCTCGAAGTGAACGCGGATGATGATTTGCTCGATAAGCAGTTCCAGATCGGGAAGACGCTGGGTGCGACGCACCTCACTGCCGAGTTGCCAGCGCACAGCGATACGTCAACAGCCACTTTGAAAAAGGTTGGCGACGCTGCGGCGCGAAATGGCATGCTTGCTGCGTACCACACGCACCTACAGGGTCGCATGGACGCGTTCGATGAGGCATTCGCCGCATCGAAGGGCAACGCAGCCAACATCGACTTCGGTCACTATGTGGCCGCGGGCGAAGTGGGCGGCACGCCGATGGACTTCCTTAACAAATTCCACGGCAAAATCGCGAGTTTTCACTTAAAAGATCGGACGCTTCCGGAGCACTGCTCGCTGAACCTGGCGTGGGGCACGGGCGATACTCCGATCAAGCAGATCCTGCAGCTTGTGGAGAAGAACAAGTGGCCAATTCCGGCGACGATTGAGTTGGAGTATGAGATACCGGAAGGGTCCGATGCGGTAAAGGAAGTCGCGAAGTGCCTCGCATACTGCCGCACAGCCCTCGCCTAATCAACAACTTACAACCGGATCGGGGCTGGCATGCCGGCCCCGATCTGCAATGTGCGCCTCGCGATTATCCCCATTAACATCGATTTAAGCCTAGTTGACCCTTCGGCAGCGGACTCCTCACACGACTGCTTTGGCGGTAGTGCTGTGTGCTTCTCCTACGTGTGTAGGTTTGCCGCGGAGGGGCGCAGATGCTGCAAGAAAGATTGCAGCATTTGCGACAGCCGGTATGACGCAAAAAGGCAAAAATGGCACCTTAAAATGCGTTAAAGTGCCCCGAAATGGCCGTGTTGCCGCCTTAAATGAAAGCCAAAATGAGAGCCGCCGGTTGCCGGCACCGGACCGGCCAAAATCCTCAAGCTGCCTCGGCCAATCGGCGAAACATTGTCAGCAGTACCTCGAACTTGCGGACCCCGGACGACGCCCGTTATACAATTTGGCCGCGAATGAGATCGCATGAGAATGGAAATCTCCGCTAATTCCGGCGGACGTAACGCGGGCGTCTGGCCGGACGAAATCCGCGAGTCTGTCGCGCGCAGGGGCGGTAAGGTGGTGGTACTCGCCTCGGGTGGACTCGATTCCTGCGCTCTTATAGGTGCCATCGCCGAATTTGCCGCTGAAGTGCACCCGCTTTTTGTGCGAAATGGGCATCCCTGGGAAGATGTGGAGTCCGCGGCACTTCGGCGTTTTGTGAACGCGCTTGCCATGCCGAATATTCTTCCGATTGCGGAGCGCTCGCTGCCGTTGCGCGATCTGCTGGACGTCCACTGGCGTGGGCACGCCTATCAGCCGGGCTTCTCCGAGGGCTACAGTGCGAATTTCATACCAGGACGGAATCTCGCGTTGCTCTCGGTTGCTTCGCTATATGCTTACGTTCACGGAGCCTCTGCCGTGGCGCTCGGGCTTCTGGCCGGAAATCCTTATCCTGATGCGCAGCCAGCCTTCTTCTCGACATTCGAAAATCTGTTTGCCGAAGCGTTCGAGCGGCCGGTTAAAATCCTCACGCCATTTTCCAAGTTGTCGAAAGAGGAGGTCATCCGGGCGGGAGAATCGTTGCCGCTGGAGCTGACATTATCTTGCGTCAATCCCGTTGATGGCGAACACTGCGGCGACGCGTGCAATAAATGTGCTGAGCGGCAGAAGGCGTTTGTGCTGGCCGGAATCGCCGATCGAACGAGCTACCGGAACACACCTCCGCAAGTAAACTGGAAGACCCACAAATGGCCGGATTGAATCGCGCGCTTGCTGGAAATTGGGCTGTTGTTACCGGAGGACATGTGCGCGTGGGCCACGCCATAGCCCTTGAGTTGGCCCGGTTGGGAATGAACCTCATCGTCACCTATCGCACTGCACCTGCGGTGGCGGAAACCGCCGTTGCTGAATTCGAAGCTCTGGGCGTGCAAGCGCAATCATTGGCGGTGGATTTGGCAGATGCTAAGTCGGTTGTCGATGTGGCGGATCAGATTCTCGCGCAAACAGGTTCGTCGCTGCAGGTGCTGGTCAACAGTGCATCGGTTTACTACGAAACGCCTCTCGGTGAGATCTCAGCAGAAGTTTGGGACACTCTGCTCGCGACGAATCTCCGCGCCCCGTTTCTTCTTTCGCAGCGGCTCGGACTCGCAATGAAGGCGTCGGGCGTCGGTCACATCGTCAACATCGGCGATTGGGCGGGCATTCGTCCGTATCGTGGGTATCTGCCGTATTTGGTTTCCAAAGCGGGGCTGATTTACATGACGCAGGCACTGGCTCTGGAATTGGCTCCCGAAGTACAAGTTAATTGTATTTGTCCTGGCGCGGTGCTCCTTCCCGAAAATACTACGGATAGCGAGGCTGCGGCATTGCGTCGCGAAACTCCGCTTCACAGGCTCGGTACGCCACAAGAAATCGCCCATGCGGTTCGCTATTTTGTCGAAAGCGAATTCGCCACCGGGTCGATTCTGACGGTGGATGGCGGTCGGGTAATTGCCTGAACCGATGCCCGGTCCATCGAACACTCTTGGTCAGTTCTCCTTCTCCGTGCATGTTGCGCTGCTAGACCAGTTCCTCACGCGTCGTGCCGATATCGTCGACAGAATCGAAGAGAAACTGCTGAACGTCCGGGGCAAGGAAACGGAGCGCATCCGCAACCGAACGCATTTCGATCGTTTGTTGAATGATTGCTTTTTCGCATTGCCGGGCCTGGCGCCAGACTTAGTCTGCCTCAAGGGACAGTTAGCCGCCATGCACTTAGCGGATGGTTTCGAACCGATTCAGCTCGATAGATTCTCGATCGAATTCGATCCGCTGGACCTCATCATCCGAGCCTACGAGCATTGGGGCGCGAATCGTTGGCCGGGGCGCAGCGGTCGCTTGATGTGGGCGCAGGTCCCCTATTCGGCGTTCGTGATTCGCCAACTCGAAAGCTTGAGTTTGCGCGTGTGGGACGAGGGCAATATGCAGGCAGGGAATTGCCTCCAGCAGCTTCAGGCACTGCTTGATCGGCTGAACGAGACGGATGCGAAATCGGGAGCTCGGCCAGTGATCGTT
>Ga0209178_1000378_pt1 | contig 12797 bp, 10 predicted proteins | sample GAAS200_FD_187521 | JGI IMG/M metagenome (GOLD analysis project Ga0209178, IMG submission 187521) | Agricultural soil microbial communities from Georgia to study Nitrogen management - GA AS200 (SPAdes) (version 2) | ecosystem: Environmental > Terrestrial > Soil > Agricultural land | place: USA... | reverse complement strand
ACCGGCACCGGCAAGCGTCGCCGTGGTCGCCGTGGCGGGCGCCGTCGCAAACACGCCAACGCCACCGCCCAGACTGATGCCGCGCCCACCGCGCCGCACGACATCGATGACGAGGACGCCGACCGCGCGCCCCCTTCGCGGCCGGCGACTCCGCGCGGCGAACCGCCACGTCCCTCGGACACCGCAGAGGTCGCCAGGCATCCGGCTCCCGCGGCGGTCGCGGCGGTGAAGCACGAGCAGACGCCGGCGACCGCGCCGCTGTTTGCCGGTCCCGAATCCAAACCCGCCACGCCCGCGCCTGCCGCACCCGCGCCGCAACCGATCGCGGCGACTGCGCCCAGCGACAACGTGCCGCGGCCGACCACGCCGCCGATGGAAGTCTCGGCGCCCGTGAAGCCCACGTCGGTGACACCGGCGCCGATCACGCCGCGCGCGCCGGAACCCCACGCGCCTGCCCCGATCTCGGCAACACCAACTGCACCTCCCGTGTCGCCGGCGCCGTCCGTCAATCCGGTCGCACCCGCGGTATCGAAACCGGAGCCGGTCACCCCATCGCTGTTTGCAGCGCCGCCCGCAGCGCGACCGATGGCACAGCCGCTGCCGCGCCATCCGGCGATTCCGACCCCGCGTCCCTTGTCCGGTGCGATCCGCCCGATCCTCGCGCCGAGCGTGCTGCCGCCCAAGGCGCCAGCCGCCCCCGCGGCCCCGGCTTCCGAGCCTGACAAATCGCAGGAGTGATCGCGCGCAACTGGCCGGTTCTGCAGCTTTTTGCGTCGGCCAGCCACCGCGCGTAACAGATTCCGGAGGCGGCCCTGCCGCTTCCGGACAGTCTGGAGGCGGATCCGCTTACACCTCGCCCAGTTGCTCGCCCAGGAGGCCGTGTGCCGTCAGCACGTGGGCCAGCGCGATGGTGTGCTGCACGCTCAGTTTCTCGAACAGGCGCTGCTTGTAGGTCGACACGGTCTTGGCACTCAGGTGCAGGCGGGCGGCGACTTCGTTGACAGCCAACCCGCGTGCCAGCATCAAGGCGACTTCCATTTCGCGCGACGACAGCGATTCCAGCGGCGAGGCGTCACCGTCCACCGCGGCCAGCGCCATCTCGCGCGCAACCGTGGCGTCGAGATAGCGATTGCCCTGCGCCACCGTGCGCACCGCGTTCACCAGCTCCTCGGCGGGGCAACCCTTGGTGAGATAACCCAGCGCACCCGACTGCAACAGGCGGCGCGGGAATTGCGCGTCCTGCACCACCGTCAGGATCACGATGTGGGTCGGCAGGCCGGAACGCTGCACGCGTTCGGTGAGTTCGATTCCGCTCATGCCGGGCATGTGCACGTCGATCAGCGCGACATCCGGTTTCACCGCGCGCACCAGCCGCAGGCCGTCTTCCGCGTTGCTGGCTTCGCCTACTACTTCGATGTCGGGTTGCCCGGAAAGGATCAGGCAAAATCCCGAACGCACCAGCTCGTGATCGTCCACCAACACCACGCGAATCATGCGGGCTCCCCTTAGTGCGCCGACGCGGGCTCCGCGCAACCCTAGACCCCGTTTCCTTGGATTGCAAGTCGCCACACATACAATGCCGGCATGTACACATGGACCCGCCGCGCGATCGCCGCGCTCGAAGCCGAGGCTGCGCGTTCGGCCGACACCCACCTGATCCGCCTTGATCTGCCTGCGTTTCCGGGCATCCCGCTGTACTTCAAGGACGAGTCCGTGCATCCCACCGGCAGCCTGAAGCACCGACTGGGCCGCTCGCTGTTCCTGTATGCGATCTGCAACGGCTGGCTCGAGGAGGACCGCCCGGTCATCGAAGCCTCCAGCGGCAGCACCGCGATTTCGGAAGCGTACTTCGCGCGCCTCCTGAACCTGCCGTTTTTCGCGGTGATGCCGCGCAGGACATCGAAACAGAAGATCGCGCAGATCGAGTTCTTCGGGGGCCAATGCCATCTCATCGACGACACCGACGTGTACGGCGCGGCGCAACAGCTCGCCGAGCGTTGCGGCGGCCACTACATGGACCAGTTCACCTACGCCGAGCGCGCCACCGACTGGCGCGGCAACAACAACATCGCCGAATCGATCTTCCGCCAGATGCAGCGCGAGGCCAACCCGGTGCCGCGCTGGATCGTGGTCAGTGCCGGCACCGGCGGCACCTCGGCGACGCTCGGCCGTTACATCCGTTACGGCAGCGCGCAGCGAAGCGAAACACGGCTTGCAGTGGTCGACCCCGAGAATTCGGTGTTCGCGGATTACTACGAAACCGGCGATGCCGGCCTGACGCTGGAACGCGGTTCGCGCATCGAAGGCATCGGACGTCCGCGCGTCGAACCTTCGTTCTTGCCAGGCGTGATCGACCGGATGATCCGCGTCGCCGACATCGACAGCATGGCCGCGCTGCGCGTGCTGGAGAAATTGCTCGGCCGCCGCTGCGGCGGTTCCACCGGCACCAACTTCGTCGGTGCACTGCAGTTGATGTCGGAGATGAGGGCGGCTGCCGAAACCGGGCCGGTGGTCACGCTGATCTGCGACGGGGGCGACCGCTACGCCGGCACGTACTACAACGACGAATGGCTCGCCGCGGAAAACCTGGACATCGCGCCCGCGCTCGCGCGGCTGAGGCGGATCGCCGATACTGGCGGCGCCTGACCGCGCCGGAAGCCGATCGCGCATGACCGCCCTCACCCGACTGCGCGAAGATCCGCTGCTCAAGACATTGCTGCACACCGGCAAGCGCGACGTGCCGGTGACAGTCGCGCTGCGCAACACCGCGGCCATCGTATTGCCGCTGCTCGTCGGCGCGTTGACCGATCACCTGTTCGCGGGCCTCGGCATTTCCGCCGGCGCACTCAACACGATGTTCGCCGACCAGCCGGGGCCTTACCGGTTGCGCCTGCGACGCATGCTGCTGACGGCGATCGCAGCCGGCATCGCCGCATTCGCCGGCGCGGTGCTCGGCCAATGGCCGGTGGCGCTGCTGTTCGCCGCGGCGTCGTGGGGTTTCGGCGCGGCGTTGCTGGTCGCAGTGGATGCGCACCTGACGCGCGTGGGCTTGACCAGCCTGATCCTGCTGGTGGTGCTGGGCGCCGAACCGCAGACGGTGGCCGATGCGATTCCGGTGGGCTTGCTGATCTTCGCAGGCGGTTTGCTGCAGACGCTGTTCGCGATTGCCGCATGGCCGCTGCAACGCTATCGGCCCGAACGCATCGCGCTCGCGCAAGGGTTTCGCGGACTCGCCGATTTCGCGCACACCGACGTCGACGGTGACCTCGCGACGGCGCTGCCGCCTTCGCTCAACGATCTGCAGGCATTGCTGTTCGGCGCCGGCCGCGCGCGCGGCCGTGCGGTCGAGGCTTTCCGTGTGCTTGCGGAATTGTCGGAACGGATCCGGCTGGAGTTGTTCGCGCTCGCAAGCCAAGGGGCCGCATGCGAACAGCCGGATACGCGCGCCATCCTGGCGAGCGCACGCAGCGCCGCGGCAGAGGTGTTGACCACGATCGCGAATGCGCTGGAACAGGCGGCGCCACCCGCGTCCGCGGCGGCGCTCGATGCCTATGCGCAGGTGATTGCACGCATCGAATCGGCACCCGCATCGGTTGACGCGGAAATCGCGAATATCCGCATCGCGGCTCTGGGCGGGCAATTGCGCGCGGCCGTCCGCAATACCGACACCGCAGGCAGCCGCGGCGAAATCCGCGCGCTGCGTTCGGAATTCCGCCTGCCGCGCGCATTGCAATCGACCAACCCGCTTCCCACCCTGCGCGCCAACCTGCGTCTTTCGTCGCCGGCTTTCCGGCACGCGATCCGCTGCGGCGCATGTGTGGCGATCGCACTCGCGCTGGCGCACGTGTTGCCGCTGTCGCGCGGTTACTGGATGCCGATGACGGTCGCGATCGTACTGAAGCCCGATTTCGGCGCCACCTGGCGCTACGGGCTGCTGCGCGTGGCCGGCACGCTCGGCGGACTGCTGCTCACCACGGCCGTGCTGCACTTCGGCGGGGTCGGCGGTTTCTGGACGTCGCTCGCGTTGATGGCGGTGTTGTGCTTCGCCTTCCGCGAACTCGCGAGCGTGCATTACGGGATCGCGGTGGTGTGCCTGACCGGCTTGGTGGTCATCCTGCTTTCGTTCTACGGCATTCCCGCGGCGGATTCGGTACTGGCGCGCGGCATCGACACCGCCCTCGGCAGCGCGCTGGCGCTGCTGGCTTATCTGTTGTGGCCGACGTGGGAACGTGGCCGCGAACGCGAAGTGGTGGCGCGCATGCTGGACGCCTATCGCGCGTACCTGGTCGCGACCTTGTGCGGCAGCCCACAGGCCCGCCACGACACCCGGATCGAGGCGCGTGCCGCGCGCAGCGCCGCACAGGCATCGCTGGACCGGCTGCGCAACGAACCCGCCAGCCGCGCCAACGCGCCGCGCGCCGAAGCGCTGGTCGCGCAGGCCAATCGCGTGGTTCGCGCGGCAATGATGCTGGAAGCGGCGCGCGGCGATACCGGCGATACCCCCGCCCCGCCGGTGGACGCGTTCGCGGGCGCCTGCGATGCCTCCATGCGCGAAGCCGCGGACGCACTGCGCGAGGCGCGAGCACCGCAAGGCGAATTCCACCTGCGTTCCGGACAACGCGCGCTGGTGGCGTCCTTGGCCGAAAGCAACGACGCCTTCGCCGTGACGCTGCACGACGCCAGCGACCGTATCGTGGATGCCATCGACAGTCTGCTGCACGTGTTGACGCAGCCACGCGGTGCGGTGCCGACGGACAGCCGCTGATTCCTCCGCGGGCCGCCGATCCTCGCAATGCGGTATTCCGTCACGAAATGCCGGTGTCCCGGAACGGGCTCAACCCAGCCAGCTTGCGTGCCTGACCTATACTTGCGGCATGCTGAAGGTCGACGTCCATTCGCACATCCTGCCGCCGGACTGGCCCAATCTCGCCGAAAAATACGGCGATCCGCGCTTTCCGGTGATGGTGAATGCGGGTGGCCACCACCGCATCTACCGCGGCAACAAATTCTTCCGCGAGGTGTGGCAGAACTCGTTCGATGCCGAATTCCGGATCGAGGAATGCAGGAAGCTCGGCCTGGACGTGCAGGTGATCTCGACCGTGCCGGTGCTGTTCTCCTATTGGGCCAAGCCGAACCAGGCGCGCGAACTGCACCGGCACTTGAACACGCACACCGCGGAAATCTGCCGGGCGCATCCGCGGCACTACGCCGGTATCGGCACGGTGCCGCTGCAATCGCCAAGGCTCGCGATCGAGGAGATGGAGCATTGCGTCGAGCAGCTCGGGTTGCAGGGCGTGCAGATCGGCTCGCACGTCAACGACTGGAATCTCGATGCGCCGGAACTGTTTCCCTTCTTCGAGGCCGCGGCCGATCTCGGCGCCGCGATCCTGATCCATCCGTGGGACATGATGGGCAAGGACACGATGCCCAGATACTGGCTGCCGTGGCTGGTCGGGATGCCGGCCGAGCAATCACGCGCGGCCTGCTGCCTGATCTTCGGCGGCGTGCTGGAACGCCTGCCTTCCCTCCGCATCGCGTTCGCGCACGGCGGCGGCTCGTTCCCTTTCACCATCGGCCGCATCGAACACGGCTACCGGATGCGCCCGGATCTCGTCGCCACCGACAACGCGCGCGCGCCGCGCGAATATTTCAGGCGCCTGTTTTTCGACTCGTGCGTGCACGATCCGCAGGCGCTCCGCTATCTTCTCGACGTCGTCGGGGACGATCGCGTGATGCTGGGCACCGATTATCCGTTTCCGCTGGGCGAGCAGCAGCCCGGCAGCGGCATCGACGCGCTCAAGCTGCAACCGCGCCAGCGCGAGCGCGTGTTCCATGGTGCCGCGCTGGAATGGCTGGGATTGCCCAAACAACGATTCAATGCCCCCCCGGAGGTTTCATGAATCGCAACACAGGTTCGCTGCTTGCGCTGTTCGGCACATGCGCGCTCGCGATCGCACCGGCCTCGTTCGCGGCCGATTATTCGCTCGCCGGTGGCGCGGTGAAATTCGCCGCACCCGACGCATGGCCGATGCTGATGGAAAAGCTTGACGGCCCCCGCCAGTTCGTCGCGCTGCAGGTGAAGAACCCGGGCGACGCGAATGCGCTGTCACGGATCACGGTCACCACCGAGCAGGTCGACGGCGTGCAGGGTTTCCAGAAATTCCTCAACGACGGCACCGCGCGTGCGCACAAGCTGCCGGGCTACATTGCCGACAGCACGCCGGGGAACAGTTCCAGCCTCCGCTACACCGCCACCGAAAACCACGAGAAGAACGCGTACACCGAGGTGTACGCGTATCGCTCCAACCTCGCCATCCAGGTGCGCTGCATCCGGCCGGCCGGCGCGGCCGCCGCCTGGAGTTCGACGTTCGACGCCGGCTGCCAGTCGATCGTGAGCGCGGTGGAAAAATAGGCTTTTTCGCGATCGTCAAGGATCGCGGCGACGCGAAAACGCCGCTGCGGAGCACGGTCGCATCCATGCACCAAGAACGGGCATCCACGCCCTGGTTTCCCACGACAGCCGCGCCGACTGCGGCCAAAGGCTCACGTTTCACCATGTCGCATTCTTCAGATTTTCGCGCGGACGCCGAATGGGTGCGTACGCAGGACGATGGCGATCCGCTGCGCGGCTTTCGCAACGAATTCCTGATTCCGCCCCATGCCGGCGGCGAGCAAACCTACCTGGTCGGCAATTCGCTGGGCCTGCAGCCACGCGGCGTCCGGCAGGCGCTGCTCGATGAACTCGATGATTGGGCGCGGCTGGGGGTGGAAGGCCATTTGCATGCACGGCATCCATGGCTGCCCTATCACGCCGAGGTGCGCGAGGGCCTCGCCGAAGTGGTAGGCGCGGAGCCCGTCGAAGTGGTGGCGATGAACTCGCTCACCGTGAACCTGCACCTGTTGATGGTGAGCTTCTACCGACCGACATCCGCACGCCACGCGATCCTGATCGAACGCCACGCATTCCCCTCGGACCGCGACCTCGCCGCCTCGCAAATCCGCTTCCATGGTTACGATCCCGACGAAGCGCTGATCGAAGTGGATGCCGACGAAGCGCGCGGCACGCTCTCGATGGAAGCGATCGAGCGAGCCCTCGCGCAACACGGTAAGCGCATCGCGCTGGTACTGCTGCCCGCCGTGCAGTACCTCACGGGACAATCGTTCGACCTGGCTGCGATCACGAAACGGGCGCACGCGCAGGGCTGCCTCGTCGGCTTCGATTGCGCGCATGCAGCCGGCAACATCGACTTGCGCCTGCACGACAGCGGTTGCGATTTCGCCGCGTGGTGTTCCTACAAGTACCTCAATGCCGGTCCCGGCGCGGTGGCCGGCGCGTTCGCGCATGCGCGCCATGCACGCGAAACGCTGCCGCGCTTCGAAGGCTGGTGGGGCCGCAACGAAGCTACGCGCTTCGAGATGCGGCCGGAATTCGACGCCACGCCCGGTGCCGACGGCTGGCAGTTGTCCAATCCGCCGATCCTGGCGCTGGCGCCGTTGCGGGTTTCGCTGGACCTCTTCCATCGCGCGGACATGTTCCGCCTGCGCGAGAAATCGCGGCGGCTCACCGGTTATCTGGAATGGCTGATCGAATCGCAACTGCACGACACGCTGGAAATCCTCACGCCCGTCGAGCCGGTCCGTCGCGGCGCGCAGCTTTCGGTGCGCGTGCGGGCCGGTCGCGACGCCGGCAAATCGCTGTTCGAGCATCTGGTGGCGCACGGCATTTTGGGCGACTGGCGCGAGCCCGACGTGATGCGCATCGCGCCCACGCCGCTCTACAACACGTTCGCCGATTGCCTGCGCTACGCCGACGCGGTGAAGGCATGGCGTGGCGCGCGTTGATCCCATGAATACGAAACCATCCATCACCGTCGTCGGCGCCGGCCTGGTCGGCGCATTGCTGGCGACCCTGCTTGCCCAGCGCGGGTTCGCCGTGGAAGTTTTCGAACGCCGGCCCGATCCGCGCGTGCGCGGATTCCTCGGGGGCCGGTCCATCAATCTCGCGCTGGCCGAACGCGGACTCGACGCCTTGCGCGAAGCCGGCCTGGCCGATGACGTCCTCGCGCAGGCGGTGATGATGCGTGGGCGGATGGTGCATGCGCTGGATGGCACGACCAACCTGCAGCGTTACGGGCTCGATGATTCCGAAGTGATCCGCTCGGTGTCGCGCGGCGGCTTGAACATCCTGCTGCTGAACGCCGCCGAGCGCGCCGGCACGAGTTTCCACTTCGACTCGGCGCTCACCAGCGCCGATTTTGCGCAGGGCATCGTCACGCTTGCCGGGCGCGATGGCGTCACGCGTACGCATCAAGCCGGACTGCTGCTCGGCTGTGACGGCGCCGGTTCCGCATTGCGCGCGGCGATGGCGAAGGCCGCCGACCTCGGTGAGCGCGTCGAGCCGCTGGGCCATGGCTACAAGGAACTCGAAATCCCTGCATTACCTCCCTGTCCCGCAAACAGGGAAGGTAACGAAGGGCCCGCAGACAGGGGAAGCGGAATTTTTGCGATCGAGCCGCATGCCCTGCACATCTGGCCGCGCGGCCACTACATGTGCATCGCGCTGCCGAACACCGAGGGCAATTTCACCGTTACGCTGTTTCTCCCGAACGAGGGTCCGCATCCGAGTTTCGCAACGCTGCCGGATGTCATCGCAGCGCGAGCGTTCTTCAAGCGGGAATTCCCGGACGCGCTGCCCTTGATGCCGGGTTTCGATGACGACTGGAATGCCCATCCGGTCGGGCAACTGGCGACGCTGTATCTCGACCGCTGGCATGTCGATGGTCGCGCGCTGCTGCTGGGCGACGCCGCGCACGCGATCGTGCCGTTCCACGGCCAGGGCATGAATGCGGGCTTCGAGGATGCCGCCGAGCTCGCCAGCCTGCTGCAGGAACAGCCGAACGACGCCGTCGCCGTGTTCGCCGAATTCGAATCGCGACGCAAGCCCAACGCCGACGCGATCGCCGCGATGTCGTTGGCCAATTATGTCGAGATGCGCGATGGCGTGGCCGATCCGCATTACCTGCTGAAGCGCGAACTGGCGGCGGCGTTGACCGAACGTATTCCCGGTCACTTCATGTCGCGCTACCGGATGGTCAGTTTCACCTCGATCCCGTATGCCACGTGCGTCGAGCGCGATCGCGCGCAAACCGCGTGGATGGAATCGCTGCTGGCGGGGCGCGACAGCCTCGATGGTCTCGACCTCGACGCCGCCGCCGCGCACGCGCGCCACGCGCTGGCTCCGCTGCCAGAAGGCGCCTGACTGCATGCCCTTGCCCGAATCCATACGACGAGCGTGGACAGAAACCGACTACCGCGTACGCGTGCCCTATGGCGGCTTCGCGAGCATCCGCTGCGGCAAGCCATTGCCGATGCCGCTGCTGGCGATGTTGCGCCACGCCGATGATCCGTGGGGCTACATCACCGCCTGGAATCCAGCCGGCGTCGCGCTGCCACTCGCCACCAACAAGATCCGGCAACGCCGCTTGCGCGATGAACTGCGAGGCGATCGCCACCGCTTCATCGGCGGCATCGGCGTAGGTCCCGCCGGTTGGCGCGAACCCAGCCTGTTCGTGCCGGGCATGACCTATGCGCAACTGGACGCCATGGCGCGCCGTTTCGGCCAGCTCGGCGTGGTGCGCGGCATCGGCGCCGGACCGGCGGAATTGCACGAACTGATGTGATCGCCGGTTGCGGTTCGCAATGAACGGGCAAACCAGGCTCGGTGGCGCTCGATGGCAGTTGCCCATATCTCGACAGGCCTTGTGCGGCATTGCCCGGAACCTGCTGCGCCCGCGCAAGAAGGCTCGCGTCCCGGACGCCGGGACATCGTCCCGTCCGCGGCGGCCCCGTACCGGCGCAATCAACTGACGACGACGATGGCCTCGACGGAACACCCGTCTCCCAAGCCAGCTTTGCACATGGTCGACTCGCAATCGCGGCGGCCCCGGGCACTAATGCGTACACCGAACGCATGCAAGAGGAAAGCGCCATGTGCACGTATCTGGCAGTTCGTGTCCGCGCAGGGGCCACATCACCCTTGCGCCGCAAGCACCGCGTGTTGCGCAAGCTGCTGGCAAGCAGCCTGGCATTGACGCTGGCCGGGAGCGCGATGGCGCTTGCCGGGTGCGGCGGCAGTGCCTACGCAGGCCAATCTACGGCAATCGAACATCAGGCGGCCGCCGCCGAACAGGCCCACCACCAGCGCGTGCTCGTGGCTGAGGGCAAGCATATCTTTCGATACGACACCTTCGGGGATGAAAGCTTCTGGACCGACAATCTGAAGATGAACGACGTGATCCAGATGGCGGTCAGTCCGAAGGTGGCGCTGGCGGTAGGATTGAAGGTGGACGTCGATGCACTGCCTGCAGCCGTCAAGCAAGGGATCAAAAACGGCGCCATCGATCTGGACGACCCGGCCACGACCCTGGCGCTGCTCAAGCTCAACGCCGTGGTGGGGCTCAAGGGAACGGTGCAGGACATCGACGGCAAGGAGACGCTCACACGGGTGGGCGTCACCTGCGCGCTTTGCCACTCCACGGTCGACAACTCCTTTGCATCCGGCATCGGACATCGCCTCGACGGCTGGCCGAACCGCGACCTGAACCCGGGTGCGATCATCGCGCTCTCTCCCGCGATCCCCGACACCTACAAGGCCGTGTACAACTCGTGGGGGCCGGGCAAATACGACGCGCGTTTCAACCTGTTCGTGCAATCGAAAGGCCTTGCGTTTTTCACGGACGGCCAGAATCCCCCACATGACAGGTTCGCCGTGGAGATCCCGCCGGCATACGGCCTGCTGGGAATCGACAAGGAAATCTACACGGGCGACGGCGATGTCCAGCACGAGCCCGTCGGCCCGGTCGCGTACTGGAACCGCTATGTCGCGGTCACGCAGATGGGTGGACAGGGCACTTTCTCCGACCCACGCCTGGTTGCAATGGGGGCAGCCGTGCCCGTCGACAACACGCATGGCGGCGCCCTGCCGGATCTGGTGACGTCCGCGCTGCCGGCCCTGCAGGCCTATCAGCTGTCGCTCGCTGCGCCACGACCGCCGCTCGGATCGTACAATCCCTCGGCGGCTGCGCGCGGCAGACAGGTTTTCTACGGGCAGGGACAATGTGCCGCCTGCCACAGCGGTCAAAAATTCACGGATGCCAACTTCCGCCTGCACCCGCAATCCGCTTCGGCGGCGCGGAACACGGATTACGTGTTGCTCAGCGCGACGGGCAAGTGGCGGACATCGCCGCTGGCCGGGGTGTGGCAGCACCCGCCCTACTTCCACGATGGATCGGCCGCGACATTGTGGGATGTCGTAAATGCCTACAACAGCAGGCTGAACCTGAAACTGACGGTGCAGCAAAGATCGGACCTGGTTCAATTCCTGAAGTCGCTGCCACATCGCGGCGAACCGCAATCCCGATAACGATGGCCGCGCCGGAAGGCGACCCATTTGCGAGAGGATGGAGCGCGCGACGTCGGCCACAAGGCGAGGATCGCCCGGGAATCGGTCACCAAATCGCGAGGGGGTCGATCGTGCGGCGTGCACTCGCCCCCTTGTGGACGATGCGTCGCCGCGCTGGGACAATACGGGGTTGCTCGCATGGCCACTTTTCCTGCCCCTGCCGCGCCGCTGCTGTCGGCGCATCGGCTCGCGTTTTCACGCAATGACGAGCCCGTGTTCGGACCGCTGGATTTCAGCCTCGGGTCCGGCGAAACCGTGCTGGTCGAAGGCGACAACGGTTCGGGCAAGACCACCCTGCTGCGGGTGCTGGCCGGCATGCTGCCATCCAGCGAGGGCGAAATCCGTTTCGATGGCCGGCCCGCGTCGCGCGACAGCCGCAACGGCCAGGTGTTGTGGCTGGGCCACCGGCCCGGCATGAACGAGTCGCTGAGTGCACGCGAAAACCTGAACTTCCTCGCCGGCTTGTACGGCGCGCGCGCCGGAATGACGCCGGTGTCCGCCATGGAACGCGCGGGCATCGCCGGCTGGATCGACGAACCGCTGCGCACGCTTTCCGCCGGCCAGAAAAAGCGCGTCGGCTTGGCACGGCTGTTGCTGCTGCCGGGCGACGTCTGGCTGCTGGACGAGCCTTATGCCAACCTCGATCGCCACGGCATCGATCTCGTGAACGCACTGATCGCGGAACACTGCGCACGCGGCGGCGCCGCATTGGTCACCAGCCACGGTGCCGTGCGGTTTGCCGATGTGCGTGCGCGGCACATCCATCTTGTCGCCTGAGCCATGGACAGCATCGCGCAATCGATCCCCGGCGGAGCAAGCGTCGTGACGGCGGCGGAACGCGCGGGCACGTTCGCTGCCTGCAGGTCCCTGCTGCGCCGGGACTTCGTGCTGGCGTGGCGGCGCCGCGGCGAACTGTTCCTGCCGCTGCTGTACGCGCTGATCGTGGCCGCGCTGTTTCCGTTTGCGCTGGGTCCCGACCCGGAGTTGCTGGCGCGGATCGCCGGCGGCGTGTTGCTGGTGATCGTGGTGCTGGCGATGTTACCGGCGCTGGAATCGATGTTCCGGGCCGACCTGGAAGACGGCACGCTGGAACAATGGTTGCTGGCGCCGCAACCGCTGGCGCTGCTGGCCTTGACCCGTGTCATCGCGCACTGGCTGACGACCGTTCTACCCTTGGTCGTCGTGATGCCGTTGCTGGGCGCCCTCTTGGACCTGCCCGTCAAAGTGCTGCCGGTGCTGATCGTCGCACTGCTGCTTGCAACGCCTCTGCTGGCGTTGCTGGGTTCGGTGTTGTCGGCCCTGGCGGCGGGCGCGCGTCGCTCTGGTATCCTTCTGG
>Ga0209178_1000377_pt1 | contig 12807 bp, 13 predicted proteins | sample GAAS200_FD_187521 | JGI IMG/M metagenome (GOLD analysis project Ga0209178, IMG submission 187521) | Agricultural soil microbial communities from Georgia to study Nitrogen management - GA AS200 (SPAdes) (version 2) | ecosystem: Environmental > Terrestrial > Soil > Agricultural land | place: USA... | reverse complement strand
ATGGTGCTGGGCCGGCCGTACAAGCCAAAGTTCGCGGGGAACGGTGGCTTGTAGCGCGGCCAGCCTTTCTTGCCTTCCAGTGATTCCATCAGCGCGGTTTCTTCGCCGCAGATGTAGGCGCCGGCGCCGAGTGCGTTGTGGATCGTCACGTCGATGCCGGTGCCGCGGATGTTCGTTCCCAGCAACCCGGCCGCTTCCGCTTCGTGCAACGCCTGTTCGATGTGTTCGAATGGCTCGTGGTGGAACTCGCCGCGCAAATAGTTGTATGCGACCGTCGAACCCGTCGCGTAGCAGGCGATCGCCATGCCTTCCAGCACCGCGTGCGGATTGAAGCGCAGGATGTCGCGGTCCTTGCAGGTGCCGGGCTCGGATTCGTCCGAATTGCAGAGGATGTACTTCTGGCCTGGTGCGTTGCGCGGCATGAACGACCATTTCATGCCGGTCGGAAAGCCCGCGCCACCGCGGCCGCGCAGCGAACTTTTCTTCAGCTCGTCCACGATCGCCGCCGGATCGGTCTTCTCGGCCAGGATCTTCTCCCACGCCTGCCAGCCGCCCATCTTGCGGTAGCTGTCGATCGACCACGGCGTGTCGAAATGCAACGTGGTGTAGACGACCTGGTGGTCTTGCGGTGCCGGTCCGACTGCCATGGCTATTTCAACCCATCCAGAATTTCATCGACTTTCGCGGGCGTGAGTTTCTCGTGGTAGTGGCCATCGACCACCATCATGGGCGCGCCGCAGCAGGCCGCGAGGCATTCCTCTTCCTTCTTGAGGTAGACGCGGCCGTCGGCGGTGCTCTCGCCCAGCTTCACGCCCAACTTCTTTTCGCAGTGCTGCACGATGCCGTCGGCGCCATTGAGCCAGCAGGAAATGTTGGTGCACACCGCGACGTTGTGGCGCCCGACCGGCTTGGTCTCGAACATCGAATAGAACGTCGCGACCTCATAGGCCCACACCGGCTGCAGGTCGAGGTACCTCGCAGTCGCGGCGATCAATTCGTCGGTGAGGTGGCCCTGGTTCTGTTCCTGCGCCGCCATCAGGCCCTGGATCAGCGCCGAGCGCTTGCGGTCCGGCGGAAACTTCGCGGCCCAATGGTCGATGTGCGCGCGCGTTTCGGCCGCCAGCACCTGCATCGGATCGACGTCCTTCACCTTGTCGAAATTGCCGGTGGCCTTCATCGATCGATCTCCCCGAACACCAGGTCGTAGGTGCCGATCATCGCCACCACGTCCGGCAGCATGTGCCCGGCGGTGATCTCGTTGATCGACGACAGGTGCGCAAATCCGGGCGCACGCAGATGCACGCGGAACGGCTTGTTGGCGCCGTCGGAAACGAGGTAGCAACCGAACTCGCCCTTGGGCGCCTCGACCGCCGCGTAGGTTTCGCCGGCCGGCACGCTGTAGCCTTCCGTAAACAGCTTGAACCAATGGATCAGCGCTTCCATCGATTCCTTCATGTCCTCGCGCTTGGGCGGCGCGACCTTGTAGTTCTCGATGATCACCGGTCCGGGATGCTTCTTCAGCCAGTCCACGCACTGGCGGATGATCGAAGCCGACTGGCGCATCTCGGCCACGCGCACCAAATAACGGTCGTAGCAATCGCCGTGCGTGCCGACCGGGATGTCGAAATCGACCTCGGCGTATTTCGCGTAGGGCTGCTTCTTGCGCAGGTCCCATTCGATGCCGGACGCGCGCAGCATCGGCCCGGTCATCCCGAGCGCGTAGGCCTGCTCCGGACTGACGATACCGATGTCAACGGTGCGCTGCTTCCAGATCCGATTGTCGGTCAGGAGTTCCTCGTACTCATCAACCTTGCGCGGGAAATCGGCGCTGAACGCGTCCAGGAAATCCAGCAGCGAACCCTCGCGCCATGCATTCATGCGCTTGAGGTCCTTGCCTTTGTGCCACGGCGATTCCTTGTACTGGATCATCTTGCCGGGCAGGTCGCGATACACGCCGCCGGGACGGTAGTACGTGGCATGCATGCGCGTGCCCGACACCGCCTCGTACACGTCCATCAGTTCCTCGCGTTCGCGGAACGCGTACAGCATCACCGCCATCGCGCCGAGGTCGAGCGCGTTCGAGCCGATCCACATCAGGTGATTGAGGATGCGGGTGACCTCGTCGAACAGCGTGCGGATCCACAGCGCGCGTTCGGGCGGCTGGATACCCAGCAACTGTTCGATCGCGCGCACGTAGGCGTGCTCGTTGCACATCATCGACACGTAGTCGAGGCGATCCATGTAGCCGATCGAATGGTTGAACGGCTTGGATTCGGCCAGCTTTTCGGTGGCGCGATGCAGCAGCCCGATGTGCGGATCGATCCGGATGATGGTTTCGCCTTCCATCTCCATCACCAGGCGCAGCACGCCGTGCGCGGCCGGATGCTGCGGGCCGAAGTTCATCGTGTAGCTGCGGATTTCGCCGGCTTCGTCGCCGATGGTGTCGGCCATCTCAGTTGTCCTTCCAGTCGTCGGCGGCTTCACCACGCGATGTCGGCCAGCGCGAATCCTCGCGCACCACGCGCGCCACGGTCACGCGCGGCGTCACCGAGGTGACCGGTTCGTACACCACGCGCCGTGATTCGGGGTCGTAGCGCACTTCGACGTTGCCGATCAGCGGGAAATCCTTGCGGAAGGGGTGGCCGACGAAACCATAATCGGTGAGGATGCGGCGAAGATCCGGATGGCCTTCGTAGACGATCCCGTACAGGTCGAACGATTCACGTTCGTACCAATTGGCGGACGGCCAGACACCGGTGAGCGTCGGCACCACCGGCAAGGTGTCCTCGGACGCGAAGCTGCGCACGCGCAGGCGCACGTTGTGTTCGTACGACAGAAGGTGCATCACCGACGCGAACCGGCGCAGGAACTGCGGTCGTTCCGGGTGGTTCGACCAGTCGAAACGACCCGGACCCGCGGCGCCGGTCACGCCGCGGGAAAAACCCGTGGCAGTCGCGGTTTGCGAACCGGCCCATTCGTCCTCGCCGAACAGCAGGAAATCGACGCCGCACAGGTCGGTCAATTGCACGAAGCGGAAATCCGACTCGTCGCGCAGCGCGGTGCAGACTTCGACCAGGTGCGCGGGCGGCACCTCGATCGTTGCCTGGCCTACCGAAACCGCGACGTTGTCAACGCGGTCGCCGAAACGCGCACGCACGCGTTCAACCAGTTGTTCGGGTGTGGTCTGGGCCATGGCCGGTCAGCGCGCGATGGTATTGGTGCGACGGATCTTCTTCTGCAGTTGCAGAATCCCGTAAATCAACGCCTCGGCGGTGGGCGGGCAACCCGGCACGTACACGTCCACCGGCACGATGCGGTCACAGCCGCGCACTACCGAATAGGAATAGTGGTAGTAGCCGCCGCCGTTGGCGCAACTGCCCATCGAGATCACCCATTTCGGATCGGGCATCTGGTCGTAGACCTTGCGCAGCGCCGGCGCCATCTTGTTGACCAGCGTGCCGGCCACGATCATCACGTCGCTCTGGCGCGGCGACGGGCGGAAGATCACGCCATAGCGATCGAGGTCGAGCCGCGACATGCCCGCGTGCATCATCTCGACCGCGCAACAGGCCAGCCCGAACGTCATCGGCCACATCGAACCGGTGCGCGCCCAGTTGAACAGCGCGTCGACCGTGGTGACGCCGAAGCCGCGCTGCACGATCGGGTTGTCGGCCTCCGGGCGCAGGATGTCGTCCACCTTCCCGATCGGCACCGGGTTGTGCATCGACTTGTCGACGGCGGAAATCAGTCCCATTCGAGTGCACCCTTCTTCCAGACGTAGACGTACCCGACCACCAGCAGCAGCAGGAACGTGAACATTTCAACCAGCGCGACGATGCCGATCTTCGAGAACACCGTCGCCCACGGAAACAGGAACGCGATTTCGAGATCGAACAGGATGAACAGGATCGCGATGAGGTAGTAGCGCACGTCGAACTTCATGCGCGTGCCCTCGAACGCTTCGAAGCCGCACTCGTAGGGCGAATACTTCTCGGCACTCGGACGGCGCGGCCCGGCCAGCCAACCGACCACGATCAGGGCGACGCCGATGCCGCCGGCGACGATCAGGAACAGTAGGATGGGCCAGTAGCCGTTGAGCATTCGATTCCGTCCGCGTTAGCTACGGGATTTTCGCATGCACCGGCGCGTGTAGCAATCGCAAACCGGCAATCGCGAATGGATCGCATCGCGCAGCGCGCAACGATTGTCGCGACCCACAAACGAAAAACGCGCGATGCGAAAGTTCGCTTGTCGCGCGTCCGTCGATTGGTGCCCAAGAGGGGACTCGAACCCCTACGCCGTTAAGCGCTACCACCTCAAGGTAGTGCGTCTACCAATTCCGCCACCTGGGCGCAGTACTCGTCCATGGGATCCGCCGGGCACATCCATGCGCCCGCTTTTTCACGAAAGCAAAACTCCGATCAATGCGAGCCGGCAGGCGCGCCGCTCGATGGTGCCGAACTTGCCGGTGCAGAGGTTTTCGGTGCCGTCGGTACCTCGGAACCTGCCGCGTTGCCGGACGCCGGCGCGGTCGGCACTTCCGAGTGCTGGACCGGCACGCTGGACGGTGCGGCGCTGCTTGCAGGCGCGCTGCCCAGCGGTGGTGCGGCCAGCGGATTGATATTCGGCGAAGTGCGTGCCGCCGCCGACGAGGAAGTCGCTGGCGCCGAACTGCCCGCGCCCGCCATCACCCCGAGTGCCTGCTGCGTGTTCGGCGTCCCGCCGTGGTGGCTGAGATAGATACCCATGCCGAGGCTCAGCACGAAAAACAATCCCGCCAGCACCGCGGTGGTGCGGGTGAGGAAGCTGGCCGAACCGCGCGCGCCAAATACCGTGCCGGACGCGCCGCCGCCGAAACTGGCGCCCGCGTTGGCGCCGTCACCGCGCTGCATCAGGATCAGCACGATCATCGCTGCCGCGATGAGCACATAGAACACGCTGAAAATCGTGAACAGCATCTGGATGTTCCCGTGCGGAGGCCGGCTTCAGCCTGCCGCCGCACAAATCGAGAGAAAGTCGGTAGCCTGCAAGGCCGCGCCACCGATCAGGCCGCCATCGATATCGGCTTGGGCGAACAACTCGGCGGCATTGCCGGGTTTGACGCTGCCGCCATAAACGATGCGGGTCGAACCGGCAATTCTAGCATCGTCCCTGGCGAGCTGGCTACGCAGCAATGCGTGGACCTCCTGGGCCTGGGCGGGGCTGGCGGTGCGCCCGGTGCCGATCGCCCAAACCGGCTCGTAGGCCACCACGATCCGTTCGAATGCCGCGATGCCGCAATGGGCGATCGCCGCACCGAGCTGGCGCGACACCACGTCGGCGGTTTGACCCGCTTCGCGCTGGTCGAGGGTTTCGCCCACGCACAGCACCGGCACGAGATCATGCTCCAGCGCCTTGGCGACCTTGGCCGCGACCTGTTCGTCGCTTTCGCGGTGGTACTGGCGGCGCTCGGAATGGCCAGCCAGCGCAAGGGTGCAGCCGATGTCGCGCAGCATCGCCGCCGACACCTCGCCCGTGAACGCACCGGATTCATGTTCGCTGACGTCCTGCCCGCCCACCGCGATGCGCGATCCGGCGGCGGCCGCGCAGGCTTCGCGGAGGTAGGGAAACGGTGGAAACACCGCGACATCGACGCCATCGGTGTTCGTTTCCGCGATCGCGCCCACCAGGGCCGAGGCCATCGCCCGCGAACCGTGCATCTTCCAGTTGCCACCCACCCATTTCCGGCGCATGGCGTGCTCCTTTTCATTGAGGCCCGCGAGGATAGCCAAGGCCGCGGCTTGGAATCAAACCTTGGCTTCCGCAGGTAATGTTTTAATCCACCATTCGCGCTGGGCGTAGCGGCTGGAAGCCACGACGGCGAAGCACCGCGCCGCTGTCCCTCTACTTCGGCACTGCGCGCCCGAGCTCGGGATGAACGTGGATATCGAACCCCTTTCTTCCGCCCTTCCGGAAAATGTCAATGACAAAACCGCATCGCCAGCGCGCATTGATTACCGGCGCTTCCGCCGGCATCGGCGCCGAATTCGCGCGACAGCTCGCCGCGCGCGGCTGCGACCTGGTGCTGACTGCACGCCGCGAGGATCGCCTGCAGGCGCTGGCGTCCGAATTGCGCGAGGCGCATCGGACCGACGTGGATGTGATCGCCGACGACCTTGCCGATCCGACTGCACCGGAACGCATCGTGGCGGCCGCCACGCGCGACGCGCGCGCCATCGACATCCTGATCAACAATGCGGGCTATGGGATACCCGGTCGCTACGACAAGGTGGACTGGGAAACACACGCGCGCTTCATGCAGGTGCTGGTGACATCTCCGCTGCAACTTTGCCACCTGCTGCTACCCGCCATGCGCGAACGCGGTTACGGACGCATCGTCAACGTGGCTTCGCTGGCGGGGTTGGTACCCGCGACACCGGGCAACACGTTGTACGCGCCGGCCAAGGCATTCCTGATGCGCGTCTCGCAGGCACTGGCGATGGAAAACCGCGCGTGCGGCATCCACGTCTGCGCCCTGAGCCCCGGCTTCACGCGTTCGGAATTCCACGACGTCAGCCGCGCGCGAAAACTGGTTTCGAAGCTGCCGGGCTGGATGTGGTCCGAGGCCGATGACGTGGTGCGGCAAGGCCTGGATGCGGTCGAGCGCGGCCGGGTGGTTTGCGTGCCCGGACGCGTGAATCACGTCATCAAGGTGTTGATGGATGTGCTGCCGGACCGGATCGCGCTCGGGCTGGTCGCGCGCCGCGCGAAGGACTTCCGCGTGCGCGATTGAAAGGCGCGACCCGATCACTCGACGAGGCGCTTCACCACCCGCGCCGCGGAATCCGCGGCGGACTCCTGGTCCGAGCGCAGGTGGATTTCCGGTGACGCCGGCGCTTCGTAGGGCGAACCGATGCCCGTGAAGTTTTCGATCTTGCCGGCGCGCGCCTTCGCGTACAGGCCCTTGACGTCACGCTCTTCGCACACGGCCAGCGGCGCGTCCACGAACACTTCCATGAACCCGGTTTCGCCGATCAGTTCGCGCGCCAATTGCCGCTCGGCGCGGAACGGACTGATGAACGACACCAGCACGATCAGGCCGGCATCCATCATCAGCTTGGCCACTTCGGCGACGCGCCGGATGTTCTCGACGCGGTCGGCGTCGGTAAAACCGAGGTCGCGGTTCAAGCCGTGGCGCACGTTGTCGCCGTCCAGCAGGATCGTGTGGAAGCCATCGGCCAGCAACCGCCGTTCCACGAGATTGGCAATGGTGGATTTGCCTGCGCCCGACAGGCCCGTGAACCACAGGCAGCGCGGCGTCTGGCCCTTGATCCGGGCACGCGCGGCGCGATCGACGTCCAGTTGCTGCCAGTGCACGTTGCGGTCGCGGCGCAGGCCGAAGTCCAGCGTGCCGCAGCCGACCGTCGCGTTGGTTTCCCGATCGATCAGAATGAAACCGCCAAGGCGGCGGTCATCCTTGTATGGCCGGTAGGCAATGTCGGAATCGAGCGAGAGATTGCAGACGCCGATCTCATTGGCGGTGAGGCGTGTCGCCGCGAGATGCGCCTGGGTATCCGGATCGATGCGATGCTTGATCTCGGTAACCTGCGCGCCGATGGTGCCGCTCGCGCGCTTCATCAGGTAACGCCGGCCCGGCAGCAGCGCCGCATCGTCCAGCCACAGGAGATGGCAGGCGAACTGCGCCGCGACTTCGGGCGGCAGCGTGGGGTCGGCGATCACGTCGCCGCGCGAAACGTCGATCTGGTCGGTGAGCGTGAGGGTGACGGCCTGCCCCGCTTCGGCAATATCGAGGTCGCCGTCGCCGCCGACCACGCGCTGTACGCGCGACAGGCGGCCCGACGGCAGCACCACGACTTCGTCGCCCGACGCGACGCGCCCGCCCACGACCGTGCCGACGTAACCGCGGAAGCTGTGGTCGGGGCGGTTCACCCATTGCACCGGCAACGCGAACGCGGCGTCCGTCTGACGCTCCACCTGCACGGTTTCGAGATATTCCAGCAACGGTTTGCCTGTGTACCAAGGCGTCTTGGGCGAGGCAGTGACCAGATTGTCCGCGTTGATCGCGGAAACCGGGATCGCATGCGCGTGTTCGATGCCGAGGTCGTGCGCAAGCTTCACGCATTCCTGCTCGATCGCGTGATAGCGCGCGTGGTTGTAGTCGATGAGATCCAGCTTGTTGACCGCGAACAGCGCGTGCTGCACACCGAACATCGCGAGGATCGCGGTGTGCCGGCGGGTCTGGGTCTGCACGCCCGCGCGCGCATCGACCAGCACGATGCCGAGTTCCGCATTCGACGCACCGCTGGCCATGTTGCGGGTGTACTGCGCATGGCCGGGGCAATCGGCGACGATGAAGGCGCGCTTGTCGGTGCCGAAATAACGCCATGCGACGTCGATGGTGATGCCCTGCTCGCGCTCGGCTTCGAGTCCGTCGAGCAGCAACGAATAGTCGGGCTTGCCGCCCTGGGTGCCGTGGGTCTTGCTGTCGCGGATCATCTGCGCCAGACGATCGTCAGGAACCATTCCGGCTTCGGCCAACAGGCGCCCGAGCAGCGTGCTCTTGCCATCGTCCACACTGCCGCACATCGCGAGGCGCAACGTGTCGCGGCTTTCGAGCGCTTCGAGCCGGTCCGTGAGGGGTGCGATGTCGCTTGCTACGGCCATTGGATGTCAGATTCCGGGTGATAGACGAAAAGCTTTTCGGACGCGGATCAAAACGGATAGATGAGGATCAGTCAACGAGTGTTCCATCATCAATGCGGTCTTGCTCTATCTGCCTTGATCCACGCAGATTCGCGTCGAAAGCTCTTGCGGCTAGAAATAGCCTTCACGCTTCTTGCGTTCCATCGAATCGGAAGGATCGCGATCGATGACGCGGCCCGCGCGTTCGGACTCGCGGGTGTCCAGCATTTCGCCGATGATGCCGTCGAGGTCGGCGGCATCGGATTCGACTGCAGCGGTCAGGGGCCAGCAGCCGAGCGTGCGGAAACGCACCATCTTCGGCACCAGTTTTTCGCCGGGTTCCAGCGGCACGCGGTCGTCGTCGCGCACCAGCAGCGCGCCGTTGCGGACGAACGTCGGACGCTCCTTCGCGAAATACAGCGGCACCACTTCGATGTTCTCGCGGCGGATGTACAACCACACGTCGAGTTCGGTCCAGTCGGACAACGGGAACACGCGCAGCGTTTCGTCCGGTGCGAGCCGCGTGTTGTACAAGCCCCAGGGTTCGGGGCGCTGCTTGCGCGGTTCCCAGCGCTGTCCGGCGCCGCGCAGCGAGAACACGCGCTCCTTGGCGCGCGCGGGATCCTCGTCGCGGCGCGCGCCGCCGATCGCGGCGTCGAAACCATGTTCGGCCAGAGCCGCGCGCAACGCCTGCGTCTTCATGACGTAGGTGTGCCGGGACGCGTCGCCGACCGGGTCGGTATGACCGACGCCTTCCTGATTGATGTACTCGATCAGGTGGACGTTCTTCTCGCGCGCGATGCGATCGCGAAACTCGATCATCTCGCGGAATTTCCACGTCGTGTTGACGTGCAGGATCGGCAGCGGCGGCCTGGCCGGATGGAACGCCTTCAGCAGCAGGTGCAGGAGGACCGAGGAATCCTTGCCGATCGAATACAGCAGCACCGGTTTCCTGCATTCGGCCACCGTCTCGCGCAGGATGCGCATGGAATCGGCTTCGAGCCGATCGAGGTGGGTGTGCAGGCGGGCGACGTTCATGTCCTGATGATCCGCGGATTCAAACTTCGACACTTTAACCGAAACGGGTGAAGAATAGCCTAACCGCCGCAATCCGGCGATGCGCCGCCGCAATCAGCACATGCAAATTCGCGCCCGGTCGGGGCCCGGGTTGCACGGGTTCAGACGATTCCCGATAACGGAACGCCGCTGCGCCAAACCGCCCGGCAGGTTCGCCCAAACGCAGCTCCTACGCGTCCGGCGTTTCCAGCAACTCGCGCAGGAAGGGAATCGTGATCCGCCGCTGCGCCGCCAGCGATGCGCGATCCGCGCGTTGCAGCAACGCGACCAGCGACGCGGGATCGCGGGGCTGGCGCGCAAACCACCAGTCCAGCACATCGTCATCCAGGCGCAGGCCGAGACGGCCGGCCAGCACGCGCAGCATCGCGCGACGACCGGCGTCGTCCAAAGGCCGCAGCGCGTACTGCGCGCACATCGCGAGACGCGAAACGAGGTCGGGAAGCGTGACGCCAAGTTCCGCGGGCAAGGCACTGGCCGCAAACAGCATCCGCGCGTCCGCGGCTTTCGCGCGGTTGTAGAGATCGAACAGCGAGCGTTCGGCCTCGCGCTCGCCGGCGATCGCCTGCACATCGTCGATCGCGAGCAATCCTTCCGCATCGACAGCCGCGATTGCATCGATGCGCGGCACCGGCAACTGCGCCAGCGACAGATAACGCGCCGGGCGATTCGCTTCGATCGATCGACGACACGCGCCGATCAACAGGTGGCTCTTGCCAGTGCCGGAAGGACCATGCAGGTACAGCCACGCATCACCGCCGTTCGCGACGTCGGTGACGCCCTGCAGCGCCGACACGTTGGCGCCCGGCCAGAACGCATCGAGCCGCTGGTGCGGTGGCCAGCGCAGGTCGAGCGGGAACTGCCGGATCATGCGGGCGGCGGCGCTTCCGGGGGCACCGGCGGCACCTCGTTCGTATCTTCGACGGGCGTGCCCGACGCCGACACGATCTTCGGCGGCTCGCGTCCCCCGAACAGCGTGCTTGCCTCGTAGCGCCCGCGCAGGAAACGCAGCAGCACCATCGCGATCGAAGCCATCGGCAGCGCCAGCAGCACGCCGATGAACCCGAACAACTCGCCGAACGCCAGCACCGCGAAGATCACCGCCACCGGATGCAGCCCGATGCGGTCGCCGACCAGCTTCGGCACCAGCACGTAACTTTCCAGCAGATTGCCGACGCCGAACACCACCAGCACCAGGATCAAATGGTACGCGTCGTGGAATTGCACCAGCACCGCGATCAGGCTGGCAACGATGCCGATGATGAAACCCAGATACGGCACGAAGCTCACCAGTCCCGCGATCATGCCGATCAACGGCCCGACGTCCAACCCAACCAGCTTCAACGTGATCGCGTAGTAGATCGCAAGCCCCAGCATCACCAGCAACTGGCCGCGCACGAATGCGCCGAGCACGCTATCGGTTTCGCGGGCGAGCCGGCGGACCGTCGACTGCGCTTCACGCGGCAGCAATGCATCGATGTGCGCGACCAGCTTGTCCCAGTCGCGCAACAAGTAAAAAGTCACCACCGGCACCAGCACCACCGCGACGCCGAATCCGATCAGCGCCAAGCCGGAGCGTGTCGCGTAACCCAGCGCGGCCGCGGCGATGCCACCGACCGTGCCGAGATGTTCGCGTACCCGCGCGATCAGGGTGGAAGGATCGAACTCGCTGGGCGGGATGTTGAGCTTGTGCTCCAGCCACGGCACGGCATCATGCGCGAACCACGCCGCATACGCGGGCAGCGCGGCGATGAAGCGCGCGATCTGCCGCTGGATCAACGGCACCAGCAGCACCAATGCCAGTGCCACGATCAGCAGCATCACGAGGAACACGATGGCGGCTGCGAGCCCGCGTCCGATCCGCAGCCGTTCCAGCCGGTCGACCAGCGGGTCGCCGAGGTAGGCGAACACGGCGGCCAGCATGAACGGCATCAGGATCGGCGACAACAGCCAGACCAGCCAGCCGATCACCGCCACGATCAGCAACCACTGCCAGCGTTGCACGTTGGTCATGTTGATGTGCCCCTGCGCTTCAGTTCGCGCCGGGCCAGCAGGCCCCAGCGCACCACGTAATCGATGCCGCTCGCGAGGGTGAGGAGCGCGACGATCCATACCGGAATCGCCATCGGCACCCGCCAGCCGAATGCCTGCACCGCCAGCACCAGCAGCACGAAGCCGATCTGCGCCACCGTGGTGGCTTTCGAAAGCCAGCTCGGACGCGCCTCGAAATTGCGCAGCACGCGATGCCACGCGAGTGCGCCCAACCCGATCACCGCATCGCGCAGCACCACGATCGCCACCATCCAGCGCGGCGCTTCATGCAACCAGCCCAGCGCCACCATGCATCCGACCAGCATCAATTTGTCCGCGACCGGATCGAGGATGGAGCCCAGCCGGCTTTGCCAGTGGAACCGCCGCGCCAGCCAGCCGTCGACGCCATCGGAAACCCCCGCGACGCCCGCGACCACCAATGCAAATTCGTAACGGCCCGCCAAAATCGTCACGATCAATGGCACCACCAGCACGATCCGCAAGCAGGAAATCAGATTCGGCAGGTGCCGCAACGGATGGTCGCCTGCTGCGCCGGCCGCTGGCGATCGTCCATTCACGACACCGGCGCGTTCACGGCATCCAGTGCAGCGAGGCGTCGGCGCCCGGATGCGGCTGCCGTTCCATCGCAAGATGCCCGTTCGGCGCCGTGAGGGCGGCCAGCACCGTGGTCAGCGGCTGGTCGAAACCGAGTTGCAGCAACACGCCATCGCCCTCCGCGCTTACGGGAATGACATCGTGCAAGGCGGTGTCGCCGCGCAGCATGGACAGGAGACTCGCAAACGCGTGGCTGTTGTCGATGCCGTCCACCCACAGCGTGCCGCGGCCGCCCTGCGCGGCGGCCGCGGCCGAAGAACCTCCGGCCGGCGCGGCGCCTGCCAGTGCACCGCCGGCCGGATTGGCGGCGATCAGGCGGCTGACCGCGCCCGGATCGAAATCCACCTGCAACTGCAAGCCGTTGCCGGACGCGGCGCGGCTGTAGCGGAAATTGCGTACGTAGCC
>Ga0209178_1000374_pt1 | contig 12902 bp, 11 predicted proteins | sample GAAS200_FD_187521 | JGI IMG/M metagenome (GOLD analysis project Ga0209178, IMG submission 187521) | Agricultural soil microbial communities from Georgia to study Nitrogen management - GA AS200 (SPAdes) (version 2) | ecosystem: Environmental > Terrestrial > Soil > Agricultural land | place: USA... | reverse complement strand
CGTCTCAAGATCATGCCCGCTCAGAAAAATGCAGTCGGTCGAATGGCACAGAATTTCGATGTCGGGACATGCCATGCAGATCAGCAGCGCAAAACCAATCAGAACATGGAACGCCTTGGCGCTTCTGAGTATCATTCCGCCGCAAATGTTAGTTGTATTCGCTCTCGCGAGTCAAGTTCGGCCCCGTTCTGGCCCCGTTCATTTCAGGCTGCTCAAAAGGCGTAAAAGTCTGTCTGAGAAGTCAATCGTTCAGGGCGCGGCTTTTCGCGCCGCAAGCGACGCAAAATGAATGCAGCCTTAGTAGTCTGCAGGATATTGCAGGGAATGTAGAACGGCGCTTCGAGGGGCTGTGCGGCAGCTCGGATGTTGGAAGGGTACGCTTCAGCCGTGCCGTAAGTGGCAGAAACGAACGCGACTTTAGCCGCTGAAGCCATGGGGTTGTCGTTCATCATCGGAATCCCCCGCTAGTCACGAAATCTCAATAGACCGCAGCTCCTCCTTTACGTCCTCTACCTCCTTTACCTCCTCGACTTCCTTCCTCCTTGCCTCTATCCTCCCAACGTGCCTTTCCGCTCGAGTTCCCGAAAGATCGATAGCGACGAAGACCTCTACGCCGCCGCATTACGCGCGCTAATGCGACGGGCCTACTCTGTTCACGAAATGAAGGGATATCTCGGCCGCCGCGCGGCGGACAAATCCGGCGTCACCGTGGTGATCACGCATCTGCGCGATCAGGGCTATCTCGATGACGCGAAATATGCGCGCGACTATGCGCGGCTGCATGCTAGTTCCCGCCGTCAAGGGAAATTCCGCATTGCACGGGAGCTCCGCGCCCGAGGCGTCCCGGATTCTCACATTGATGCAGCCTTGGAATCGGTCTTCGCCGAAACGGATGAGGTATCACTCGTGCGCGAGCGCATTAAGAGGAAGCTCGGCCAACTCCGCGGCTCGGCAGGGAAGAGCATCGACCAAAAAAAGATCGCTTCGCTTTACCGCAGCCTGATTGCCGCGGGTTTTTCCGCCGACGTGATCCGCACCGAAATTCGCAATGTCACGAAGACCGATACCGCCGATCTCGCTGACGAACCTTCGGTCGAAGAGCCGTAATAAGGGAGCGCCTCATGATTCTCGTCGCTCCCATCAAGCGCGCCGGTTTCAGACGTAAGCACGACAATTGCTTCCTCACGGGTTCATACTGCGACCTTCGAGTGTGGAGGAACAGACACACTCGTTCCGGTAATGACCCCCGAATCCTTAGCGCGATTTTATGGCGCCATTCGCGCCCAAACGGTGCCATTTACGGCGCCAAATGCGGCATTTTGCGTCAACGCGGTTGACGCAATCGCTGCACAAAATGACACGAAGATAGTCGATCCTCACAATCGAGAAACGCGATTGGACGTATTGCTCTAAGATGTTTACAGTATGTAGAGAGCACGGGCGGAGAGTCCGCCGTCCGCTAGAAAGCTGAAGACGTGGCCCAACACATGCCTGCATTGAATTCAGGTAATAACGGCGGCGAAGGTCCCATTCAGGAGACTATGGACCGAGAGGCGAACCGCATCCTGACGCTGGAGGAGATCGCGCAGCTCGCGTCCGAACGCGGCAAGCCCGCCGAGACCCTCACAAAACTTGTCGCACTCATTGCCCGTCGCTTTGACGCCGACGTTTGCTCGGCATATTTGCTTGAGCCGGATCGCGCCAACCTGGTTCTGGCGGCTACGATCGGCCTCAGACCCGAGTGCGTAGGCACGCTTCGGATGGGCTTAAACGAGGGGCTTTCGGGACTGGTCGCGGAGCAGGTACTCCCCGTCGCGGTCTCGCAAGTCAAAGACCACCCACGGTTTAAGTTCTTCAAAGAGGCGGGAGAAGAGAGTCTCCAATCATTTTTGGGTGTTCCACTGATTGACCGAGGGGTCCTTCAGGGAGTATTGGTAATCCAGAATAAGGAGATGCGTGCCTTTCGGGATGACGAAGTCCGGATGCTGATGGAAACCGCCGCCCAAATAGCGCCCGTGGTGAACGAGGCCCGCACTCTCGACCGCTTTATCGCCCCTGTCCAGGAACGCCTTTGGACGCTGGCGCGCAACCTATGGTGGAGCTGGGATCAGGATTGTGGTGCCCTCTTCCTTGATCTGGATCCGCTCGGCTGGCGCGACGCGAACCACAACCCAATGGCCATGCTTGCCGAGATTCCGCTGGACCGCCTCGAAAAGCGCGCAACCGAATTCGTACTGCATAGCCGCATAAATTACGCCTATCGTCGCCTCAGAGAGTACCTGGACACCGCCCATACGTGGGGTGCACGCCACGCCGGAGTGCTCCGCGCGCGGCCCGTCGCCTATTTTTCGGCTGAATTCGGCCTGCACGAATCCATTCCTATCTACTCAGGCGGTTTGGGAATCCTGGCCGGAGATCACATTAAGAGTGCGTCAGACTTGGCCATTCCCCTGGTCGGCGTCGGCCTTTTCTATGGCCAGGGCTACTTCCGCCAGCATCTCGACGCAGAAGGCTGGCAGCAGGAGGATTACATCCAGATTGATGTAAACAAGCTGCCGTTGGAAACGGCAATTGGTACCAACGGCGAGCCCGTCGTGGTGCAAATCGAGACGCGGCAGGGAACGATACGCGCGAAAGTTTGGCGCCTCAAGGTCGGACGTTGCGATTTGCTGCTTCTGGATTCTAACGTGGAAGGGAATACGCCCGAAGATCTCGACCTTACCTCCCGGCTTTACGGAGGCGACAGGCGCTTGCGCATCCGCCAGGAGTTGCTGCTTGGCATTGGCGGATACCGCGCCTTGCGCGCCATGGGGATTACTCCGGGCGTGCTCCATTTGAACGAAGGTCACAGCGGTTTTGCCGTTCTGCAAGCAATACAAGATCGCATGGTGGAAGAAGGCCTCTCATTTGACGACGCCGCGCCACGTGTGGCACGCGAAGTCGTGTTTACGACGCACACTCCCGTTCCTGCCGGGCACGACAGATTCGATCCAGACTTGATCGAGGAGCATCTCGGTCCGTTGCGCGACGCCATGGGGATTTCGCACGAAAGCTTGATGGCAATGGGCCGCGAGAATCCCTGGAATGGCGAAGAGCCGTTTTGCATGACGGTTCTTGGGCTGAAGCTTTCTCGCCGCGCGAACGCGGTCTCTTCGCTGCATGGGCGTGTGTCTCGTTCGATGTGGAAGGGTTTGGCGCCCGGCCAAGGCGAAGAAGCTGTGCCGATCGGGCACATCACCAATGGCGTACACGCATTAAGCTGGCTGGCGCCGCAGATGTATAGGCTGTATGAGCGGCACCTCGGGACGGGCTGGCACGATCATAGCAGCGAAGCGCAAAGCTGGCAGGGAATTGATGAGGTTGATGACGGCGAGCTTTGGGAGACCCACCTTAGTCTAAAAGCGCGACTCATCGACTTTGTTCGCCGGCGCGCCATGGAGCAGGCCGAACGGCGCGACGAATCACCGGAAACTCTCCAAAGACTCAGCCGGATTCTGAGTCCCGATGCATTGACGATCGGTTTTGCGCGTCGATTCGCCACGTATAAGCGGGCAAATCTCGTCCTGATGCATCTGGAGCAGCTCGTTTCGCTCGCCAACGATCCAAAGCGGCCGGTGCAGTTTGTTTTCGCGGGCAAATCGCACCCCCGAGATGATCCCGGTAAGCGAATCCTCCAGCAGGTGGCGGAGATGACCAGGGATTCGCGTTTTGCGGACAAGATCGTCTTCGTCGAAGACTACGACATGAACGTCGGTCGGCATTTCGTTCAGGGCGTCGACGTGTGGCTGAACACACCGCGTCGGCCTCTCGAGGCCTCCGGTACGAGCGGCCAGAAAGTCGTGCTCAACGGCGGGCTCAACCTCTCGATCATCGATGGTTGGTGGGCCGAGGCGTATGACGGCCTAAACGGCTTTGCCATCGGCACGGGACGGACGCACTCGAATCCTGAGATTCAGGACGCGCGCGACGCCGAGGATCTGATCCGGACGCTACGGGAGCAGGTAATCCCATTGTATTACGAACGCGACCGCGACGGCTTGCCTCGCGGCTGGATCAAACGCATGAAGAGAACGATAAAGACCCTCGGATGGCGCTTTAACGCTGACCGTATGGTCATGGATTACACGTTGAAGTGCTATCTGCCTGCCGCCGGCGGTACTTCCAGCGAGGTCCGGCTACACGTGTGATCGGTGGATTTTGGTCTAGTTACGAGCGGCTAAGATCGGCAGCGTACGCCAAGTTGGCATTCAAGCGCTGATCGAGGACCGCTGCCGCGTACTTAGCGCACGAGATCAGTTCAGACTGCGCCCAGTTTGCGATCCCCGGAACATGCTTCCCGGCAATCTTTTCAATCGTGCTCACGATTCTGAAGTAGACGCCCACCTCGCGTAGCCAAACATTGCGCTCATGGGGCGCTGGGCTCACGTAGTGCGAGGTCTTGGTAATCAAATAGAAGTCCTCAGCTCGAAGGGATTTGCCGTCCAGCCCGGTCGCCGCTTGCAGGCAATCGGAGAGGGGGCGCGCGGCAACTGTGAGCCACATCGCGCGCCACTGGCAGATTCCGAACCGGACCAGAGCCGCCGTCGAGAACACGAGAATGAGTGCTGCGATCATTGGACGACTTCAGGATAAGAAAAGGCGCCGCGCACCACAATAGCCGGAAGGTACTACTCTGAACCATAGGGCTCCGGGCCAAAACTGTTCTTTTCCTGGCACTCCTCGGGGCGGCTACAGGATCAACCGTAGAAAAACACGGTCCGGAAAGCTATTGACTGACTAGCGGCGCGCAATTGACGGCCACGCCACCGGCACCTAACCTGAAAAGTGAGAGGAAGGCATCGGTGCTCAAACAGGCTTCACAATGGTTGCACGTTCAGGAGCAGCGTGCGTTGAGCCCGCGTTTTGAGGAGTACCTCGAGCACTTACGGGCGCTGCAACGCCGTGAATGGTGGACGTGGGCGGTCACGATGTTCGTGCTCGTGCTGTTAACCGCGGCTGTTGCATCGCTCGCGCTTCCCGAAATAGCGGCGCAGCACGGACACCTTCTTAATGCGCCAGTGTTTCAGTCCGTTGCCGGGCTGACGATGTTGATCTTTCTGCTAGGCGGTTATCTCACCTACGAAAAGGTGCTCATCAATCGCCTGCGAATTGATCTTGCGGAAGGGCAGTCGCACTCGGCGGTCTGGCGCGATTTGGCCCTTGTTGACTCTCTTACTGGACTTTTTAACAGGCGTTTCGCGGAGCGGCAGTTAAAGGCGGAGGTGGCCCGCGCGCACCGCAAGGGCTATCAGCTCACCGTGGTGCTTTTCGACTTGAACCACTTTAAAGAGATCAACGATCAGTATGGACACGCGGCGGGCGATACCGCTTTGAAGGCATTCGCGGAGCGTCTTACGAACGCGACGCGACAGGGCGATGTGGCTGTGCGGCTTGGCGGCGACGAATTCATGTTGCTATTGCCCGAGTGCGATGCGACACAGGTTCATCTGCTGCTCGAACGAATGGAAAACATCGAGGCTGACATCGACAACAAAAAGATCGCAATTACTTACGCTGTCGGTTGGGCGGATTGGCAGAACGGCCAGCGGCCGCAGGACCTGCTCGATGAAGCCGACAAAGCGCTGTACCAGCACAAGCAATCCGGGAAACGCCAAGCACCCCCACACGCTTTAGCGACTCGCTAAACGTCACCCCATAGGCAACAACGGGCCTGGCACGATGTGCAATACAATTCCCAGACACACCATCACTGCCACATAGTAAATTGTGATCATCTGGCTCGGTTGCTCCGGCAGATCCTTCGTGAATGCGCGGAATGCAGCGCCTGCTCCGACAATAAGAAACAGAGTCTCGCCGAGAAACAGCCAAAGTGCGAGCCCCACCGTCGATAGAAGGAAACGTTGCGTGCGCCCCAGTGCGCTAACGGCCGTTCCTCCGTCGAGAATCCAGAGAGGAATCAGGTTGAGTACATTAAGCCATGCGCTCACGCGCGCCAGTCCCGCCCAAAGCGCGTCGCCAGTCTTCCACCAGATCGCGAGGCAAATCACCGAAGCGATCCACCCGGCGAACGGACCCGCGAGGCTTACCGCCGCTCTTGTTTCAGTCGAAACTCCAAGCGCTTTCCACTTCACGTAAGCGCCAAGGCCGGGAAGAAAGACAGGCATTTCTGCCGGAAGGCCGCGCCGCTTCACGTCGATAAAATGTCCCATCTCGTGGATCAGGATCAGAGCTGCGAAACCTATGCCGAATTTGGGGCCCCAGGCAACCCAATAAAGAGCTACAAACGCGCCGAGGCTCAGCAGAAATTTCAGTTTGGATAGCGCAAATAGCGCCGTCTTCGCTTTTGCAGCCAGCACGGCCACAGGACCAAGCGGGCCCAGTCTCTTCGCCCATTTGCTTTTCGAATTGCTGGGCGCAGCGGATGCTCTGGCCGTGAGCTCATTGACGTGCTGTCGAATCCATTCCGCGTGCTCCGAATCCTGCGGAACGAGTGGCAGCGCCTGCAGCCATGCATCGCGCGCGCTTGCTATCTGCGATTTTCGCTCGAGGCGCTCTGCTGCCGCGGAAAGTCGCTCGAATTGTTCGCCGTGGACCAGCGTACGACACGCAGGGCACACCAACGTGGCTGCGGAGATTGGCTGTCCGCATCTCGGGCAAAGAGGGATCGCGAGCGATGCCGTCATCGAGGCATGACTGGTTTCCACAATGAATCTAGGTAGCCATGCGACGGCCATTTCTGTCAACAGCCACGCTCGACGATCCCGTTTAGACAAAGTGCGTCACTTTGTAGTGAAGCCGGGCAAAAAATGTCCGATCAGAACAAAGAACGGCGCGACCTGTACGCACGTACAGCAGCCAAATATTGGCCTGAACGAAGGTACAGGTTCGCAAGCGGCCAAAAGGCTGTTAGCAGATTCACCACGAACAACGGACCGCGTCCCGATCTCGTGAAGGGAGCATGCTACCCTGCAAATCGGGCGGTTGCTACGTCCGTCAGCGCACACTCATGTCCTCAAGACTCGGCGAAATTCTGGTCAAAGATAGCCTGATCTCTGACGATCAGTTGAAGCAGGCTATCGATTATCAGAAAAAAAACGGCGGCAGACTGGGAACTTGCCTTGTCAAAATGGGGCTCGTCAGCGACGACGACATCACCGCCGTTCTCTCGCGCCAGTACGGCGTTCCCTCGATCAATCTGAAATTTTATGAAGTCGATCCTTCCGTAATCAAACTCGTCCCGCAGGAAACCGCGGTCCGTTACCAGATCGTTCCCCTATCGCGCGTGGGATCCACGCTCACCATCGCGATGACCGATCCCACGAACGTCTTCGCGATGGACGACATTAAGTTCATGACCGGCTTCAATGTCGAACCGGTCGTCGCTTCGGAAACGGCCATCGGCGAGGCGATTCACAAGTTCTACGGCGACGTCGAGAGCGTGGAAGAACTCGATAAGGTGATGAAGGACCTTACGGGTGAGGACGCCGACGCGCTAGAACTCGCTGCCGAAGAATCCGAGATGGACCTGGCGTCGCTCGAAAAAGCAGCCGAGGAAGCGCCGATTATCAAACTCTGCAACCTGATCCTCACGGATGCGGTGAAGCGCGGCGCGAGCGACATCCACGTCGAACCGTACGAGAAAGAATATCGCGTGCGGTTCCGTATCGACGGCCAGCTACAAAACGTGATGGCGCCGCCGATGAAGTTGAAGGACGCGATCACCAGCCGTATCAAGATCATGTCCAAGCTGGACATCAGCGAGAAGCGGTTGCCGCAAGACGGCCGCATCATGATCAAGTACCTCAAAGATGGCAAGAAAAAGGAACTGGACTTTCGCGTCTCAACTGTCCCGACGCTGTTCGGCGAAAAAATCGTCATGCGCTTGCTGGATAAGGAGAACCTGCGACTGGACATGACGAAGCTTGGTTTCGAGTCGCAGTCGCTACAGAAATTTGAAAAGCAGATATTGAAGCCTTACGGCATGGTCCTTGTAACCGGCCCCACCGGTTCCGGCAAGACGAATACGTTGTATTCCTCGGTCGCGCGGCTCAACCAGCCCGATACGAACATTATGACGGCCGAGGACCCTGTCGAATTCCAATTGCCCGGTATCAATCAGGTACAGATGAAGGAGCAGATCGGGCTGAATTTCGCTTCCGCTCTACGCGCTTTCCTGCGGCAAGACCCCAATATCATCCTGGTCGGCGAAATTCGAGATTTCGAGACCGCCGAAATCGCTGTCAAGGCCGCCTTGACAGGCCACTTGGTGCTTTCCACGCTCCATACCAATGATGCGCCATCCACAATCAGCCGATTAATGAATATGGGTATCGAGCCGTTCCTTGTAGCGACTTCGGTCAACCTGATCTGCGCTCAGCGCTTGGTGCGGCGCATTTGCAGCGGTTGCAAAGAGCCGCTGCAGATTCAGCCGCAGGCGCTCATCGAGGCTGGCTATACGGCGGATGAAGCGAAAACCACTGTCGTCTATCACGGCAAGGGATGCGGCACTTGCAACAACAGCGGCTATAAGGGCCGCGTCGGCCTCTATGAAGTGATGGAAATCAGTGACGATCTGCGGGAGCTGATTCTCGTCGGCGCTTCGGCGCTCGAACTGAAAAAGAAGGCGCTTGAACTCGGAATGATTACGCTGCGGCGCAGCGGCCTGATTAAGTGCGCAGCCGGTTTGACGACGATGGAAGAAGTCTTGCGCGAGACGGTTCTGTAAGGGAGGAAGGGCATGGCCGGAATCACGTTGAGCGAATTGCTCAAGAAAATGATCGAAATGGGCGGCAGCGACCTGCACCTTTCGACGAACAGTTCGCCGCGTGTTCGTGTGCACGGGAAGCTGCGTCCCCTGGATATGCCGCCTCTGACCGCCGCCGATACGAAAGCGCTCGCTTACAGTGTTCTGACGGACGTGCAGAAACACAGGCTTGAGGAGAGCTTGGAACTGGACTTCTCCTTCGGTTTGAAGAGCCTTGCGCGTTTCCGTGGAAATATTTTTCATCAGCGTGGCGCGGTGGCGGCCGTTTTCAGAACGATTCCATGGGAGATCAAGAGCTTCGACGCACTTAATCTTCCTCCTGTTGTGCGCAGCCTCTGCGACAAGCCTCGCGGCCTTGTCCTTGTTACTGGTCCCACCGGCTCCGGCAAATCGACCACGCTCGCTGCAATGCTCGACAAGATCAACAACGAACGCGAAGAGCACATGATCACGATCGAAGACCCGATCGAGTTCTTGCACAATCACAAGAAGTGCCTGGTCAACCAGCGCGAAGTGCATTCGGATACGCATTCGTTTGCCAATTCGCTGCGCGCCTCGCTTCGCGAAGACCCTGATGTGGTGCTGATCGGCGAAATGCGCGACCTTGAAACCATCGAATCCGCGCTGCGTATCGCCGAGACGGGCCACCTCACGTTTGCGACGCTGCACACGAATTCCGCGGTGTCCACCATCAATCGTATCGTCGACGTTTTTCCGGCGCACCAGCAGCCGCAAGTTCGAGCCCAGTTGTCGATGGTGCTTGAAGGCATTCTTTGCCAATCGCTCTTGCCGCGTGTCGATGGCCGCGGCCGCGCGATGGTGATGGAGATCCTGATTCCCACGGCCGCTATTCGCAACCTGATCCGCGAAGACAAGATCCACCAGATCTATTCGGCGATGCAGACGGGAACGGGGCAGACCGGCATGCAGACGTTCAATCAGAGCCTTGCCAATGCCTACTTCCAGAAGTCCATCACGTTGGAAACCGCGATGGCGCGGTCTTCGAATTCCGATGAGTTGCAAGACTTGATCAATCGTGGGGTGACCTCGCCGCCTGCGGGCGGCCGGGCGCCGGTCCGGCGTTAAACAAGAGGAGGCAAAGTACCATGCCGGTATTCACATATAAGGGCACAAATCGAGCGGGCACCAGCGTCACAGGCGAGCGGACGGCCAACAGCAAGGCCGAGCTCACTGCTCTGCTTAAGCGGGAGCAGATCAATGTGAGCAAGGTGTCCCAAAAGGGCAAGGAATTCGCAATTCCCACGTTCGGCGCAGGCGTTGACGCGAAGGAACTCGCGGTTTTCACGCGTCAATTTTCCGTCATGATCGACGCCGGCTTGCCGCTCGTGCAATGTCTGGAAATTCTTGCCGGTCAGCAAGAGAACAAGACTTTCCAGAAAGTTCTCAACGGCGTGCGCGGTTCTGTCGAGGGCGGCGCAACATTATCGGCTTCAATGAAGCAGTTCGACAAAATATTCGATCCACTCTACTACAACATGGTCGAAGCCGGCGAAACGGGCGGTATTTTGGACACGATTCTACAGCGCCTCTCCAGCTATATCGAAAAGAACGTGAAGCTGGCTCGCGCCGTGAAATCGGCGATGATCTACCCCGTTTCGGTCATTGGCATCGCGGTTTGCGTCATTACGCTGCTTTTGTGGAAAGTAGTTCCGATCTTCGTCACCTTGTTCAATGGGTTGGACGTTTCGCTGCCGTTGCCGACGCGCATCGTTATCGGGTTAAGCCATTTTGTCGGCAGCATCTACGGATTCATGGTTGTCGTATGCGCCGTTGCAGCCGGTGTCGCTCTGAAAGTCTGGTACGGGACGCCCCAGGGCCGCTTCGCGATCGACGCGGCGATTTTGAAGGCTCCCATCGTGGGGCTGGTAATGCGAAAAATCGCTGTCGCTCGGTTCACGCGAACCCTCGGAACGCTGATTTCGAGCGGCGTTCCAATCCTTGAAGGTCTCGATATTACAGCCCGCACATCGGGCAACGCCGTCATCGAAAAAGCGATTTCGCAGACGCGCAAGGCGGTGGAAGCCGGGCGTTCGCTGGTCGATCCGCTGAAGGAAACGGAAGTGTTTCCCGGCATGGTCACGCAAATGATCGGAGTCGGCGAACAGACCGGCGCGATGGACGCCATGTTGCAAAAAATTGCGGACTTCTATGAAGACGAAGTCGATTCCGCCGTAAAGGACATGCTCACCGCAATCGAGCCGATCATGATCGTCGTCTTGGGCGTGATCGTCGGCGGTGTTGTTATCTCGATGTACCTGCCGCTCTTCTCTCTCATCGCGAAGCTATCCGGATGACGAGGAGCAGACAAGGTGGTTCACCGCAAACAACGCATGGATAAAGGGCCCAGCACCAACGAATGGTTGACCTGGTTAGGGCGCGTACGATTCCTCGTCATTACAGTCCTCGTCGCTGTGGTCGTCGCCGTCAGTTCGTTGACCACGGCGCCGGCGCCGACGCGCGGCTTTGTACCCCTGATCATGACCTGGTACATGCTCGCGGCAGTCTGTCTGCTCTTGCAGAAACACCTGCCGGACGCCCGTGCTCACGCGCCCGTGCAGTCGCTCATCGACCTCGTCATGATCACCGGCGTGGTCTACGCAACCGGCGCGCAAGATAGCTACTTCACCTCGCTCTATCTGCTTGCAATCCTGATGGGAACAATCCTCTTCGCGCGCGTCGGAGCATTTTTCGTTGCAGGAGGCAGCTTCTTATTTTTGAGCTGCATCGTCGAACTGGCTTTCTTCGCGAAAATACCGCCTACGGCAACATCGCACCCAGGTGTCCGCACCCTCGAATCATGGCTCGCCGTGAATTTGATCGCCTTCCTCGGGGTTGCATACCTCGGAACGCTCCTTTCGCAGACGATTCATAAGAAAGGCGCCGAGCTCGAGGAAAAAAACGAAGAGTTAAGAGACCTGCAGGCATTCAATCAGGACATTATCGAATCCATGCGCGGCGGCTTGCTCACAACCGATGCACAAGGGACGATCTTGCTCCTGAACCGCGCTGGCGCGGAGATCACAGGACACGGTTTCGGTCTCGTCCGCGGCGAACACATCACAGATGTCTTTCCGGGCTTTTGGCCGATCGAATTGGACGAAACAGGCTTTCCACTAGCGCTGCGGAAAGAAGTCGAATACAACGGCCCGGACGGCATCACGCGGTTTCTTGGAGTCTCCATTTCGCCTTTGCGTACCGCACAAAATCAGGCGAGCGGCTACGTCTTTAATTTCCAGGATCTCACCGAACTCAAGAGGCTCGAGCGCGAGGTTCACACGAAAGAGCGAATGGCCGCTCTTGGCAGGCTGTCTGCGGCGATTGCGCACGAAATCAGGCAGCCACTCACCGCCATGACGGGCGCCCTGAAAGAACTGGCGCGTTTTGCTCCACTCGAGGATGACGACAAAAAGCTGGTTCAGATCGTCAGCCGCGAATCGCAGCGCCTGAATCAGATCATTACAGATTTTCTGGATTACTCTCGCGAAAAGACCTACTCGTTTGCGAGCATCGACATTGTAGGTCTCTTGGAAGAAACGCTCCTGTTGCTTGAGAAGCTCGAAACGACAGGAGAAAGGGTGAAGATCGCACGCTCCTTCCCACAGCGGCGAATCCTCGCTCTCGCCGATCGTGACGCGATTAAGCAGGTCTTCTGGAACCTCTGCAACAACGCTCTTCGTGCCATGCCGAAGGGAGGCACGTTGACCGTGGGAGTGGACACAGCCCCTGGCGTCGTGCGCGTGTCCGTTCGCGACACCGGAGTCGGAATCGCCCCGGCGGAAGCCACGAAGATTTTCGAACCGTTTCAGACGGGTTTCACAGGCGGAACAGGTTTGGGTCTGGCTGTCGTTTACAGGATTTTGCAGGCGCACGGTGGCTCGATTCGCCTGCAGTCGGAGAAGGGAAACGGCGCGGAGTTTATCGCAGAGCTACAGTCTGCGGAAAAAACTCGCCAGGAAAAGGCGCGAACGCCGCAGAGCGCAAGGCTGGCACTGATTGAATCGTTGGAATCAGCCGCCTCGGTTGGAAAGGTCTAACGGAATGGCGCATCTCCTGATCGTCGATGACGAGCGCTCCATTTGCGAGCTGCTCGAAATCAGCTTCCGCAAGGAAGGTCATA
>Ga0209178_1000373_pt1 | contig 12904 bp, 10 predicted proteins | sample GAAS200_FD_187521 | JGI IMG/M metagenome (GOLD analysis project Ga0209178, IMG submission 187521) | Agricultural soil microbial communities from Georgia to study Nitrogen management - GA AS200 (SPAdes) (version 2) | ecosystem: Environmental > Terrestrial > Soil > Agricultural land | place: USA... | reverse complement strand
CGCGCCGGTGATCGCGGAATAGAAGTCGCTGCCGGTGCCGGCGATTACGCGCGCGGCGAACGTGGAGGCATTGAATTCATGCTCGGCGTACAGCACGAGCGACTTGTCCAGCGCGTTCGCGTGCAGGTCGCTGGGTGCCTTGCCATGCAGCAGGTGCAGGAAATGCGCTGCGACCGTTTCGTCGGCGGTTTCGACGTCGATGCGGCGGCCGTTATGCGAGAAGTGATACCAGTACAGCAGCATCGAACCAAAGCTCGCCATCAACCGATCGGCGATGTCGCGCGCACCGGTGACATTGTGGTCGTGTGCTTCCGGCAGCACGGTGCCGAGCACTGAACAACCGGTGCGCATCACGTCCATCGGGTGCGTCGAGGCCGGCAGCAATTCCAGCGCCGCCTTGACCGGCTGCGGCAGCCCACGCAGGCGCTGCAGCTTGGCGCGATAGGCATTCAACTCCGCCCAGGTCGGCAGGTGCTCGTGCACCAGCAGGTGCGCGACTTCCTCGAACGTCGCCTTCGTCGCCAGATCCTTGATGTCATAGCCACGGTAATGCAGATCGTTGCCGCTGCGGCCGACCGTGCACAGCGCGGTATTGCCGGCAGCGACGCCGGACAGCGCCACCGATTTCTTGGCCTTGGGAAGGACTTGCGCGTTGTCGCTCATCGTTTTCTCCAGTTGAACCCATGCGGTGCGGCAGCGCACCGCGACGTGTGGTGTCTCAGTTGTTGAACGCTTCGGCCGGCGTCAGGCGCGGGCATTGATCGACCGGATCGACCCGCAGTTGCAGCGGCATCGACGGCGCCCCGATCAGATTCTCGTTGCGGGACATCCAGCACTCACCCAGCGTCGAGCAGAAGCAGATGTCGATGCTCATCCTGTTCAAGGCAGCGCTTTCGAAGCGCTGCCACAACGCCTTGTCGGAAAACCGGATGATCTGCAGTCGCTCGCCCGGACTCAGCACGTAGCGGTTGATGGTCGACTGGAAAAACGAATGCGGCGGCAAACCCATGTTCGCCACGATGTGGTTCCAGTCGCTTTGCGACTTGCCATCCATCCGCACCTGCACGCTGCGCACGATCGCGGGACCGACGCCCTGGTTGCTGACGGTCAGCGCAAGGTTCAGGTCATCGTTGCCGCTGATCACGTAAGGCCATACCTGCGCCTGGACCTGCCTGTTCTGGATTTCGGCGGTGTACCGCTGGACGTAGGCGGTGTAACCGGCAACGAGCAGCGCAAGAAATCCGACCAGCGACGCGATGATCGCGGCCACGGCGTCCCACTTGATCTCGCGACGCGCCGGCGGCGGATTCGGGCTGGCAGGCGATTGGGACATGTCAATCGTCGAATTGCTGCGCTTCGGGCACGGCCGGACATTTGCCCACCGGAACACGCACGTTTTCGTCGCCCCGCGACGTGTCATCCACCCAGCAATCGCCCAGCGTCGAGCAGTAGCACACCTTGAAAACCAGCTTCGACCGCCGGCCGGCATCGCGAAAGCGCTGGAAACTGGCATGATCCATGAACTTCAGCCAATCGAGCGTTTCGCCTGCCGAAAGCACGTTTCCGTTGAAGGTGCTCTGTCCGAATTTCATGGGATCGAGCCGCAGCGAACGCATCACGGCTGTCCAGTCACGTTGGGGTTTCCCGTCGACCAGGACCTGCGCCGTCTTGACGATCGCGGGGCCCACCCCCTTGTTGATCCACATGAACTCCATCTGGTTATCGCTGTTGGCCCACATCAGGTAGGGCCAGACCTGCGCACTGACCTGCTGGCGCTGGATGTAGGCGGTATAAGCGGCAACCGCCAGCGCGAGCATGCCCACCAGCGCCGCGATGACTGCAGCCACCGCGTCGTAACGGATTTCGCGCCGCACCTTGCTGGCCGCGGGCGTGGTTTCGTTCGGGCTGGAAGACGTCTCCGGCACGCGCTTCAGTCCTTCCTGCCGCCCGCGAACAATTCGTCAAGCTTGTCCTCGTAGGCGTGGTAGCTGAGGAAGTCGTACAACTCTTCGCGCGTCTGCATCGCCGGCACCACGGATTTTTGCGTTCCTTCGCGGCGTACGGTTTCGTAGAAATTCAGCGCGGCCTTGTTCATCGCGCGGTAGGCGCCGCAGCAATACAGCGCGATATCGACGTTGGCGGAACGCAGTTCGTCGATGGTGAAGAATGGCGTGGACCCGAATTCGGTGAGATTGGCGAGGATCGGCACCTTCACCGCCGCCTTGAACTTGCGGTAATCGTCGAGTGTCTTCATCGCCTCGGGGAAAATCATGTCGGCGCCGGCCTCGACATAAGCCACCGCGCGCTCGATCGCGCTGTCGATCCCCTCCACCGCGGCGGCGTCGGTGCGCGCCATCAGCACGAATTCCTTGTCGGTCTTCGCATCCACCGCAGCCTTCACGCGATCGACCATTTCGCCCAATGGCACGACTTCCTTGCCGGGGCGATGGCCGCAGCGCTTCTGGCCGACCTGGTCTTCCATGTGCACCGCGGCCACACCCGCACGTTCGAACGAACGGATGGTGCGCGCGATGTTGAAGGCGCCGCCCCAGCCGGTGTCGATGTCGACCAGCAGGGACAATTGCGTGGCATTGACGACGCGGCGCGCATCGATGAGCACGTCTTCCATCGTCGAGATGCCGAGGTCAGGCATTCCGAGTGAATTGGCGGCGACACCGCCGCCCGAGAGGTATAACGCCTTGTAACCAACGCGCTTGGCCATCAGGCCGGCATATGCCGTGATCGCGCCGACCACCTGCAGCGGCGATTCGGCGGCGAGCGCAGCGCGGAAGCGGGCGCCCGCGGAATGGGATTCGCTCATGCAGCCTCCGGCAAAGCCGCAATTCTAACGCAGCGGCTGGTTGTGCAGGCGCAGGCAGCCCATGCACGACGAATCGGCCCAAACAGGTGACGCCAGCGCCGCGCTCACGTACATTCGGGGCAATGAAACGGCGCATGCCACTCGCCACGCGCATCCTGTGGGGCCTGGTGATCGGCGTCGTCGCCGCGCTGGCGACGCTTGGCATTGGCCAGCTTTATCCGCCCTTCCTCGCATTCATGCAGCGCGTGTCCGGCGCGATATTCGATCCGTTCGGGCAGGTCTTCCTGCGGCTGCTCTTTTTCGTCGTGATCCCGCTCGTGTTCGCCTCGCTCGCCTCCGGCGTGACCCAGCTTGGCCGGCTGGATCGGCTCGGTCCCCTGGCAGGGCGCACGTTCGTGCTGTTCGTCGCCAACATGCTGATCGGCGTCGCGATCGGGCTGGTCATGATGAACGTCCTGCAACCCGGCCACCACATGGGCAGCGACGCGACCACGCAACTGCTGGCGGAGTACGGTAGCAGCGCGCAGCAAACCCTCGCCACCGAAGCGCAGCAGCCCGCCATGAGCCTGTCGCTGCTGGTCGACATGTTCATGCCGCGCAACCTGCTGGGCGCGGTCGCGGGTCCCAGCCGCGGCGCACTTGGCGAAGTGCTGCCGCTGATCCTGTTCGCGATCCTGGTCGGCGCGGCGGCGACCCGGCTCGACGACGACAAGCGAAAGTCGCTGCAGCGGGGCCTCGACATCGTCACCGAGGTGATGACCAAGATCGTGGATTTCGCGCTGGAGCTGGCGCCCTATGCGGTGCCGGCCATGATCTACAGCGTGATCGTGAAGGTCGGCGTGAACGTGCTGCTGTCCTTGTCGGTGTTCGTCGCAGGCTGCGTGGTGGCGCTGGCGCTGCATCTGTTCGGCACCATGTCCGTATGGGTGCGGTTGCTTGGAAAACGCTCGCCGGGCCAGTTTTTCCGCCAGATCCGGCCGATCCTCGTGACCGGGTTTTCGACCAGTTCCAGCAATGCCACATTGCCGACTTCACTGGCGGTGGCCAGCGAAGATCTGAAGTTGCGCAACAGTACCGCGAGTTTCGTACTGTCGCTCGGTGCGACCATGAACATGAGCGGCACCGCGCTGTTCGAAGGCTGCGTGGTGCTGTTCATCGCGCAGATCTTCGGCATCGACTTGTCGCTGGCGCAACAAGTAATCCTGATGCTGCTCGCGGTGCTGAGCGCGGTCGCGGTAGCCGGCATTCCCGGGGGTTCGCTGCCCCTGATCGCGGGGTTGCTCGCGACGTTCGGCGTGCCCCCGGAAGGTATCGGCATCATCATCGGCGTCGACCGGATCCTGGACATGGCACGCACCACCGTCAACGTGGGCGCGGATATCGTGATCGCGACCGTGGTCGACGATCAGCTCAAGCGCAGCGAAACCCGTCGCGGCACGCCGGCGTCGTAACCCTCCACGCGGCGACAACAATTGCCGATGCCCCGCGTGGCATGCTGTCATCGTGCGGGCCGGCGAGAACGGCAGGAAGCCAATGTTGTTCAGCACGATCTGGAATACATCCAAGGCCATCGTCACCGGATTCTTCGCGAACAAGCCGTTCCAGCTTGCCGCGGCCTTGAGTTACTACACGCTGCTGTCGATGGCGCCGCTGCTGCTGTTGCTGACCGGGCTTGCCGGGCTGGTATTCGGCACGGACGCGGCGCGCGAGCAGATATTGCAGTACGTCGGTTCGATGGTGGGTTCACAGGAATCCGATGTCGTACGCGCGCTGATGACCCAGGCCGGCAACCATCATGCCGGCGTGGTTTCCACCATCATCGGCACGATCGTGCTGGTGGTCGGCGCCACCACCGTGTTCGCGCATTTACAAACTGCACTCAACCAAATTTGGGACGTCAAGACCGCGCCCGATCGCAACGTGATCTGGCGGCTGCTCGGTTCGCGCCTGCTGGCCCTGGCAATCGTGCTGGGCATGGCTTTCGTGCTGCTGGTTTCGATGGTCATCAGCATCGCGCTCGCGAGTGCGGAGCACTCCGTGTCGCAATTGTTTCCGGGCGCCGGCATCGCGCTGCGGGTGATCTACGCGCTGGTTTCGTTCGCGATCGTGGTGGGCGTGATCGCATTGTTGTACAAGTACGTGCCCGATGCGGAAATCCAGTGGCGCGAGGTGCTGGTCGGCGCCTTGATCACCGGCGCGCTGTTCACGATCGGCAAATACGCGTTGGGGGTTTACCTCGCGCACCTGCGCTACAGCTCCGCGGGCGCGGCGGGTTCACTGATCCTGATCGTGGTATGGGTGTACTACAGCGCATTGATCCTGTTCCTCGGCGCGCAGGCGACGCAGGTGTACGCCTGCCGATTCGGCAAGGAGATCCAGCCGAAGGCGCACGCGCGGCGGGTGCACGAGGCTTGAGCGGGGGCGAATCGCTGCGACGATCAGATCGAACCGGAATCCGGCGCCAGGGAGGCGCTCGAACCTGATTCGGCCGGGGGCTCGCCCACCCGGATGCGCGCGACCAGGGCTTCGAAACGCGGATCGCCGTGCAGCGGACGGTACCAGGTATTCATCCAGATGCTGTCCATGTGCGCAGACCGATCGCGGTACGCCTGTTCGAGTTGCGCCATCGCATCGTTCTTGTCGCCCAGTGCGGCGTAGATCGCGGCGACGTAAGTGCGGTCGACGTAGCGATGGCGTGCGTCGTCCAACACCTTTCCGAGCGCCGCACGCGCCTGCGCGGCGTGGCCTGCGTGCGCCTGACAGACCGCTAACTGGGGACTGTAAAGGCTGGGTTTGGCGTGTTGTTGCATGTAACGATCCACGCAAGCCGGCCAATGGCCGAACGCACCCTCCACCATCGCGACCGCATCGCCGTTGTAGGCAAAGTCCGGGTCGAGCCGGTTCACGCGCAACGCCAGCTTCGTCGCGGCCGCTTCATCGCCCTGCGCGATCGCGGCGTACGCCTCCCAGCGCGGAAACCATGGATTCAAGGGATCGAGTTTTTCCGCGACATGGAGTTGCCAGCGTGCCGCGGCGGGGTTCCTTCCGACGCGCAGCAGGTAAAAACCCAGCAGTGCATGCGCTTCGGCAAGACCCGGCCGCAGCTTCACGGCATTCTGCAGTTCCCGTTTGGCCTTCGCGAAATCCAGGTCGTAGCTCATCGCGATGTAGCCGAGCTGCAAATGGCCCTCCGCCAAATCGGGATTCAGCGCGACCGCCTTTTCCGCGGCGCCGCGCATGGCCGGCAGGATACCCAATGGCGCGCGATACACGTCGGCGAGATAGATGTATGCGCGCGCCATGCCCGCCCAAGCCGCGGCGTAGTTCGGATCGATCGCGATCGCCTGTTCGAACAGCGCCAGCGCTTGTTCGAGGCTGGCCTCGTCGGTATGCCACGACAGGCGCGCGCCTTGCAGGTACAGATCATGCGCTTGCGGATCGGCGGTTGCGACCGGCACCAGCCTGACGGCGTCAGCGCCATCCAGCTTGATCTCCAGCGCGGCGACGACGGCATCCGAGATCCTGTCCTCCAGCGAGAACAGGTTGTCCATCTTTTCGTCGTACTGGTCCGACCACAATTTCTCGCCGGTGACGGTGTCGTCCAATTCCACGTCGATGCGCAGTTCATCGCCCGAGCGCTGCACGACGCCGGAAAGAAGATTGCGGACGCCGAGTTGCTGCCCGATTTCACGCGCGCCGAGCGTGCTGTCGGCGAAGCGGAACGATGACGTGCGGCCGATCACCTCCAGATCGGGAATGCGCGACAGGGCATTCAGCAACTCCTCGCTGATGCCCTTGCCGAGATAGTTGCCATCGGCGCCGCCGCCCAGCACGGCAAGCGGCAGCACCGCGATCGAGTGGGGGTTGATCGGCGGTCCCGGCGAAGCCGCTATGGAATCCGCCGGCGCGCCACGCAGGGTGTGTTCGATCGGCCCGAAATTCCACCAGACCGCGCCCCCGAGGAGCGCGACCAGGACACCGACGGCGCCCAGAGTGAACCCGATCCTGAGCGAGCGCTGGTGCGCGTTGGCCGATGCCTTTTTTTCGTCGCCGGCCCCCCGGAACGCCCACGCCAGCACCAGCGCGATCGGGAAACCCGCCAGCACTACCACCACGATGACCCGCGCCAGCCACGCGGGAAATCGCAACAGCGGAAAGACGGCGGCGACGACCTGGATGATCAGCCAGCCGACGACGGCGTAGGTTGCCGCCACGCGGAAGACGTGGTGACGTCGCAACTCCTGCATGAATCCGGGTTTGGGCATGCCGGATCATCCCTCGCCACTCGCAGACATCTTACGCGCGTCAAACCTCGCGATCAGGGATGAGTCCGCTCGGCACAAGAAAAAGGGCGGCACTGGATGGCCGCCCTCTCCTTCAGACGTGGAGTGCCGCTCAGCCGAGCAGGTGCTCGACGGCGGCGCGTTCCTCGCGCAATTCCTTGTCGGTGGCGTCCATGCGCGTGCGCGAAAAATCGTTGATCTCGAGGCCCTGCACGATTTCGTACTTGCCGGCCTTGCAGGTGACGGGATAGCCGTAGATCACGCCGGGCTGGATGCTGTAGGAGCCATCGGACGGAATGCCCATCGACACCCAGTCGCCTTCGGCGGTGCCGAGTGCCCACGAATGCATGTGGTCGATCGCGGCCGATGCGGCGGATGCGGCCGACGACGCGCCGCGCGCCTTGATGATCGCGGCGCCGCGCTGCTGCACGGTCGGGATGAATTCCTTCTCGTACCACGCCCGATCGACCAGCGACAGCGCCGACTTGCCCTTCACGGTTGCGTGGTGGATGTCCGGATACTGGGTCGACGAATGGTTACCCCAGATGATCATCTTCTGGACGTCGGTGTTGTGCGTACCCGTCTTGGCCGCGAGCTGGCCCTTGGCGCGATTGTGGTCGAGACGCACCATCGCGGTGAAGCATTTCGGATCGAGATCGGGCGCGTTGGCCTGCGCGATCAGCGCGTTGGTGTTGGCGGGATTGCCAACAACCAGCACCTTCACGTCACGCTTGGCGTGCGCGTTCAGGGCTTTGCCCTGCGGGCCGAAGATCGCGCCGTTCGCGGAAAGCAGATCCTTGCGCTCCATGCCGGGTCCGCGCGGACGCGCGCCGACCAGCAACGCGAAATCGACATCCTTGAACGCGATGTTGGCATCATCCGTGGCGACCACACCCGCCAGCAACGGGAACGCGCAGTCGTCGAGTTCCATCACCACGCCGTTCAACGCGGGCAGCGCCGGCGTGATTTCCAGCAGATGCAGGATCACCGGCTGGTCGGGACCCAGCATGTCACCGGCGGCGATGCGGAACAGCAGGGCGTAACCGATCTGGCCGGCGGCGCCGGTGACGGCAACGCGAACGGGGGTTTTCATGCGTACGACTCCATCAATGGAACAACGGACAGGAACATCCATCGCGTGGTGACGCGATGCACGGCAACGTCAACGATCGCTCAGGCGCCGGCGGCGCGGGCGCGCGCGACCTGCGCGTCGCTCAATTCGACGAAGAACGACTGGATGCGCGCGAGCCCCTTCTGCAACTGCTCGGGCGCGCAGGTGTAGGAAATCCGCAAGGAACGCGGTTCGCCGAAAGCCGAACCCGGCACCGTCGCGACGAACTTGTCTTCCAGCAGCGCCTTGCAGAAATCGACGTCGTTCTCGATCGGCTTGCCATTGTGCGATTTGCCGAACGCCACCGAGATGTCGGGGAACGCGTAGAACGCGCCCTGCGGACGCGGGCACTTCACGCCCGGAATCGCGAGCAGTGCGTTGACGACTTCATCGCGCCGCTTGGAAAACTCGTCACGCTTGGCTGACGGAATGGCTTGCGGACCGGTCAAGGCCGCTATCGCGGCGACTTCGGTGATTTCGGGCAGGCAGGTGATGTGGTTGGAATTGAGCGTCACCAGCGCCTTGATCCCGGCTTCGGGACCCGCGACGAAGCCCACGCGCCAGCCCGGCATGCCATAGGTCTTGGAGAGCGAATCCATGATGAAGGTGCGCTCGCGCAGTTCCGGTTTGAACTGCACGAAGTTGTGGTAGCCAATGCCGTCGAACACCAGACGGTTGTAGATGTCGTCGGTGATGATCCAGGTTTCGGGATGCTTCACCAGCACCTCGGCCAGCGCCGCGATTTCGTCGCGGCTGTACACCATACCGGTCGGATTGGACGGATTGTTGAACAGGAACACCTTCGGCCTGGAAGCCAGCGCCTTGTCGAGCTGCGCGGGCGTCAGCTTGTAGTTCTGCTCCGGCGGGCATTCGAGGATACTGATCTTCGCGCCAAGGATCTCGGCAATGTCGACGTAGCTGGTCCAGTACGGCGACGGGAACACGATCTCGTCGCCCTCGTCCAGCAGCGCTTCGCACAGGTTGTACAGCACCTGCTTGGCGCCGATGCCGACGGTGACCTGGTTGCGTGCGTAGCCATCCAGGCCACTCTGCTTGAAGTGCGACACGATGGCATCGAGCAAGGCAGGCGCCCCCCGATTGGTGCCGTAGGCGCCGCTATCGCGCGAGGTCCAATCACGGACCGCCTGGTAGACGTGATCGCCCGGCAGGAAATTCGGCACGCCGATCGAGAAATTGACGACATCCTTGCCTTCGGCCTTGAGCTGCTTCGCCTTCTCGGCGATGACCATGATCGCGCTGGGCTTGGCGCGGCCGGTGCGGGTGGCGAGACTTGGCATGGCAACCTCTCGAAAGCGACGAGGAACAGCGGTCGATTTTATCACGCGCGGTTGTGCACTGCCGCAATCCGGTGCGCCGTCTCGGTCGGAGATGCCTCGCGCCGCGCAAACCAGGGGCCGCTCGACGACGACCCCGCCTTCCGAATTACTGCAAGCGCGCGAATCCGTGCACGCGCTCAACGTGCGTCGAGCTTGGCATTCCACTGCTTGACGCGATCGGCTTGCGCGGCCAGCAACGGCGCCGAGTCGCCTTCGATCGAGATCTTCTCGATGGTGTCGCCCTGCCGGATCGCGTTCACCACGGCCTGGTCCTCCGCGGAAACCACTTCGCCGAAGACCGTGTGCTTGCCGTCCAGCCACGGCGTCGGTACGTGGGTGATGAAAAACTGGCTGCCGTTGGTGCCGGGGCCCGCATTGGCCATCGAAAGCTTGCCGGGCGCGTCATGTTTCAGGTCGGCGCGGCACTCGTCCTCGAACTTGTAGCCGGGTCCGCCGGTGCCGGTGCCGTGCGGACAGCCGCCCTGGATCATGAAATCACCGATCACGCGATGGAAGTTCAGCCCGTCGTAGAAGCCGCGCTGGGAGAGATTCACGAAATTCGCGACCGTCACCGGCGCCTGGTCGGCGAACAGCCGGACGTGGATGGGTCCCCTGGATGTCTGGAAGGTGGCGGCGAGGTCGCTCATGGTCATTTTCCTGAAGATAAACCGGTAGCTTAACAGCGGCAGGCCCGGCTCAAAGCCGACAGGCCCGTGTCGGTATATAATTGCGGGCCTGCACGGCGGGGCGTGCCCCGTCCTCTTTCCTTTCTCCTTGCATCGACCGCCGCCCGCGCGGTCGTGTCGTCGTATTTATGTCCATTCAGAACCTCCGCAACATCGCGATCGTCGCGCACGTCGATCACGGCAAGACCACTTTGGTCGATCAACTGCTGAAGCAGTCCGGCACGCTGTCGGATCGCGCCGTGGTGCCCGAACGCGTGATGGATTCCAACGAGATCGAACGCGAGCGCGGCATCACCATCCTCTCCAAGAACACCGCGATTCGCTGGACCGATCCGCGCGGCGAGGAATGGCGGATCAACATCGTGGATACGCCCGGACACGCGGACTTCGGCGGCGAAGTCGAGCGCGTGCTGAGCATGGTCGACTCGGTGCTGATCCTGGTCGACGCGATGGACGGTCCGATGCCGCAGACGCGCTTCGTGACCCAGAAGGCGTTCCAGATGGGCTTCAAGCCGATCGTGGTGGTCAACAAGGTCGACCGACCGGGCGCACGTCCGGACTGGGTGGTCAACCAGACTTTCGACTTGTTCGACCGATTGGGCGCCAACGAGGAGCAGCTCGATTTCACCGTCGTGTACGCCTCGGCGCTGCATGGTTACGCGGGCCTCGAACCTTCCGTTCGTTCCGGTGACATGACGCCGCTGTTCGAGGCTATCGTGAAACACGTGCAAGCGCCGCAGGTGGACCTGGACGGCCCGTTCCAGATGCGCGTGTCTTCGCTCGATTACTCGAATTACGTGGGCGTGATCGGCGTCGGTCGCGTGCAGCGCGGCAAGATCCGCACCAACATGCCGGTCGCGATCATCGACCACGAAGGCAAGCGCCGCAACGGCAAGGTGCTGCAGGTGCTGGGCTTCATGGGGCTGGAGCGCCGCGAGGTGCCGGAAGCGCAGGCCGGCGACATCATCGCGATCTCGGGCATCGAGAGCTTGAGCATTTCCGACACGATCTGCGATCCGTCGGCGGTGGAAGCGCTGCCCGCGCTGACCGTGGACGAGCCGACCATCAGCATGACCTTCCAGGTCAACAGTTCGCCGTTCGCCGGCAACAAGGATCTCTCGGGCGGCAAGTTCCTCACCAGTCGCCAGATTCGCGAACGCTTGACGCGCGAGACACTGCACAACGTCGCGTTGCGTGTCGAGGAGACGGCCGACCCGGACAAGTTCAAAGTGTCGGGCCGTGGCGAGTTGCACCTCTCGATCCTCATCGAGACGATGCGCCGCGAAGGCTACGAACTCGCGGTATCGCGTCCGGAAGTGATCGTGCGCGAAATCGACGGCGTGCTGCAGGAACCCTGGGAGCAACTGGTCGTCGACATGGAAGAGCAATTCCAGGGCGGCGTGATGGAAAAGCTCGGCACCCGCCGCGGGCAGCTCAAGAACATGGAGCCCGACGGCAAGGGTCGCGTACGCCTCGAATACATGATTCCGGCGCGCGGACTGATCGGCTTCCAGACCGAATTCCGCACGCTCACCGCGGGCACCGGCCTGATGTTCCATGTGTTCGATCATTACGGTCCGAAGTCGGAAGGCATGATCGGCAAGCGCGCCAACGGCGTGATGATCTCCAACGGCACCGGCCCGGCACCGGCGTATGCACTATGGGGTTTGCAGGACCGTGGTCGCATGCTGATCGACGCGGGCGCGCAGATCTACGAAGGCCAGCTGGTCGGCATCCACGCCAAGGACAACGACCTCACCGTCAACGCACTGCGCGGCAAGCAGCTCACCAACGTCCGCGCCTCCGGCAAGGACGATGCGCTGACGCTCACGCCGTACGTGAAACTGTCGCTGGAGCAGGCGCTGGAGTTCATCGACGACGATGAACTGGTCGAGGTGACGCCGAAAGAGATCCGGCTGCGCAAGCGGCATCTCACCGAAATCGACCGCAAGCGCGCATCACGCCAAGCGGCATAAACCCTGACTCGGCATCCGGGGCGGGATTCCCGGGGGCGCGCCATCGTTACGGCTGGCACTGCCGCGGCAGATACCTGATGTCGATGTCGGTACTGCTGCAACGCCAGTGCAAGCGGGCAGCACTGCCCATCGGCGAGATCACGACGTGCCCGCCACGGATGACGGCGTTCGCTTCGTTGCCGTAGGTCACCACCACCTTGCCGCCTGCCACGCGCACGCTGGTGACGTAGCGCGCGTGGATTGCTTCGGGTTTCGGCAGGCCGAGCACCCGGTTGTTTTCGGGAAGCGCGCCGCGCTCGCCGATGTATTCGGCAACCAGCGCGCGGGCGCGCTCCGTCAGTTCTAGGCCCTGTGCCACCTCCGTGCGCAGCGCGTGGCTTTGCCACGCGGGAATCGCAAACCCGGCCACGAAACTGGCGACCGGCAGCACAAGGAACACGCAAGCGCCAATCACCACCAGCGCGATGCCCCAACCCGGCAAGCCGCTGGCGCGCGGCGGCGGCAGCGCCAGCTCCGACGAGATCGCCTGCCCGTCCTGCCATTCGGCGAGCCCGGCCTTGCGTACGACGCAGCAACCGGCCATGTCATCGTGCAGCGCCTGCCTGCGCGCAGTCCACGCCGCCAGCAGGAAACCCACGCCAAGAGAAAAAACGGAAACGAATTTCCCGAAGTAGCGCCCGGTCGCTTGGG
>Ga0209178_1000371_pt1 | contig 12929 bp, 11 predicted proteins | sample GAAS200_FD_187521 | JGI IMG/M metagenome (GOLD analysis project Ga0209178, IMG submission 187521) | Agricultural soil microbial communities from Georgia to study Nitrogen management - GA AS200 (SPAdes) (version 2) | ecosystem: Environmental > Terrestrial > Soil > Agricultural land | place: USA... | reverse complement strand
GTGTTACGTACTAGGACTACCCTAGCAATGGCACTTCCGAGCGCCTGTTTCGTAGGTATACATAGAGACAAGGAAGCGTCCGTGGTCGATAGCCATAAAATAAGCACTTTATTTACAATGACTTAGCTAAAGAAACACACGTCTACAGGGATTACTTGAGGAAAATAGACTCCTAATGGCTGTTGCTTGAGAGTTCTTTGACTATATCTCCGACGAAAGCCTTTGCATCGCCGAAGAGCATGAGTGTCTTGTCAAAATAGTAGAGTGGATTGTCGATGCCGGCAAATCCCGGGCTCATGCTGCGCTTGATGACCATCACAGTGCGTGCCTTATCGACGTCTAAAATCGGCATTCCGAAAATTGGGCTGCTCTGGTCTGTCCTCGCGGCGGGATTTGTAACGTCGTTTGCTCCGATGATCAGCGCGACGTCCGTCTGCGCCATATCGGAGTTGATGTCGTCCATTTCCACGAGGCGGTCATAAGGAATATCGGCTTCGGCCAAGAGCACGTTCATGTGACCGGGCATCCGGCCGGCGACAGGATGGATGCCGAATTTCACATCGACCCCCCGCTTTGTGAGGGAATCGAACAGCTCGCGGACCTTATGCTGCGCCTGTGCAACGGCCATGCCGTATCCCGGCACAACCACAACCTTGCTAGCCGCTGAGAGAATACCAGCGGCTTCCTCCGGCGATGCGCTACGTACTGTCCGCTCCTCGGTGCCCGCTTTTGACGCAGTCTGGACCTGGCCGAAAGCTCCGAACATCACATTCGTGAACGAGCGGTTCATCGCTTTACACATGATCACAGACAGGATGAAGCCCGACGAGCCGTCCAGCGCACCTGCGACGATCAGAACCTTGTTATCCAGCACAAACCCCAATAGCGCAGCAGAAAAACCGGCATAAGAGTTCAGGAGCGAGATGACCGTGGGCATGTCCGCCCCGCCGATTGGAGTCACCAGTAAAATACCGAACACCAGCGACACGATTACCATGATCGGGAAAAGCAACGGTGTATTGGGATTCACCACAAGCGCTACGGCCAAAACGATCGCAGCGGCAAGGACGGACAGACTGACGATATTCTGCCCTTTGTACGTAATCGGACGCTGCGGCAATACTTCCTGCAGCTTTCCTGCCGCGATAATGCTGCCAGTGAACGTGAGCGAGCCGATGATGACTTCGAGCGCGATCTCGCCCATCCCAAAGCGCGTGACATGAGGTATGCCAACGTAATATTCCGCGATTCCGATCATCGAGGCCGACAGCGCACCAAACGCATGGCTTAAAGCGGTCCGCTGAGGCACCGCCGTCATGTGAACCATGCCCAGGGGTATGCCGATTGCGGCCCCGATGATTAATCCGACGATAATCCAGCGGTATTGGACCAGTAACGGATTGCACAGCGTGGCGCCAACAGCCAAGGCGGCGCCGATTTCCCCCACGAGCACACCACGACGCGCCGTGACAGGCGAACTGAGCCACTTCAGCGAAAGAACGAAAAGTACGGCGGCGGCAATATAGGCCGACTCGATCAATTGTTGGATGGCAATTGCCGTCATGGATTCTTCCTGCCGCCCGTTTTGAACATCCGCAGCATTCGGTCGGTGATGAAGAAGCCGCCGACCATATTTGAAAACGAAGCCGCAACGGCAATCGCGCAGAGCACAGTCGAAAGTGTCGTTTCATGCAGGCCGGCAATGATGATCGCAGCGACGACCACAATGGCATCGAGCGCGTTAGTGAGCGACATCAGAGGCGTATGGAGGAGCGGCGATACGCGCTTGATCACTTCAAAGCCGACGAAACCAGCCAGTATGAAAACGTAAAGGTTCGATAGAAAATCGGCGGGCATGTCTTCTCCTTACGTCCGCGCCGCTAATGCGGGCAGGTTCCAGAAATCTCTTACTCGGGCATTCACGAGTTCCCCATTTTGCGTGAGAAGGGTGTCGCGAATAATGTCATCCTGCATGTTCAGATTCAGTTTGCCACCCTTAGCCAGCAACAAGAGAAACGCCACCAGGTTTCGCGCGTACATCTGGCTGGCGTGATACGGCACGGTGCTTGCTAGATTGATTTCGCCCACGATTGTCACGCCGTTGACCACGATAGTTTCCTCGGCGCGCGTCAATTCACAATTGCCGCCGCGTTCAGCTGCCAGATCGACGATCACTGAACCCGGCGCCATTCCCTGCACCATCTCTTTGGTCACAAGAATGGGTGCCTTCTTTCCGGGAACAACCGCAGTGGTGATCACTACGTCGCTTTCCGCCACCACACGACCGAGCAACTCGCGCTGGCGCGCATAGAAGGCTTCGTCCTGCGCTTTGGCGTAGCCGCCCGCATCCTGAGCGTCTTTAGCTTCGATCGGCAGCTCGACAAACCGCGCGCCGAGGCTTTGCACCTGTTCCTTGGCAGCAGGGCGCAAATCGTAACCCGAAACCACGGCCCCTAGACGCTTTGCCGTGGCAATAGCCTGCAATCCGGCCACTCCGGCGCCAATAACCAATACACGCCCAGGTGTAATTGTGCCGGCAGCAGTGGTCATCATCGGAAATAAACGGGGCAGCGTGTTTGCCGCAATCAGGACGGCCTTATAACCACAGACGGTAGCCATCGAAGAAAGCGCATCCATGCTTTGCGCACGCGTGCTGCGCGGCATCATTTCCACGGCGAACGCGAGCGCTCCGGTTCCGGCGATTTCCTCCACCGTTTGACGCGAGCCAAGGGGCCTGAGGAAACCTATGAGCACCTGTCCGCGGCGTAGAAGGGGGATATCTGCGCGGCCGGTCTTGTCGTTTGAACCATAACAGAGGACCTGCACGACGATGTCTGCTGCAGCAAAAACCGAAGCGCGGTCAGGCGCGATCTTCGCACCTTTCTCCGCAAAGGCTTCATCGGGATAGCCCGCCTGCCAACCCGCACCGGTTTCGACAGTCACTTCCAGACTCGCCTTGGCAAGATTGGGGATAACGGCAGGTATCAGCGCAACTCGTCGTTCGCCGGGGAAGCTCTCCTTCACGACGCCAACGATCACGAAATGGTCTCCATCATGTCCAAACCTTTACACGCCCAATTTAGCGAGAACCGTGCTGCCATATCGAATTGCCAAGACTGCCTTCGATGGCCCCGTATTCTAATCTCGACAGCGCACGAAATGCACGAATTTTACAAAGATTCGACACTCCCCCTGCTCTTGTCCGCTTCTGAAACGGCTACTTTTCAGGTTAAAATAGCGGGGTTCCGGAGGAAACATGTTGCGCGTAGGTCTGGTTGGGTGGCGGGGTATGGTGGGAAGCGTTCTCCTGCAGCGGATGCGGGAGGAGCACGATTTCGATGGCATTGAGCCGGTCTTTTTCTCGACCTCGAATGCCGGTGGCGCGGCTCCGCCCGAATCGAGCAATCCTACCCTCAAGGACGCGAGCGCGCTGAAGGAGCTTGGCGCCTGCGAGGTGGTCATTAGCTGCCAGGGGGGCGAATACACGACCGAAGTCTACGGCCCCTTGCGCAAGAGCGGTTGGACTGGCTACTGGATCGATGCCGCTTCGACACTGCGCATGGCCGATGATTCTGTCATCATCCTGGACCCCGTAAACCTCGATGTGATTCGCCAGGGATTGGCGGACGGTTTGCGTACTTACGCCGGCGGGAATTGCACCGTCAGCCTGATGCTGATGGCAGTCGCGCCTCTTTTCAAACAGGGACTCGTCGAGTGGATGACTTCGATGACCTACCAGGCCGCCTCAGGTGCAGGCGCAGCTAAAATGCTCGAACTGATTAAGCAGATGTCGATTCTCACGAATCCGTATCGCGAATCCCCGACTGAAAATGCCCTTGAGGCCGATCGCTTGCTGCTTGAGGTTCAGCGGTCTTCGCATTTACCCACTGCGGAATTTGGCGCTCCGCTGGCCGGAAGCGTCCTTCCATGGATTGACAAGGAAATGCCTGGTGGGCAGACCAAAGAGGAATGGAAAGGAATCTCCGAAACCAACAAGATTCTGGGCCTTGATCCGTCTGTTCCGGTTGACGGCCTCTGCGTGCGCGTTGGAACAATGCGCTGCCACAGCCAGGCCCTCACCTTCAAGTTAAAGCGCGATGTGTCAACCGGCGAGATCGAGTCGATGCTGGCGGGCGCTCATCAATGGGTGCACGTTGTCCCAAACAACAAAGACTCCAGCGTGCGCTGCCTTACACCGACCGCTGTATCAGGTTCGCTTAATGTGGCCGTTGGACGAATTCACAAATTGAAGATGGGACCGGACTACCTCGGAGCCTTCACGGTCGGCGATCAACTGCTTTGGGGAGCCGCCGAGCCGCTGCGACGCATGCTGGGCATTTTGCGAGAGCACATCAACACGTAATTAACTCCGAAGTTCCCGTTCGAGCATACTCAAGAAACGGAGCACTTCGCCCGGCGTCTGCAAAAAAAAGCGGGCGTGCGTTTTCGGGTTCCGGCCCACGCGGATCGTCACATGTCCTTCGAGCGCGGCAAAGGCCGGCTCGTCAGGCTCGTCATCACCGATGTACGCGAGGGCGGCGGCAGGCCAATCGTCCACAACCCTCTTCATCGTTTGTCCTTTGCCCGGAATTTGCCGCGGAAGTACTTCCCATACTTTTTTGCCGTGCAGCACGTGAAGATCGTGCCGCAGCGGAGCCAGAGTCGCTTGTAGCGCCTGATTTGCTCTTTCGATTGTCGCCGGTTCGGCTTCGCGATAATGGACGGTGAAACCGTACCCTTTGTCTTCGACGTTTATCCCCGGAAACTCCATCAGGTTCCGTCGAGCACTTCGCTTGGCTTGCCGCAACGCCTTACGTTGTTCGCCTCGAACACGCGGCGGTTTTCCGCCTTGCTCCGCACCATGTAAACCGAAAAGCCGGATCGCTTGAACATCCACGAGCGCTCTAAGCGACTGCACATTTCTCCCACTCAGAATTGCCACGGTCGTATTGGGGAGCGTCGCCAAGCGCGCTAACAGTGTCCTGGCTTTCTTGGAAAGGCGTACATCTTCGGGGCGTTTGCGTATTCTGACAAGCGTCCCATCGAGGTCCAGCAAAAGGAAGCGCGTCTTCGCTTCTTTCAATTGCAGAAGGATTTCGTGAAACGCGCGAAAGGCATATTGCGGATGCTGTCCATCGGGCAAGGAAATGCTTTCGGTGCGGTGAGTATCAAGCTTTCGCGCCGTCGCACGGCGAATCGCGGTCAAACCCTGGGCCCTCCGGTCATCGAGGTCTCCTGCTTCAAAGCCATTTCTGAATCGTCGATACGGATTTCGGCCAATTCGTTGATGAGCGTTCCGGCCCAGCGGTACACGTTGTTCTCGCGAATCGTGCGCCGCATTCTTTGCATGCGTATCTGCCGTTCATCGGCGTCCATCTCGAGCGCGACGCGGATCGCTTCGCTCACGCCTTCTGTATCGTATGGATTGACGATCAAGGCATCGGGCAACTCGCGCATCGCGCCCGTAAACTGACTCAATATCAGCGCGCCCTGCTCATCATCTCGCGCCGCAACAAACTCCTTGGCGACCAAATTCATGCCGTCGTGGAGCGAAGTGACCATGCACAAATCCGCGGCGCGGTAATAAGGCAATATTTCCGTGTGGCTATGATGCCGGGTGAGCAAAGCGATAGGCTTCCAGCCGTTCGCTGCAAAACGCTCATTGATTCGTGCCGCTTCCCTCTCAACCTCCGCCGTGAAGTCCTGATAGCGCGGGATGCTGGAACGGCTCGGAGCACCAATCTGAACAAAGGTAAAATGTTTGACGTAAAAGGGGTTCTTCTCGAGAAACCGTTCAACACCGCGGAAGCGTTCGATAATGCCTTTCGTATAGTCGAGGCGATCGACGCCCACGCCAAGGAATCTTGCGTTGATGCCAAGATTCTTGAGAATTTCCGCGCGAATTTCGTATGTAGAACGCGTTTGCCCCGGTATCGGAGATTCGCGCATATCCACGCTAATCGGGAACGGACGCACGAAAGTCGTGTGGTCATCGCGCTTTACAGCAAAACGCTCCCAGTCGATGCGTGACTGCAAAGCGGCATCGACCGTTTCGAGGAAATTGTTGCAATGAGCCTGAATGTGGAATCCGATAAGGTCGGCGCCCAGCAAACCGTCCAAAACTTCCTTTTGCCAGGGGCAAATCCGGAACGCCTCCGGATTCGGCCACGGAATATGCCAGAAGATCGCAACGCGAACATCGGGCCGCTGCGCCTTGATCATCTGAGGCAACAACGCGAAATGATAATCCTGGACGAGCAGCAGCGCGTTCTCCGCACCCTCCATCTCCTCGAGAACGGCATCCGCGAATTTTTGGTTTACCGCTTGATAGCTTTCCCAGTCTGACGCGCGGAACGTGGGCCGTGTGTGCGCGATGTGGCAAAGCGGCCAAAGCCCCTCGTTCGCAAACCCGAAATAGTATCCCTGCTCTTCCTCGCGTTTGAGCCACACGCGGCGAAGCGTGTATTCGGGATGGTCGGGCGGGACGCGAATATGATCGTGACGATCCACAACACTGCGATCCGCGTCACCAGAGCCGTGCGCAATCCATGTTCCATCGCACGCGCGTAAAACAGGTTCCAACGCCGTAACCAAACCGCTCGCCGGCACTTGCGCTTCAATAGCTCTTCCGTTGCGGACGTGCGCATAAGGCTGCCGATTGGATACCACGAAGAGCGGTCCCAGCAACCGGCTCTGCACGATGGCACGCAAGCGCTCGGGCGTCCAGTGTGACTCGCCTGTTTCCCGCAGACGCGCCTCGTACTCGGCCGCTGCGCGTGCTTCCGCCAGGCTGTGAGCTAAATTCACCACCTCTTTCGAAAATGGCAGAAGAAAGTCTTCATTGGGAAGGCGCGGTGGCGGAGTCACGCGACCGGTGCGCAGTTCGCGCATCCACGCGGCGGTTTTCGAGAGCGGCTGAACGATCGTCCATCGGAAGATAAGCGCAAACGCGATGAGAATGAGAAGAGCTTCGGCCAGCACATGCCACAGAGTGTCACGCCAGATGGTATTGCTCTGCGCTTCGATGTAACTGGCGTCGTAGAAGATCGCGAGGATCCCATTCATGCCCGTGTCGCTCAGCAAGGGCAGGTAATACGCCTCGGTCTCGCGGCCATCGATGCGAATCGTTTGGCTAACGCCCGCCGCATCGGCTTTAACTTTCTCGAGAGGCAGAGCCGGCGGCGTAAAGTGCCTCACAATATTTGGACTCTCCGCCAGAATCACGCCTCCTTCGTCGTAGACGATGAGGCCTTCGAGTTGTTGGCGATTACCGAAGCGGTCAACAATGTGGCGTAGCTGTTCGTGAGAATGCTTTGCGAGCGCGGGCTCGACGATTTCCTGAAGGCTTTCGGCCAGCAACTCGGCGCGCCGCTGCAAATCGGCTCGCATACCAAGTTTCACCGAACGAACCTGGCTCCGCGCGATCAGAAACGTGACGATTGCCATTCCGATCACGAGTAAAACGATGAGCCGGACGCTGAGTTTCACACGGACTCCCTGAAAGCACACTCAACGCTGAGACGGCTGACGTGGACCATGTCGGCGTCGGCAGCCGCGGGCCGGGTGGCAAGGAAAATGGACAACCCGAATATTATCACGGGATAAAGAGGGCAGGCATACAGGTTTTACTGGAGAGTGACGAAACGGCGTAGGCCGTTTTGCTTCGCGCGCAGAGCGCTACGCTAAATTGCCAAAAAGTATCCGGGCGGGACCGGCTGAGGGACCCGAACCGCCCGGCATTTTCTCACCCATCTCCGCAGGGTTTGGGCAAGAAACCGTTATGCGCGTCAGACTACTGCGTGTTCGCCATTGCGCATGAATTCGTAGCGTTCGATCGCGGCCGCAACTCCGACTTCGCCGGAGTACTCCGCGCTCGTACGCAGGATCCGGCCGAGGCACCGTACACGGACAGGCCCGGCCTGGGTCAGTTCGTGCGGGAGCGTCATCACAATCTCCACGGGCGAACCGCTCTTGAGTCCTTTCGGCAGATGGAAGTACAAACCGCGGGAGCTAACCTCGCGCGATTCCGTCGCCGCTTCGCCTACCACTGCTTCGTCGGTCCAGCGGACCGTCAGCGGAAGGCGCATGAGGAAGCGCCGGGCCGCTCGCCGTTCTTTCAGTGTCACTGCATCCTCCTGCTCTCTGAGACGCGTACAGAATAGATGGGATGCCGATTGTAACCAATAGAGCGAGAGACTCAATTCTAAAAGGGACTTTCGGTACAGAAGTACTAGGCAGGTTAAACGTGCTAAATCACGTAGTTCTAGGCGCTTACGTCAAAAGCCGATTCCATCGGCCGGGTTCGCATTCTGAAAATGCATCAAGCCTGATCGATCAAGCGGTGATGAATTGCATAGAGCGCCAATTCGAGCCGGTCAGAGACACCAAGCTTATCGAAGATATTGTGAAGGTGGTTTTTCACCGTCTGTTCGCTGATGAAGAGCTTTTCGCCGATTTCGCGATTGCGGAAACCTTGCGCCACAAGTTGCACAATCTCTTTTTCGCGGTCGCTCAGCAACGGCTTCTCGCGGCGCGAACCTGCTTCGGCGGACTTCTTGAATGCATCGATCACTTCCGCCGTCATGCGGTTGTCTAGCCAAATCTCACCGTCGGAAACTTTGCGAATGCTCTTCAAGAGCAAATCGCTGGCGGATTGTTTCAACACCACGCCCCGCGCACCCAATCTCATCGCGCGCACAACATCGCGATCGTCTTCTGCCGCCGTAAGCACGATTACGCGCGTGCCCGTCGTATCGAAATTCACTTCTTCCAGGACGCCCAATCCGTCTTTTTCGGGCATGCGCAGATCGAGCAGAAGAATATCCGGCTTCAACTTTGCGAGCATCTTCGTGCATTCGACGCCGTTTGCCGCTTCGCCGATGATTTGAACGTCCTCCGCACCTTCCAAAAGCTTGCGGAGGCCGTCACGGAAGATGGCATGGTCGTCCGCCACCAGGATCCGAATCGCCTGTTTGGTTTTCGTCATATCAATTCAATGGGATTTCAACGGTTAGCCGTGCCCCGTGGCCGGGATTCGACTCCACTGTCAGAGTGCCCCCAACACCCCTTGTTCGCTCTTTTATTGAAATCGGACCGAGCCGCAATTTATCGAGTTCTTCGCTGCTATAAGTCCCGGAAAAGCTGAATCCACGGCCGTTATCATCAATGACGAGAAAAACTTTCGACTCGTCTTGACCTAGTTTTACCACGACGTGGCTGGCACGCGCATGCTTTTTTACATTATGAATTGACTCCCTGTATATTTGGAATAACTCCCTGCAAACGCGGTCTGGAAGCCTCAAATTGCGGTCTTCGATGAACAAATCGATCGCTAATTCCTGCTCGCTGCGGAATCGTTCAGCGAAACCGAACATCAACTCGCGCATGTCCGCGCTCTCCACGCGCAGCGGCCGCATCTCCGTCACCATGCGGCGCAGCTCGTCGCTTTCCTCCTGGATCATCTTTTGCAGATTAGTCACTTCCGCACCCAGGCCATTGCTGGATTCCGGCAGCTTTCCACGCAGCACATTTAATTGAATCTTCAGGCTCAAGAGCGTCTGCAAAATGCCGTCGTGCAGATCGCGCGAAATGCGGCTGCGCTCCGCCTCCACGGCCCGCGTGCGCAAATTACGCAAGAGGAAAAGATTTTCCAGCGGCGGCCCGAGGTGCCTCACTACCTGATCGAGCCAGCGCAACTCCTTTTGCGTAAATCGTGGCGAACCACTTCCGTTGTCGGAAGCCGATTCGGGCCGGACCAGCAGCACTCGTCCGGCGGGCCGCTTGTCGAGCTCGATCGTAGATGCCAGCAGTGAACGTGCGCTCAACTCGCGCTGAGTCGCTTGGGGCGGCGCGGGAATTTCACGAAATTGCCAGCCGGTGCGCCGGTCCCAGCCAAAACCACGCCCGTCTTCGGTGCCAAACTCCCAGCCTAATGATACTTCGAGCGAATCGAGCAAGAACGTCTCGCCCCGTTCGAGTGCCAACGTATCCGGGCCCAGCACGTTCGTCTCACCCTGTCTGATCTTCCAGACAAAGATGCGTTCCAACTCTTCATCGCGAACGGCGAGGCAGGCCATTTCGCACTTGAATTCCTGCGCCAATTCGCCGAGAACCTGCCGTATCGACTCCGTCAGGCCCCGATCGAAGTCGAGCACAGCCGTAATTCGCTCCAGAAAACGCTGGCGCGAAAGATGTTCGCGTTCGCGCGCGCCCAGAAATCCCATCCCAAGCCCCGAGACCAGCATGCCAAAAGCGATGACGATCCAATGCCAAACGCTTTGCCACTCGAATCGTTCGGCCAGCCCCACTCGCACCAGCACGCCGGCTGTAGCAACACCCACCAACGCAGGAATAGCTTTTGTATTGCCGCGCGTGGCCAGCGCAAACACCGAAAAAAGGAACAGAAACCAAAATGCCGAAACGCTCGGCGTAAGCACCAAGAACGCCAGCAACACCGCGAAATCCGCTGCCAGAGGTATCCTGAAAATCTTTTTACGGGAGGAATGCTCGACTACGATGCCAATCAGAGCAGCGAAGAGATAAACCGAAAGGAAAATGACGTCCACGCGCCGCACGGGCTGTTCGGCGGTCTCAAGCAGCGCCACAAGAGAGAGGGCGACGAGAATCGCCCGGCCAAGCGTTACTTGACGCTCGAGATAGAGTCGTTCTGCGTTTTCGAGAACCATTGCGGAAGGCAAAAGCCCCTAAAAGCATAACAAGGGTTTCGCGCCCGCAATGGCGTGCCGAAACGTCGTGTCATCTTTTGGTAATCGCGTGAAAATGCTGTGGAAAATCCTGGAACGTCGCGCGAAATAGCGCTCCGATTCCTTGACACTTAGTAGATAATCTTTGCAGAATTTCTTTAACCGAGGCTTGGCGGCTTGCCCCAAAGTTACACGCGCAAGGAAGTGGAACGCATTCTGGGAGTAAAGCAGAGTCGCCTTCGCTACTGGGAGCGGCTGCGGTTGATCTATCCCGAAAGCCGCTGGGGTGAACGTTTTTACTCTTTCAGTGATCTCGTTTCGCTGCAAACTCTTCAGCGCCTCACGGAAAGCAACATCCCGGCAAGCCGCGTGAAACGCGCGATTTCTCTCGTCGAAGAACAGTTCGAAGCGCCGGCTCTGCGGCTGCACCAGGTTTCGACCATCGAGCGCGGCAGCGAAATCCTGATCGTTCCGCCGGGAGACTCACGTCCCTTTGACCCGATCCGCCGCCAATGGGGGCTTCCGTTCGAAACGAACCCCGCGCCCGAAAAAGTTCGCCCCATGGCCGCGCGAAGCGCCGAGGAGCTTTTCGAGACAGCCTTGCAGCTTGAGGCGCGTCCTGAATCGTTGCCGGACGCTGCCGAGCACTATCGCCGCGTTTTGGACCGCGCCCCGAATTGGATCGAAGCGCACATCAATCTCGGTGTCGCACTATATCAAATGGGCATGACCGAGGAGGCGCGCGCAGCCTTTCTGGATGCGGTGAAGCTCGACCCGGCAAACGGCATTTCGCGCTACAACCTCGGCTGCGTGCTCGAAGAACAAGGCAAGATGGGCGAAGCCATCGAGCATTTGACCGCGGCCGCGCAGTCGATGCCGAAGCACGCGGATGTTCATTTCAATTTGGCCTTGGCCTATGAAAAGAGCGGCGCGCGCGAACTGGCTCGCCAAGAATGGATGCTCTATCTAAGGCATGCGCCGAACGGTCCGTGGGCACAGCAAGCGCGCGCTCATCTCAGACTCTGTTCGGAGCAGCGCCAGCCGTCGGCGCCTATTCCCTTCCCGAGCAAAACCAATCCGCGCAAGCACGCAGAGAGCTGAGCCAGCCTTGCCGTCCGAGAAGCGACCGCTTACGGAAGAAGAACTCCGAGAATGTACGATCGGTGAGTTGCGGCCGTTGGTTGGAGGGATTCGAATTGTCGATGCCGATCCCGAATGGCCAAATCTTTTCGAGCGCGAAGCCGAAAGGATTCACGCCGCATTAGGAGCGCGCGCCCTTCGCATTGAACATGTTGGTTCGACATCGGTACCTCAACTCCCGGCCAAACCGGTAATCGACGTGCTGCTTGTCGTGGAAGACTCCGCAAACGAAGCGGGCTATGCTCCGGAGCTGGAGCGAGCCGGCTATGTCTTGCGTATACGCGAGCCAGATTGGTACGGGCATCGGATGTTCAAAGGCCCGGGCACTGACGTGAATCTCCACGTCTTCTCGCCAGGCTGTGCGGAGATCGAGCGCATGCTCTTGTTCCGAGACTGGTTGCGAAATAATCCAGCGGACCGCGAACTCTACGTCCAAACGAAGCTGGAACTTGCGAAAAAAGAATGGACGTACGTTCAGAACTACGCGGACGCCAAATCGGCAGTCATCGGAGAGATACTGTCACGCGCAACTTCCTCTTCGTCACAGAATCCTTGAGACAGCAGCACCGCTCGTCCGCTTCGGACACTATGTCGCGAGCAGCAGGCTATTCCTGTCGCGCCTCCTTCGGTTCGTGGCTATATCCCCACGCCCCGCCAGCGAAACTCCCGCCGCTCATCTTCGACGGCATGGTACCAATCCACTTCCGGCGAACCGACAGGCTTTCCCCGCCGCTCCCAATGAAAATAAGCACGCTCCGCGATTCGCTTATCCACCATCACGTCATACGGTTGAAATATCAGCATGTCCGCACCCCAAAACCGATGTCTCACGTGCGCGCACCCCAAAATGCACGGCACGTTTTAACATCGCATTTTCGTAAGCCTCTCTAAATAGGTTTCTCATTCTAATTCTCCGGCAGGGCAGCACTGCAGGTATAAACCACACGATGGCTCGGGTGTTGCCGGTACAATGGCCCCGTAGAGCCGCGGCCTTCAGCGCGGCGTTGATGCGCGTCATCCTAACCGGCACCCGTTCCTGTCTTGGTTTGGCACCATCGCGTGCAGGCATTTCCAATGGAAGAGCTC
>Ga0209178_1000370_pt1 | contig 12949 bp, 12 predicted proteins | sample GAAS200_FD_187521 | JGI IMG/M metagenome (GOLD analysis project Ga0209178, IMG submission 187521) | Agricultural soil microbial communities from Georgia to study Nitrogen management - GA AS200 (SPAdes) (version 2) | ecosystem: Environmental > Terrestrial > Soil > Agricultural land | place: USA... | reverse complement strand
AGAGCCGATTTTCGATGCCGTGGAATCTTTGTTTGCCAGAGAAGGCGCCACGGCTCGGCAGGGAAGCGCGATTGTGCTGCTTTCTGCGGCGGGCAAACTTTTTCGGCAGGAGAAGGCGCGGCGCTTCGCGGCGCTTGAACGCATCGTCCTGATTTGCGGGCGGTATGAGGGCGTGGACGAGCGCGTAGCAGAACATCTCGCGACACACGAACTCTCGATTGGCGATTTTGTGCTTTCGGGCGGGGAATTGCCTGCGGCGATGGTGGTTGATGCTGTGACGCGGCTGATTCCCGGAGCGCTTGGCAACGAGGATTCAGCGGTCAATGAATCGTTCAGTGAGAGATTGGATGGCGTGTCGGAGCAAAATGGCGAAGGTGGGAGTGTTGGCCCGGCGGCCGGCCGGATGCTTCTCGATTTTCCGCATTACACACGGCCGCAATCGTTTGGCGGATGGGATGTGCCGGAAGTTTTGCTGAGCGGAAATCATGAACAGATTCGCAAGTGGCGCTGCGAGCAGGCCCTCGCAAAGACGCGGCGAAACCGTCCCGACCTTCTTGCTCGGATACCAGATTTGGATTCGGCGTAAGCTGTCCGCAACCCGACAGTATTTTCTGCAATTTCAGTAGGCGTAATGCCAGGAATTCCGCTATAATCGGCGATTGTGCGTTGTTTGCTGGCCCCACCTGAGCGGGTCTGCAGGGAATAAATAGCCATGAAACCTATAATCGCCAAGGCGCAGGAGTCCCAGCTACGCAAGGACCTTCCGGCGTTCCGACCGGGCGACACGATTCGCGTTCACGTCCGCCTGAAGGAAGGCGAAGGAGAAAAGGAACGCATCCAGCCGTTTGAGGGAGTTGTGATGGCTCGCCGCGGCGAATTGCTGGGCGAGAGCTTCACCGTGCGCCGCGTCAGCTTTGGAATAGGCGTCGAGAGAATCTTCCCCGTTCATTCGCCGATGATCAGCTCGATCGAAGTGGTTCGGCAGGGACGCGTTCGCCGCGCAAAATTGAATTATTTGCGCCAACTGAAGGGCAAAGCCGCTCGCATCAAGCGCGCGGAAAAAGTGGAAGCGGTAGCCGCAGGCAAGTCTGCGGAATAGCAACCGTAATACTTGAGGGGATTTTGTGGCCCGCTTCGGATTTCCGGCGCGGGCCTTTGCTTTTTCAGGGCGATTTTCCACAGGCTAGCGTGAAAATCGCCAGGAAACGAAATGCATCCGCGAGAGCATATGTTAGAATCCCCGCCGATGGGGCGGCTCTGCTCGGCTCGATACGAACGCGAGGCTCGTCAGCTCGGGTGGATGCGCATCGCCGGACTCGATGAAGCGGGCCGCGGCTCGCTTTGCGGCCCCGTTGTCGCCGCCGCAGTCATGCTCAACCCTCGTCGACGGATTGTTGGTCTCGACGACTCGAAAAAGCTCACCGCAGATCGCCGCACCGAACTTGCCGCACGCATTCGCCGGCATGCGCTGTCGTGGGCCGTGGCCGAGATCGACTCGACGCGTATAGACGCATGGAACATCTACCAGGCCAGCCGCCAGGCAATGGTTGCCGCCGTCTCCCAACTGAATCCGGCGCCCGATTATCTGCTGCTTGATGCCATCGAGCTGGATTTGCCAGTTGAACAGAGGGCCCTGATTCATGGGGACGCCCGATCCGTTTCTATTGCTGCCGCTTCAATACTCGCCAAGGTGTTCCGCGACGAAATCATGGCCGGATTGGACGAGCTGTATCCACAATATGGATTTGCCCAGCACAAGGGCTACGCGACTCCTGAACATCTCGATGCGCTTCGGCGCCACGGCCCCACGCCGATCCATCGCTTTTCATACGCCCCCGTGCGGGAGGCCGGTTGCTGGGCATCAGCGGCCAAACAAGATCCGTTGCCCCTCGCATTGCCTGAAACACAATCGCTGACCGGCGATTGAAGCTCGTTCGCAGCCCGATTACCCGCGTCTTCGCCCTGTTATCCCCTTCCTCAACTCCCCTCTCGGGCCGCGTTGACTTGCCCCTGACGCGTGCTAACCTTCAATTTCAGCCGCTTTGCGTGTGCAGGTTTGCCGCTCAGGGGAGTTGGCTCGTCAAGGTCCATGGCATTTAACAAAAACAAGGCGCTCGAAAGCGCTCTGAAATATCTGAACCAGGGCAAGGTGGCTCAGGCCATCAGCGAATATCGCCAGATTCTTCGGCATGATCCGAAGGACCAGGCGACGTTGATGACGGTGGGCGATCTCTATGCGCGCCAGGGTGACATGCCCAACGCCATTGAATATTTCGAGCGGCTGGCGCAGGTCTACCTTACCGACGGCTTCAACAGCAAAGCTATCGCAATTTACAAGAAGATCGCCAAGCTGGCTCCCAATGAACTTGCCCCGCTTGAAAGATTAGCCGACCTTTACGTGCAGCAGGGTGTGCTCAGCGAAGCCAGGCCGCTCTATCTGCAAATTGCCGAAGCTCATCTCAAGGCTAACCGAGCGCCGAAGGCTGTCGAGGCATTGCACCGCTTATTGGAAGTCGAACCCGAAAGCCCGCGCGTGCAGATGCGGTTAGCGGAGCTCTATGGCGTTCTCGGCCAGAAAAAGGAAGCGGCGGAGACATATTTGAATTATGGGCAACGCCTGCTCGACCGCGGCGAGGCTGACGAAGCCGAAAAGCTGGCGGAGCGCGCGATTGCCGTGGATGGAACTAACACAGGCGCGCTTTTATTGAAGGCTAAGAGCCTTGTTGCCCTTCACAGGACCGAACAAGCCATCGCGGCATTTGAGCAGCACCCGGATGCCGATGCCGGCGGCGAAGTTACGAACCTGATCGTCGACCTCGAGCTGAAGACGGGACAGGCCGAAAAGGCGGCCGACCGCGCCCGGAATCAGCTATTGCGAGGGAGCTCACACTGCGGCCTGTTGCATCGGGTGGCGGAGGCACTGATCGAAAACGGTCACGCGGCGCAGGCACTGCCGCTGTTCGCCGAACTACGCGATCCGATGATTGAGGCAGGCGAGCAGGATAAGTACGTGAAGTCGCTATCAAGCGCGGCGGAGCGCTTGCCAGGTAATCCCCAGCCTCTCGAGACACTCGCAGATTTCTGCCGCGCGACCAGTGAGCCACTCCGCCTGACCTCGGCATTGACTCAGCTTGCGGAGATTTATGCGGCCTCTGGTGATCATGTCCGTCTTGAACGTGTTACGGCGGAACTGATTGATCGAAATAAGGACGACCAACGTTTGGCGGATAAGCTGAACGGACTCCGCGCACAAGGTAAATCCGCCACGCCCCTTGTGCCCGCACCTGAACCTGAGGAACAAGAATCACCGGCCAGTGTGCCTTTTGTCGAACTGCATCCAGAGCCAGAGCCGAAAAAGGAAAGAGCCACGCCGGTGGAAACTGAAGCTCCGGCGGCACTCAAGGAAGAGCCGATCGATGAAGATACGCAAAAATTTATATCGCAGGCGCTAACCGACGTCGACCTTTTTTCAAGTTACGGGCTCACGCAAAAGGCCACGCATTTGCTTGAAACCGTGCTGGAGCGCGTGCCGCGGCATACGCCGACTTTGGAGCGGCTGCTGGATTTTTATCTTGGCGCCGGGAACGAGCGCCGCACAGCCGAACTCGCGTCGCAACTCGAACAGATCTACACGCAGCGCGGCGACACGCAAAACGCGGAGCGCTTCTCCGAGCTTCGCATGCGTTTCCAAACAGCCGCCGGCATGACGGAAGAAGAATTGCCGCCCGCGCCGGCTTTACCTTCGCAGCCTGCTGCGTCTACAAGCGCAACCCTCGAAACGCCTCCCGCACCAGCTCCGGTGCACCGAGAAGCGCCCGCTCCTGCATCGGCCTCGCAGGCTAGCCATGCGGAATTTGAAATTCCGGTTGTTTCTCTGGAAGAGGAACACTTACCCGCGACGCAGCAGGCTTCGCCCGCTTCTGCGCCGGCAGCACCTGTTCCAATTCCGCCAGCAGCAGTCCCTCAACCGGCAGAGTTCACCGAAGAGGTGGACCTCTCTGATGAATGGGAAGCGATGCTCAAGGATTCCGACGCGCCCTCTACGGAAGCGACAAAGGAGGTGCCCGCCGACACCGCCTCGGTGCACGAGCAAGCGGCTGCCGCTCCCGCCTCAGAACGAAGGGATGCGGCGGAGTTCGTCATTGATGTGGATGCGCGGCCCGAGGTCGAGCAGGAATTCACAGTTGCCTCGGCGGCTCCGGACGAGTTGGACCCGATCGTTGAGCCCACCCCCGAAGTGCCAGAAGAAACTCAGGCGACCACGCCAGCCGCTGAAGAATTCGATTTCGAACTTGTGGAAGAAGCAAAGCCGGGCAAGGCGGGTGCACAAAGCACTGACGACCTGATCAATGAGCTTGTGGCAGAACTGGATGACATGGCACCTCCGCCTCCGCCTGAGCCTCGTTCCGCGCGATCATCCGCCAATGGCGCCTCGCAAAAGCCACGTCCTATATCCGAAGTGGTTGCCGCAGCGAGTATTCCGCCCGGGGCCCCTCCACCTCCTCCACCAGCACCTGCGTCCTCAGTACGACCGGTGACCGCCGAAGCGCTCAATCAGTTATCCGAGGTATTTCAGGAATTCCGAAATGAATTTGGAGAAGAGGGCTCGGATGAAAACGAGGATCTCGAGACGCACTACAACCTCGGCATCGCCTACCGCGAGATGGGCCTGCTTGACGAGGCCATTGGAGAATTTCAGAAGGTTGCGAAAGCCATCCAAAAAGGCAAGCAGTTCGCTTACGCAATGAATTGTTCGACGCTGCTGGCTCTGTCGTTCGCCGATAAGGGAGAGCCGAAGATCGCCGCCCTTTGGTATCAGCGGGCACTCGAGACGCCGGGACTCGATCAGGAAGCTACGCTGGCGTTACGCTATGACCTGGGCATTTCGCTTGAGCAGGCGGGCGAATCCCATGCGGCGCTCGATAGCTTCCGTCAAGTCTACGCAATGAATATCGACTATCGCGACGTGGCGGACCGCATCGCCACCCTCCAACGCCGCTAAGGGTTGCTGTTCCGGCTGGAATCTCCCATAATTCTCTTTTCATGACAAATCGCATCGTTCGCATTCTTCTTTTGCTTGTTTGGCTTGAGCTGGGGCTCATGCTGATCCTCGTGCCATGGTCTGAGTTTTGGCAGGCGAATTATTTTGTGATTCAGTTTCCCGATTTAGGGGCGTTTCTTCGTAGCGCCTACCTGCGGGGCGCCGTTTCAGGCCTTGGCGTCATGAACGTGTTCCTCGCCCTTGAGTCTTTCCGTCACAGAGCCGCCGCCATTGCCAAGCGTCCGTGATCGCCCCATCGTCTGCTATGTCACTAATGGGCAGGGGTTCCCGGGTGCAGATCGCGAGCATCTGGTATCCGACCACATACGACGGGCCCTAACGGGTGGCGTGGATTGGATCCAAATTCGCGAAAAGGATATTTGTTCTGCCCAATTGCTAGCTTTGGCGCGCGAGTCAGCGAAGACGGCCTCCGCTATTTCATCGGCGTCTCGGATCCTTGTGAATGACAGGTTGGATGTGGCGCTAGCGGCTGGTGTTGCAGGCGTTCACTTGGGTGGCGAATCTATTCCGACTGAGCCAACTGTCCATTGGTGTCGGGCGAGAGTGGCTCCCAAGGGGTTTTTGGTCGGCGTTTCCTGTCACTCTCTCCAAGAAGTAAGGACTGCCGAATCGGACGGTGCGGATTATGTCTTTTTCGGCCCGGTGTTCGACACGCCATCAAAGCGAGTCTTCGGCTCACCGCAGGGAATTGATCGGCTCAGCGATGTGTGTCGCTCAGTGAGCTTGCCTGTGATTGCCATTGGCGGAGTTAATGGGGCTAATGCGGTGGATTGTATCCGCGCCGGAGCAAAAGGCATCGCGGCGATCCGCCTTTTTCAAGACGGAAACGATGCTGCGGCTATTATGGAGTTCGTTTCTGCAATTCACGCGTTGCGCTAACGAGCGCTTCGTCAGGGCATTTCAAATCTCAAATAGCACGCCTTGCTTGCCCACGTTTACGCACTTCGTCGCGCCGATCCTATCGGAAAAACCGGCCGTTTCGTGAATATGCCCGCAAAACAAATAGACAGGTTGGACTCTTTCGACCCACGCTCGAAGCGCTGTGCTGCCGGCGTGTTTGCCAGGCGCGAAGGCATCGAGCTTCGACCCGTACGGCGGTACGTGGATCACGAGATAAAGCGGAGTGTGCCCCTCGAACGCCGCAAGCGCCTCGGCAATCTGCTCTTCGGAATATTCGCCCGGCGTTTTGAACGGAGTGATGTTGCTGTAGCCGAGGCCGGCCCAATAAGTGGGGCCATCCGAGGACGAAATCGTGCGCAACTGGCGATGAAAGTCGACAAAACCGTAACGAACACACAGCGAACGCGTGTCATCGTGGCTCTCGTGATTGCCAGGCAATACCCATAGCCGCTTACTGAGCGGCTTGAGTATCTCTCCGCATTCGGGCAGGCCTTTTTGAAAGCTCACCAGATCGCCGGCGTCGATATACACGTCCGCTTCTCGCGCTACGATCGCCTCTAAGGCTTTCCGGTTATTATGGATATCGCTGAATATGAGAATCTTCACACTACCGTCCTCGCGCGCCTTGCGTCACAGTCTCGTGAACTGGCTGCATACGCCGTAGCAGCATGCCATCGGTCAGTAGACCCGCTTTGATCACCTTGCCAGTCGCGTCGAAGACGACGCGATAAGTAAATGGCTGTGGGCCGCGCCGCTGATTCATAAACCTGTTTTCGCCGATATCCACCATCTGGTCCCCGTTCTCCGAATGGCTGCGAATCGTAGGAAAGCGCGAAAAACGCCAGAAGAGTTGCACGCTTGACAACATCAGAGCCCGTTCGGTGTACGCGTTCGGCGGAGAATCGGCGGTGAAAACCACGGGTACGTTTCCCGCGTGCCGTAAGTCAAACTGCGATTCGTACACGCCGTCTGTGGAACGAATCCCAACGCCCCAATCCAGGATCGAAGGAGCAAGCGGCAAAGCGCCAATGCGCTCCACATCGATGTGATGATCATTCGCAAACGTAACGATGCTCTGCATCGCCGTGTGATGTGCCACGCCGCACGCGCAGACATACAGCAGCGCAATGCACACGCCTGCTCTGCACCATGCCGCGCGCGTGACGCGGTAACCCCAGCCGTCCGCCACCATTCCGGGCACAAAGAAAGCCGCCGCAAACACGATGCTTGCAATCGCGATAATCCACGCGTGAAACGGAAAACCCGCAACTCGCGCCAGCGTCCACCCGAAGGCCGCACCTGCCGTAAGAACAATCCATATCCATACGGCGCGTCCCTGGCTTTTCTCGCGCTTGCTGTAGACCCACGCGACGAGTTGTGGGACCAGCAGCATCGATGTGAAAACGAGATCGACAATGAAAATGAGGTCCCACGCCACACGTTGCTGCGAGAACGGCGTCCACATCCGGGTTCCAAATGACGTTGTGCCGTCCATCAGAATATGGCTCAGGATGCCAACGCCGTAGATCAGAGTGAGCATTGCCCACGAAGGCGTCTCGATGCCCAGTTTTTTGCCCACACGGAGGGTAAGCCAAGCCAGGCCGGCGGCGAAGAACGGCAGACCAAAAAATGAATGCGTAATCCCGCGATGGTATTTCACGATGGCCAAGGGGTCGCGTGTCACAACATCCGCCACCGTATCGACGTCTGGAAAAACGGCGCCGAGAGTTGCCGCAAAAATTGCTACTCGCGCGTTGCGCTTGGAAAAGAAGCTTTTACCAAGCAGCGAACCGGCAATTCCGTGCGTGATGGGATCCATGTCTGCTAAGCAAGACGCCAGTAGACGAGTGAATTCGGCATGCGTTTCATTTTCGCATCATTTCCAGGCTTTCGACTCAATTGCCATGAAGAAGCGAAATGCCATCGTTTCGAGGATTTTCAGGTTGTGACGCTTTGAGCAGGGACTTCGGCGGTAATCGGAATGTAACGCACAGGGACGCTGAGCGGCGGCAAATCGGGTGTCGCAACGGGCACAAGGCATTGGCCATCGAAGACCGCACCCGGCTCAACCATCAAGCACGGTGTTTGAATTTCCCCCATAACGATCGCCCGCGCCTGAATTTCCACGCGCGCTCGCGCCTGTATCTTTCCCGAGAACCGGCCGGCAATCAGTACGATGTTCCCTTCGATGTCCCCTTCGACGAGAGCGTGCTCGCCAAGAATCAGCGTATCGTGCGAAACAATCGCAGCCTTCACTTCCGAATCGAGGCGAAATGTTCCGCCTGCTTCGAGCTTGCCCTCGAGACGTACACCTTTCTCGAGAAAGCCGGTCCATTCGCCCGCTTCGTGCTTCTTCCGTTCGATCCAGCTCCAAGCCATCGTCAGTGGAGCTATTCTCTCATGAGCTGGTCGTACAAGCGCGTGAGGTCAGATGGATCGTAGTACTCAAGGATTAACTGGCCCGGACGCCCGGGTCGCAGCGGCATGACGAACACTTTTGTGCCGAACTTTCGCTGCATCTCATCGATGGCCGCTTTCGTATTGGGATCGACAACGGTGACGGTTGGCGCAGGACGCGTCCGCGAAGAGCGCGCGGCGAGCCGTTCCACCTGCCGAACCGTCATTCCACCACGTGCAATGCGGCGCGCCAGATCGTATCGTTCCTTCGGATCATTAATAGCTAGCAACGCGCGCGCATGGCCGGCCGAGAGGCGCCCTTCCTCCAGCATGTCCTGGATCGTTTCCTCGAGCTTAAGCAGGCGCAACGAATTCGCAATTGTGGCGCGGTCCTTGCCGGTCCTCTCCGCGACTTCCTCCTGCGTGAAGCTGAATTCTTCGATCAGCCGTTCAAAGGCGCGCGCTTGTTCGATGGGGTTCAGGTCCTCGCGTTGAAGGTTCTCAACGAGTGCCATCTCCAAAGCGGTTTCTTCGGGAACGTCCCGCAACACGACCGGTACGCGGCCGATCGGCGCTCGCTGCGCCGCACGCCACCGGCGTTCGCCTGCGATCAGCTGATAACGATTGCCCACGCGCCGCACAACGAGCGGCTGGATGATTCCGCTCGCGCGTATAGACTGCGCCAATTCCTCCAGCGCCTGCTCGCGGAAATGAGTCCGCGGCTGGTAGGGACTGGGATCGATTAGGTCAATATCGACCTGAAGCAAGCCTTCATTGGGCGTCCGGGCCGGAGCTGCTGCTGTCGCTGTTCCCGATGCTGCTGGACCCGGCACCGGCGCTGGCGGCGGAAGCTGCGGTTCCGCTTCCGGCTCCCGAATCAGCGCGCTCAGTCCCCTGCCCAGTGCGTTTCTGGACATTGGTAACAACCTCCTTGGCAAGTTGAATGTAGCTTTCTGCGCCTTTACTATGTATGTCGTAGAATATCACCGGCATTCCGTGGCTCGGCGCTTCCGCTAGTCGGACGTTTCGCGGAATTACGGTTTCGAACACTTTGTCGCCGAAAAAGCTCCTCAGATCGGCCGCAACCTGCTTGGAAAGCGTTGTACGGTCGTCATACATCGTCAGAAGAATGCCTTCGATCTCTAAGGACGGATTGATCGTGCGGCGAAGTCTCATGAGCGTGTCGAGGAGCTCCGAAACGCCTTCGATCGCCAGGTACTCGCACTGTATAGGCACCATCACGGCGTCTGCGGCCGCCAAGGCATTCAACGTGAGAAGATCAAGCGATGGCGGACAGTCAATCAGAATGAACTCGTATTTCTCACGCAAGGGCCTAATGGCCTCTCGGAGCCGATATTCTCGATTGTCCATTGAGACGAGCTCAACAGCAGCGCCGACGAGGTTCTTGTCTGACGGAATCAATTCTAGGCCATCGATCTGCGCATCAATGGCAATTTTTTCAAGAGGCTCGCCAAGAATCAGCCCTTGGTAGAGCGTTCGGCGAGCCGGATCTTTAGCGAATCCGAGGGAGCTCGTGGTATTTGCCTGGGGGTCGGAGTCAACGATGAGTGTTTTCTTCTCAGAAGCCGCGAAGGAGGCGCCCAAGTTGACCGTCGTTGTCGTCTTGCCGACGCCGCCCTTTTGGTTAGCTATCGCAATGATGCGCGCCAAGTCTTCCCCCAAGCGTACGGGAATGTACCAGAATTTTTTGGGGAGAAGCAATATGTTTCACGTGAAACAGAGACGATCAGTCGGGGGCGATAAGCATATCGGAAGGAACGTTCCACGTGGAACCTCAACGCAATCTGAATCTCTTAGGAATGTCGGCTGGGCCCGCTCGCTTGAACTCTGTTCCACGTGAAACGGATCGCGCGAGGAGGTAGGTCCACCCTTTGTGGTGACCTTGCTGTCCTGCTATGTTCCACGTGAAACGGTAAGCCCATCAAACGTGCTGCATAATCTTGTTTCACGTGGAACGCAGGTCTGAAACCGAAGATTAGGAATTTTGTCGCGGAGAACCTATGAGAACGACTCTTACCGAGGTTTCTGGCACAATTTTAGGTTCATTCCAGACCCACCCGGCATTTTGCGAGAGATACTCGGCCTCCGCACGCCCAAGCAATAGGGCAATCTTTCCAGTTTGGGAAAGTCTCGCTTTGGACCAACGAAGTAGGTCGTTGTACTTTCCTAATGCTCGCGCTGTAATCAAATCGATTCCCGCCGCATCGGATATGTCCTCCATACGGCACCGAATGATGTTGACGCCAGAAATGTTAATCTTGCGAAGCACTTCTGCAAGAAAGGCCGCTTTTTTAGCCACGGCCTCCACCAAAGTCAGCTGAACCGCCTGTCTCACCATACGGATCGGTATGCCAGGAAAACCAGCTCCGGTTCCGATGTCGGCGACCCGACCATTGGCAATCCCGCTTACATTGGCTGCGAAAAAGCTCTCCCCAAAATGAACGCGGAGGATTTGCTCAGGATCAGTGATCGTTGTTAACGAGATCTTCGCATTCCACTGAAGCAGCGTAGAAACGTAAATGCGAATTTTTTCGCAAAGCTCTGGGTCCGCTTCTACGCCATAAAGGCGAAGAACACTTTGCATGCGTACATCACTCAGAGTTGCATATAGGGAATTCATCATCTTCACGAAGCGAATTAGCAGACCAGCCTTGCGAAGCTGCGACAGCTAGCGCAGCTCGCAATCGTGCAGGAAACAGAAATGCCGCCACGAAATCCACAACAAAATGGGCCGCAACTCCGGGGATCAAAGATCCTGCAATCGCGCGTGCTCCACCGAAAATCAATCCTACTACACAAGTAGAAATAAGCCCACGCTTCCCTTGATATAGATGCGCCAGCGAGAACATGCCCGCCGAGATCAATACGCCCGCTAGTGCACTCTGAAAGATATTTGCAAAAAGACCCTGAACAAAGCCGCGATAGATGAACTCTTCGCAGATGGCAACCGTTGCAACAACGCCAATAAAGATCATACGTTCGAGACTGTCTTGAGGAAAAATTCGCAGTGCGACCTGAGCGAGCTTGCTGTGGAGTTCCTCTGGTCTCCCGCCGATGAGGCGCAGGCTTACAAGCTGGTTCGTCAGGACCAGGGCGACCAGCCCTGCGGAGATGACAGCGGTGAAAACAGCTCGGCCCGTTGCTAAACCCAAGACGCGATTGCCCATACCGTGAGATCCAACCCTCCAGACAATCACAGCCGTAAGGAGCCATTGAAAAGCGATTGTGGAGGCGTAGAGACGCAGGCGTTCCGCCTGACTTGTGTCAGGCCCACGTAGAATGCGCGCGACGCGCCATCTACCGACGAGTGGAACGATCGCGCCAAGGAAGATCAGAATGATCGCGTAATCCCAGTGCATCATAGACCAATCTTGTGATGAAAGCATTTTCCGCGCAATGCGACAAGCCGAATGCGCGGACTCGCATTCCGAAGTTTTGTTGACAGCAGCTGAGCCGACGCCGTATCGTTCTTGGTTTATCTGCCATGAAAGTTCTTGTCATTGGCGGCGGTGGGCGCGAGCACGCGATTGTCTGGCGGCTCGCGCATAGCGACTCGGTGGAAAAGATTTGGTGTGCTCCGGGAAACGGCGGTATTGCTCAAGACGCCGAATGTGTTCCGCTCAACTTACAAGACCCCGTTGCTGCCGCCGATCTCGCCGCAAAATTGGGCGCGGAGCTAACCATCGTCGGCCCCGAGCTTCCGCTGGTCGCCGGTATCGCCGACGAATTTCATCGGCGCGGATTAGCGATTGTTGGTCCCTCCATGCAGGCGGCGCAGCTTGAGGGCAGCAAAATCTTCGCGAAGCAGTTTATGCAGCGCCATTCGATTCCCACGGCTGAGGTATACGGCATATGTGACACGCCGGCCGATGCCCATATGGTTCTCGGATCTGTCGAATGGCCACTGGTGATCAAGGCCGATGGTCTTTGTGCGGGCAAGGGAGTGCTCGTGACGTCCTCGCCAGACGAGGCTGCCGATTTCCTGACCCGCCTGATGGAACTCGGCGAATATGGCGAAGCAGGCCGGCAAGTGCTGCTCGAGCAAGGTCTCTTAGGCGAGGAACTCTCTTATATTATTTTGACGGACGGCACGAATTTCATTCCGCTTGCTCCCGCGCGCGATCACAAGCGAGCCTTCGACAAAGACGAAGGCCCAAATACCGGCGGAATGGGTGCCTATTCGACCGACGATATCCTTTCGTCGTCGCTCGAACGCAAAATCCGCGCCGCAATTGTCGAACCAACGCTTGCCGGGTTGCGCGAGGAGGGCATGCTTTATCGCGGGTTCCTCTATTTTGGGCTGATGATCACGGCTGACGGGCCAAAAGTGCTCGAATACAATTGTCGCTTGGGCGATCCTGAGACGGAGGCGATCCTTTTGCGCGCCGATTTCGATTTCGGCGAGGCTTGCATGAAGGCTGCGGCAGGCGGTCTGGCCGAGGTGCGCGTTCGCTGGCTACCTGGTGCTAGCGCGTGTGTCGTGATCGCCTCGAAGGGCTATCCGGGAAATCCGACCATCGGTGTACGGATTGATGGACTCGAAGAAGCCGCAACAGTGCCTGGTGCGGT